>ULRP01017764.1_pt1 | contig 16351 bp, 19 predicted proteins | sample 1955521 | NCBI WGS metagenome assembly ULRP01 (sample SAMEA4835685, study PRJEB28245) | human gut metagenome | biome: gut microbiome; material: fecal sample | place: Denmark | collected 2008
TCAAATACCGCACTTTTTTCGGTCAATTATATTGTATCAGGGAGAGTAGTTTTTTCGCCCTGCATCTAAATTGCTCAATTACGCCATTTTGAAAAGTCCCAATTTTCCGATTGCTGTAATGCGGCGTCGGCAGTTGGGACTTTTATTTATTCGGCTATATGTTTTCAGACTCCGTTTTCGATGCAAACGGAGTTTTCATGTTCGATGTTCTGCAAGGTCGCTTTTCATTAAGTTCCTCATAAAAATAAGTATATTTCCTGACGACGGTTTCCGATTTTGGCGGCTTTTGATGGCGATAGCGATGAATCGCTTCGTTTTTCGGAACATGATGAAATGATTTACATACCAAATTATCATATGGCATTCCCGGAGTCGAAAATGACTGCCGGACTTTTTTATATAAGACCGAAAAATATGAGACGCATACTTTTCGGCGTACAACGAAAAAGCACTTGATTATTTGCCCTCTTTATGGTATGCTATTGGTATAAGGAGAAGACGATGGGACGTTTATCAGATGATCGGTTAATCTACGAGATTCTCTCGGTTGTGGAGGAAATACCGGAGGGGCGTGTGGCTACCTACGGTCAGGTTGCCCGGCTGATCGGAAGAGATCGGAACGCACGTTTGGTGGGGACGGTACTCAGCCACGCCGACTGTTACGGGCAGTATCCGTGCCATCGTGTTGTGAATCACGCGGGCAGGTTGGTGCCCGGTTGGGTGGAGCAGGCAGAATTATTGAGGCAGGAGGGCGTTGTTTTAAAGGACGCTGATCATGTCGATTTGAAAATGTATCAATGGGATATTTGAAAGCGTGATAGTAGCGTTTATGCCATAAGAATTATCTTTTTCGGCGGAACGATACAGTTTGCGTGTCTAAAGGATATCACAGCTCAAAATCCCCGAAGTCATACGACTTCGGGGATTTTACGTTTCCTCGCTTTTACGCCTTCGCTGTTTGCAGCTACAGGGCGCAGAAAATGTCATTTAAGGAAAAAATGACTTCGGACGGGAACGTGAACGTTTTTTGCCTGCGGCGAAAGCACAGTGCCCGATTTTATGGGTCTATCGTGCGCCTATTGCGTGAAAAAACTTTTTACATTCGTATTTTGGCTTTTAAATATATGGTTAAATCCGGTGTTTATATCGGCCCGAAAGTGGTTAGTATATGAATGTTATACGAACCGCTTTTCTTTTGATTTGCGCCCGGGAAGAGGCTTGACAAACCGAAAATACTCTGCTAAACTCTATTATAAGATGAGAGTTTACGGAGGCAAATCTATGCAGAACGAACTGTTATCCATTGGAAAAATGGCAGAAATGAATCATCTGACCGTCGCGACGTTACGGCTGTATGATGAACTGGGACTGTTGCATCCGAGCCGCAAGGATCCCGAGAGCGGCTACCGTTACTATGACATTGCCCAGAATGCCCGGCTGGACATGATTGCTTATATGAAAGAATTGGGCATGAGCCTGGCGGAGATTGCCGATGTACTGAAAAAGGAAGACATCACGCTGATCGAAACGATCCTGATCCGCAAGAATGAACAGCTTCACCGCCAGATGCGCGAACTGAAATCCCGTCACAACGCCGTCGAACGGGCGATTGCCAGCGTGGAACGGTATCGCAAATCTCCGGTGAAGGGAACCATTGCGCTGGAATATATCGACCGCCGCTATCTGTGGGGATTGCCGTGCCGCGAAAACTTCTATGAAACGGACATTTATACCTATGAACGGGAGTTGATGTACCTCCGTCATGCGTTGATGAAACGCGGATTCTCGCACATTCATTCTTACGCAACGGGCACAAGCATCACAAGAGAAAACTTCCTTGCGGGACGTTTTGAGGCCAAAGACGTCTTTATTTTTCTCGACTACCGTGACGTGGAACATTTCCGTGACGCAACGGTGCTGGACAGCGGCATGTATGCCTGTATTTATCTCGACCGTTACGACGATGAGATCCGATATGCCGACCGGCTTCTTGAAGTCTGTCGCAACAGCGGGTGGCACATCAGCGGTGACTATATCTGCGAAGTGTTGACCGAATTCAATGTTTTCGACAGCAACCGCCGGAATATGTTTTTGCGCCTGCAGGTGCCGGTGACTTTCGGCGAAGAATAATTTTGAATTTTTTTCGCATTATCTTGACTCTCATCCAAGAGGAGAGTATATAATAAAAAACGGAGAAACAGGGTTTACTCCGCTACATCCAATTTTGAAGGAGGAATTTTCCATGGAAAAAATCAAGGTTGTACAGTACGGTTGCGGCAAGATGAGCAAGTACATTCTCCGGTATCTGCATGAACACGGCGCACAGATCGTGGGCGCTATTGATGTCAATCCTGCGGTTGTCGGCCAGGATGTCGGCGATTTTGCCGGTCTCGGTCTGAAAACGGGCGTCATCATCTCCAACGACGCGGATAAAGTGCTTGACGAGTGCGACGCCGACGTCGCTATCGTAACGTTGTTCAGCTTCATCGGCGACATCTATGAACATGTGGAGAAATGCGTGAAGCGCGGCATCAATGTCATTACCACCTGCGAGGAAGCCATTTATCCCTGGACGACCTCGGCGGCACAGATCAACCGTCTGGACGCCATGGCCAAAGAGACCGGTTGCACCATCACCGGCAGCGGTATGCAGGACATCTTCTGGATAAACATGGTGGCATTGGTTGCCGGCGGTTGCCACAAGATCAAAAAGATCAAAGGAGCCTACAGTTATAACGTCGATGAATACGGTCTGGCGCTTGCCAAAGCTCATGGTTGCGACCTGACCAAGGAAGAATTTGAACAGCAGATTGCCCACCCCGATTCTTTTGAGCCTTCCTATGCCTGGAACGCCAGCGAAGCTCTGGCCAACAAACTGGGTCTGACCATCAAGTCCATCACCCAGAAACATGTTCCCTGCATTATTGATCATGACATTGAGTCCTCTACGCTCGGTAAGACCATCAAGGCCGGCCGTTGCATCGGCATGTCCGCCGTGGTCACCATCGAGACCATGCAGGGCATTACCATAGAGGAAGAAACCATCGGTAAAGTATACGGTCCCGATGACGGCGATATGTGCGACTGGAAGATCACGGGCGAACCCGACACCGAGTTCCATGTCGTTAAACCCGCCACGGTGGAGCATACCTGTGCCACGGTCGTTAACAGACTGCCCAGTCTGATCGCCGCTCCTGCCGGCTATGTCACCGCCGATCAGCTTGCCCCCAACGAATACCTGACCTACCCGATGGAATTCTATTGCTGATTTTTTTTCCGTTCGATCGCTTTTACGGTTGAACGGCAACTATACCCCCATATCCACCTGTGCCCCCGGTCGCAAAGTTACCGGGGGCACTTTTTTTGTTTCAACGCTACGCCTGCTTTTTTGTGTTTTTTTAGAAATATTTAATTCGGTTGGGAGGCGTTTCGTGCGGTGAAAGTTATATAAATGCTTTCATGCCAGAAAGGAGATTCCTTACCGAATACCCCCTTGAAAAATCGCATCCGCAGAACTGTTGACGATACAGACCGTATTCCCGCGAAAGGACAATGGAACGTTGATAGCCGCCTTTTTTCTTGAAATCGGACGGCAGATAGGCAACACCGCTTCGCTCCGACTCCGCAGAGCCGATTTTGTTTATGAGAGCGGCGTTTTTATGCGGGCTGACCGTCAGGGTCGTAGCAAAAAGCGGGAAACCGTGTGCCTTTGCATAGTCGGCCGTGCGGGAGAGGCGCAGGGCAAAGCATCTGTCACAGCGGCGCCCGCCTTCGGGTTCTCCCTCAAATCCTTCTGCAACCTTAAAAAACATATCGGGCGCATATCCGTCATCGACGATCTGCACATTCCTGCAAAACGTCGCACGGTCGCATAATTTATAAAGTTCCGCAAGTCTGTGCGCATATTCTTCTTTATCCGCGATGTTTGGATTGCAATAAAAAACCGTAATGTCAAAGCAAGCCGTCAGATATTCCAGCACATATGAAGAGCAGGGCGCACAGCAGGCGTGAAGCAGTAGTTTTTCTCTTCTGCCCTCCGCCGTCAGCCGGGCGATTACGCGTTCGGTTTCCGCCTGATAATTTATCCGGTTCATCTGTTTTCTCCTTGTTGTTTCAGAATCAACCGCTCCAACTCTTTTGCCGCGATGCTGAGCGTTTGTTCATGCCGTTTCACGATGCGTATTTCACGTTCGGGGAGCGGTTTTTCTGTTTCTATGACGGATACGCCGTTAACGCCGACAAGAAATTCTTCCGGGACAAAACCGATGCCGAGATCGGCCTTGATCATCGGCAGAATCTGGTCTGCCGTCGCCGTTTCCGTTTCGGGTTGATAGCGCAGGCCTTCTTTTGCGAAAAACTCCGAATACAGCTCAAACGACTTTGTTTGTGAGCCCAGCGAGATCATGGGATAACTGATCAGTTCTGCAAGACTCACTTTGCTTTCCAAAAGTTCCGAAAAAGCGGAACTGCACACCGCGACTTCACGGAATTTCCGGACAGTGACTTCTTCGATCATGGCGGAGGGCAGGGTGGGGGTTGTCACGACCGCAATGTCCGCTATGCCGTTTTTGATGGCGTCGATCGCCTGCGGCGTCGAATGATTGCTGATTTTAAGCCGTATGCCCGGGTAAAGCGTACGGTACTGTTTTAACACGGGCAAAAGGACGCAATGCAGGGCAATTTCGCTTGCCGCAACGAAAACCGATCCCTTTTCAAGATTGCGGCTTTCTATTATCTCCGCTTCTCCCGCCTCAATATTTTCAAGTGCTATCTGTATATGCGTAAAGAGTTTTTCGCCTTCTGGCGTCAGTTTCATTCCGCGATTGTTACGGATAAAAAGCGGACAACCGAGTTCGCTTTCCAATGTTTTTATGGCACGCGTTAGGTTCGGCTGATTGCTCAGTAGGATTTTGGCCGCCTGCGTGATATTTCCGTATTTGGCAACATAATAAAAAATCCGGTAATAGTCATAGCTGATGTACATTCCGCGCCTCCGTCTGCCATTCATTTTTAACATGACGGCCATGTAAAATAAAGATTTTACACATGCCGGCTGTTGGATTATACTATGCGTGTAAAGAAAAGTCAAGCGTGAATTCGTGATTTTTATAACTTTATAAAGTAGGTGTCAAAAATGAAAAACACAATCATATGTATCGGCAGACAGTACGGAAGCGGCGGACGCGAGGTCGGTGAAAAACTGGCGGAGCGGCTCGGCGTAGTTTGTTATGACAAATTGCTGGTCGGAAAAACAGCAAAGGAGGCGGGACTTTCCACGGAAACTGTGGAAAACGACGAAGAAAAGCCTATTGGTCTATGCGAGATGGTTTCGGGCAATCCGTTCGCGGACAGCGCCCTGCTCGGCGCGGCGTTTTATTCCGAGAAACAGCGGGTATTTGAAGCCGAGAGCAAGACCATACTGAAAATTGCGGAGAAGGGACCCTGCGTGATCATCGGCCGTTGCGCTTCGTCGATTTTGCGCAGTGCGGGTTATGACGTCCTGTCGGTATTCGTCTATGCGGATATGGACGATCGCGCGGCACGGATAGCGGAAAGAAACCACATCAGCACGAAGGCGGCAATCCGTAAGGCCGATAAGGTCGATCGTATGCGGAAAAAATATTTTGATTTTTATTCGGAAACCCCATGGGGCGAACCGACAAGTTACGATCTGATGATATCTTCCAGCCGCTACGGAATCGACGGTACGGCAGATGTGATTGCCAAAGCGGTCGCCGGCAAAACGTGAGGCGTCGGGATGGAAATTACATTTGAACTTACGGCACATATCTGTGTTGCCATCGCCGCAGCGATTCTTTTATGGAATCTTATACATAAAACAGAGAAGCGCGAATCTTTCGTTCCTATGATTTTCGCGACCGCCGGGATCGGACTTCTCACAGTCGCGGTGGCCGCAGGTATCTGCGGGGCACATGCTTCCGCTATTATCGGCACCCTCGTATTTTTTCTTTTCTATACAGGATTTCTGCTTATTTTCCCGGCAGAAAAGCGGAGGATGATGACAAATGAATAAAGATCTGACCGTCGGAAAGCCTGAAAGCGTTCTTTGTAAGTTCTGTCTTCCGCTTTTCGGCAGTATTATTTTTCAACAACTTTACAACATAGCGGACAGTTTTGTCGCGGGAAAATTCATTGGGGATAATGCGCTCGCGGCGGTGGGAAACAGTTATGAGATTACGCTGATATTCATTGCGTTTGCTTTTGGTTGCAATATCGGCTGTTCCGTGCTTGCGGCACAGTTTTTCGGCGCCAAGCGCTATAAAGATCTCAAAAGCGCCGTTTATACCGCGCTGATTTCCAGTGCGGTAATCTGTGCGGTACTGATGGCGGTCGGCATGGTCTTCTGTGACGGGCTTCTGCGGCTGATCAAAACTCCCGAAGAGGTCTTCGCAGATTCCAAACTGTATCTTGACATCTATATTCTCGGTCTGCCGTTTGTTTTCCTTTACAATGTGGCGACGGGAATTTTCTCGGCGCTCGGCGACTCAAAAACGCCTTTCATTTTTCTTGCCTGCTCGTCCCTTTCCAATATCGGGATGGATATTCTGTTTGTTACCGCGTTCAATATGGGCGTCGCGGGCGTGGCATGGGCAACGTTTTTGTGTCAGGGCGTGAGTTGTGTACTGGCGCTGATTGTGGTGTTCCGCAGATTCCGTACCATCAGGACAGAAGGAAAAATCACTGTTTTCTCATGGCAACACTTCGGCAGTTTTGCCGTGGTCGCGGTGCCGAGCATCCTGCAACAGAGTTTTATCTCCGTCGGCAACATCGTGATCCAGAGCGTTATCAACGGGTTCGGCCCGGCAGTCATGGCCGGTTATTCCGCTTCGGTCAAACTGAACAACATGGTCATCACTTCACTGACTACGTTTGGCAACGGTATTTCCAATTTCACGGCGCAGAATCTCGGCGCGGCAAAGTACGACCGTATCAGGGCGGGTTTCCGTGCGGGACTGAAATTGGTGTGGGCGCTGTGTATTCCGCTCGTTTTGCTTTATGAATTCGCGGGGAAGTGGCTTGTATATATTTTCCTTGAAAGTCCGACGGGAGCGGCCATGGACACGGGCGTATTCTTCCTGCGCATCGTTTCGCCGTTTTATTTCATCGTTGCGGCAAAACTTGTTTCGGACGGTATTCTGCGCGGTGCGGGCATGATGAAGAAGTTCATGGTTGCTACATTCACAGACCTTGTTCTGCGCGTGGCTCTGGCGGAAATTCTTTCCCGCACGGCCCTCGGAACAACGGGAATCTGGCTCTCTTGGCCGATAGGCTGGACAATAGCGGCGGTTCTTTCCATCACTTTTTACGCTACCGTCAAATGGCAGCAAAAAGGACAGAAAACAGAAGCGCCGGATTATGTAAAGCATTGAATGGCCGAAGCCGCTATAACGGTTCCGATATCTTCATCAATACAGACAGCTCTTTCCGCAATCTCTTCGGGACAAAACGTTTCGCCGCGGTTGACGCAGGCGTAGACCGCACATGGATTTTCCGCCGTCATCTGCCAGAACGGATATTTGATGATGGCAGGTGTGTTATACCCCACGCCGAGTTCAAGAAACAGAATTCTTTGCCCCTTGCGGGTACATAGAAAGTTCGTGTACCGTTCGGCCGCTCTGCGCCACCCTTCGTCCTCGACAAAACGGTCGTCCGAACGCAGATTCATTGTCGCATATTTACCGCAATGCGGGCAACGGGGAACAAGTCCGGATGGAATTTTCATGTTCTTCTGCTCGTCGACCATCTGACGGATAACCGCTTCATTGTCAAAGGTTTCCTGACAGCAGGGGGCACTGCACTGAAAAAGTCCGTAATCTCCCTGTGTGTAGAACAGCCGCTTTTTATCAAAGCCGGCCTTTTGAAAGCAGTGATCTACATTGGTCGTAATGATGAAATAATCTTTGTTTTGAACAAGTTCCAAAAGTGCGGAATACACCGGTTTCGGTGCGTCCGCATAGCGGTTGATAAGAATGTACCGGCTCCAGTATGCCCAGTACTCCTCGGGCGTTTTATAAGGATAGAATCCGCCGGAATACATGCCGCGAAACCCGTATTTTTCACCGAAATCGGCAAAATACCGTTGAAAACGTTCACCGTCATAACTGAAACCCGCCGAGGCGGAAAGTCCCGCGCCCGCGCCGATGACAACGGCGTCGGCAGAGGCGATCTCATGCTTCAGCCTTTTGATTTTATCCGAGAAGTTTTCGGTAGATTCTGTAGTCCCGGTCTTTATAAACATTGAATATCACCTTGATTTTGCTTCCTGTATCCGCCTTATAGTTTTTTACTGTCTGAATCGCCGTTTCGGCCGCCATCTCGTTCGGGAAATGAAACTCCCCAGTGGATATACAGCAGAACGCGACGCTTTCCAGGTTCTTTTGATCGGGAGCAAGTGGAAATTGCTTATTATCCGCAACCTGCGCGCCCGCCCGTGGATATTCAACGAACTGCGCCGCGACCTTGAGGGTATCAGCCAGAAGGTGCTGACCGACAGCCTGCGTGAAATGGAGGCGGACGGCATCATAACGCGAACCGTCTATCCCGAGGTTCCGCCGCGGGTGGAGTATGCGTTGTCCGGGCTTGGGGAAACGTTGGGGCCAATCCTTGACGCCATGGCAAAATGGGGAACGGATTATAAGAACGCCTGACGCATTTGCCCGCTTTTTATCGGAAATGGCCGCGTAAATCGCCCGCATGTGAAAACAGGCGGCGACGGGCAATACAGAATATCCTGTTCGGCAGGGACGGAAATTCCGGCAACCGTAAGAGGTTTTAACGCTCTTACGGGAGATGAGGGTGGACCCGGAACGGGAAAAAATACCTGCGCGGGCAAAACGGATTCAAGGAGAATCATGATGAAAGTCATAAAAGAACAGCGTCCTGCCGGCGCCGACGTCCTGATCATGCCGTACGGCACAGAATATCGGACAGAAGTTTTGTCGTTGATCCTGCATATTCAGAATGATGAAGCCAAAATCAATTTGTCGTTGGAAGAACAGCCGGATCTGCAATGTATATCCGAAAGTTACAGAACGCCGGGCGGGGAATTCTGGATAGCGATTGCGGACGGACATGTTGTCGGGACGATCGGACTGATGACGAAAAACAACGGCTGTGCGGTAATGAAGAAATTTTTTGTGGAGCAGGCCTACCGTTCCCGTCATATCGGGGAAAAACTGTATGAAACGCTTCTGGCGTTCGCCGCAGGGAAGGGCGTGCGACATATTATTCTGGATACGCCCTCCGTCGCCAAAGTCTCTCATCGGTTTTACGAGAGGGCGGGTTTCAGAATCATTTCAAAAGAGGAATTGCCGACGGATTACGATTACCCTGACCGGGATTCTTTATTGTATATGCTGGATATGTAACCGATTTCCATACAGCGTACGACGGCGTTGCCGACGGATACGCCGATCGCCGTGAACCGGGCAACAAAAAACACCCGATCGTCAGGTGTTTTTTTGTTTTCCGTGATGCCGTCTTTTCGGGAAGTACCGTGAGACGACGGCGGCATGGGTTCTTTCCGGAAAGTATGCCGCCGGCCACGGGTCAGAATTCAGAGGGATAAATGCGCCTGCATACGTCCTGTATCCGATACAAAACCGAAAAATCAAGTTGTGTGATCCGTTCCGTCATGGCGTTTTCTCCGTTTTTCGGCAATCATTTTTGCGGCGGCAAATCCCGCGACGATCAGGATTCCCAGTAAAAAGAATCCGGGGTGCGTATTCTTAAGATTCAGCGGCGGAAGCGGTTCCGCGAGCGTTGTCGGCCCCATCACAACCGCAAAGAGCGAGCCGACCATGAGGCCGAGAATGACCGAAACCGTTGCGCTCCGATAGCGGTTCAGCAGGTAGTGAATTCCTTTGAAGGAGCCGAAAATGCCTGCAAGCACGCCGAGGCCGAACAGGAAAAGCATGAAAAACGCGGAAAAATCAAACGAAAACAGTTGCTTCAGACCCGTAATGATCGGCATATACAATCCGAATGCAAGCAGAAGCGTGGAGCCGGAAATGCCGGGAAGAACCATGGCCGAAATCGCCAGCGCGCCGCTGACGAAAACATATAAAGCGGACGGAATATTCAGCGTTTCCGTTGATACCGAAAAATGCAGAAGACTGAGCGCGACAACCGCACCGGCGCCGGCGCCGGCGAAAAAGAACAGTATGTGCCATGGACGGCAGGCTTTCAGCGTATTCTTTTCTTCAAAAGCAATCGGCGGAACCGAGGCGGCAACCAGTCCGAGAAACAATGAACTTATTGCATAGATGTGTGTGTGGAACAATCCGGCAAGCAGACTCACGGACAGCGCCATGCCGCAGCCCCAACTGATGCCGAGCCGAAAAGAAACCGCAGAGACCGGCGGCGGAGCATGCTGTCCTTACCGATGATATTTCCGAATGAACCGATAAAATGATCGTATTCTCCCGCGAAAAAAGCCACTGTTCCGTCGGAGACTCCGGGAACACTGTCCGCCAGCGCCATGAAAAATCCGCAGATTGCGGTTTTGATTGATTTCATCATATCGGAAGCCCTTTCTTTGTTATGTCTTTTCAAAATAAAGTTTCAGGTCGGAATACGGGACGTGCTTTCACATTGACAGATATAAGGACGTGTTTTCGGCGATGTTCGTATGTCCGGCCGGTTACGTACGGCACAATATGCTGTCAAAAGTCAGGCAGAAGCCGGATCACACGCGTCGTGTGCCCGGATTTCCACCGTTCTGCCGCCGAGATTTTCATAAATACGGTGGGAGATGGAGAGAACGGTGCGCCCTTGCGAGGCACGGCGCAAAGCCTCCAGTACGCGCGCTTCGGTTTCGGCGTCGAGATTCGCCGTGATTTCGTCGAGTAAAAGCACGGCGGGATTCGCCGCCGCGGCGCGCGCAATGGACAGAAGCTGCCATTCTCCCTGCGAAAACATGCCGTCCGTGCATACGGTGGCATAACCGTCGGGAAGCGACAGAACGGCGTCGTCAATGCCGGCAAGCTTCGCCGCGTCCCGTGCCATTTTTTCGGTGACGCGCGGATCGCCGAGCGTGATCTGGTCAAGTACCGTACCCGGCACGCGGGAAAAATGCTGTTCGACGCAACCGATACAGGAGCGGCGTTCGCCGTCGGTAATATCCGAAACGTTCACTCCGCCGACGGTGACGGCCCCCGATCCGGGGCGGTACAGTCCGAGCAAAAGACGGAAAACCGTGCTTTTTCCCGCCCCCGTTCTTCCTACCAGTGTGACCTGTTCTCCCTCTTTCACCGTCATGGAAAAATCGCACAGAACGGGTTTTTCACCGTATCCGAATGTCACATGAGAGAACACAACGTCACCGTGCGCGGTATGACCGCTGTCTTTCGGAACGGAGCGTTCGGGTTGGGCGAGGAACGCGTCGATCCGTCTGACCCCCGCCATAGCCGACTGAATGGTCTGTATCTCCATACCGAGGCTTTCGATCGGCGAAAAGATGCGCGATATGTAGTTGATTACGGCGACCGATGTGCCGACGGACATGCCGAAAAGCGTGAGGATCTCCGCTTTACCGGAAGCGGACAACAGCATGACAATGCCGACCACCGCGGCATTCAGAAGCAGAACTACCGGGGAGTAGAGGGCGTCGTAAAAATTCGTTTTTTCCACGGCGGCATAACTTTCGCCGATGCGCCGGTCATAGCGGCGTTCCATATAGTCTTCTATTCCGAGCGCGCGTACGGTGCGTATGTTGCGCAGGGTTTCCGGCACCTGCCCGGATACGGCGGCGACGGCACGGCGGTTGTCAAGCTGAGCGGCGAGAATTTTCTTCTGTACATACCTTGTAAAAACGGCGAAAAACGGCAGGATCAACAGTAAAATGAGCGCAAGTCCCGTGTTTTTCACGGCAATGACCGCCAGAATGGATACAATACGGCAGGCGTCCGCCGCCATGCTGATGATGCCGGAGGTAAACAGCGCTTCTACCGTGTCCACATCGCCCGAAAAGCGCGCGGCCACCTCGCCGGGATTCTGATCGACCAGTGTGCTTGCCGGCAACCGCAAGAGTTTTCCTGACATTTCGGAGCGCAGGGCATGGGTCATTTTCTGACCGAAAAGTACCAGAAGCGTTTCCTGCGCCGAGGAGAGAACCCCCTCCAGCGCAAGGCTTCCGAAATAAAGAATAACGGCGGTAAATGCCAGCGGAAGTCCCCCCGTAAGACGGTCGATCACGCGGGCAAGAAGTAACGGAGGTACAAGAGACGCCGCCACGGATCCTCCTACGCAAAGAAGCGTCCCTGCGGTGAGAAAGGGGTGCGATACTGCCGCTGTACGGACGGCGGTAAATACGCCTGCCTTACTTTTTTTCTTCATTTTGTTCACCGCCTGTCTGACTTTCATAAAGCCGGCGGTATGCCGGAACGGATGCGAGCAGTTCGTCATGAGTGCCGACGGTCGTTTTTCCGTCTTCCATAAATATGATCCGGCGCATCAGCGGAAAATGATACAGCCGATGGGAAATGAGGAAAACCACTTTGTCTTTTGCATATTCCTGCAAATTTTCAAATACCGCGTCTTCGGTTTTACGGTCAAGCGCGGAAAACGGATCGTCGAGAATCAGTACAGGGCGGGGGTGTGCAAGCTTTCTTGCCAGTGCCAGCCGCTGTGCCTGACCGCCGGAAAGGCGCGTACCGCTGCTGCCGATTACGGTGTCGATTCCGTTTTCCATGGCAAGCGCTTCGTCTTTCAGCGCGGTGGCGGCAAGATAGCGCATGGGATCCTGTTCACTGCCGCAGAGAACGTTGTTTTGCAGCGTATCGGCGCTGAGTTCGGGGTCGTGTCCCAGGTACCCGACGGTGGCGGCGATTTCGCGCGGGGTAAGCGCGGACAGTTCCTTTTTACCGAAGCGAACCGAACCGCCGTAAGGTTCTTCGCATAGGAATACGCGTCCGAATGTGGATTTTCCGCAGGCCACGGGGCCGGTCACGCCGATAATATCGCCGGGATGCGCCGTCAGCGAAAGACCCGAAAAAATCGGTTCGTCTCCGTAAGAGAAAGAAAGATCGTCAAGAGTCACGTCGTCGGGGCGCGGTATTTCAGGAGCTTTCAGCGGCTCCGGCATTTTCATCAGCGGCCGGATCCGCTTCCACGAAACCTCGGCTTTCTGAACGGAGTTGAACAGTTTCGCCACTTTGGAGGATTTGACCGTCAACTTTGTGAAGCATGACAGAAAGGTGGTGAAAGCCGCAATGTCCCATACATTCCAGCCGGTTCCGAGTACATTTTTCGCACCGAACCACAGGATGAATAACACGCCTGCTTCCGACGCCACGAGATACAGGGGCGGTAAGGCGGACTGCCACACGTTGGAACGCACGGCGGTCTTTTCATAGTTTTTCAGCGCGTCTTCATATCGCTCCGCTCTTGTGTCTTCACAACCGTATATGCGATAGGTCACGGCGTTTTCCGCACGATCCAGCGTTGCGGTGCTCAGCGCTCCCGCCGCTTTTTTATAGGCCGCTCCCGCACGTTGTACCGGTTTTTTCATTCGTGCCGCGCAAAAGTAGGATACGGGGGTAAAAATCAGACAGAGCAGTGCAAGCCGTCGGTCATAGATAAACAGCATGACCGCGTAGCCGATCAGCGCCACGCCGGTGTCAAACACTTCGGTGGTGAACTTGCGCATACCCTCCACACAGTCATCTACATCGGAGATGGCTTTTGTCATCAGTTCGCCGGCGCCCTCTTTTTCTAAAGACCCCCGATTCTGACGTAAAAGATTGGCGTAAAGGATGCCTTTCATCCGGCGGTTGATATTGTTCGCAAAACGGCGGACATAGAAGCGTTTTACAAACCTCGCCGCCTGTACCGTCAGCGTGACGGCAAGGTAGAGGAGCACCAGCATTGCCATTTTGGCGGCGGTTTCGTTTCCGCCGAGAATGTCGGCAAGGCACTGGACAAGCCACCCCTCGAACCACGGAGCCGCAAGCAGACCGACATTAGAAAGCAACCCGGAGAGTGTGACAAAAGTCAGCGAGAGCCATTCGACGCGGAAATAAGAACCGATTCTGTCCGGATAAAAAACTTTTTTATCTTTCATATGGATCACGGCTTTCTCCGATCATCGGTAAAGTGCGGAAATCCCGCGCGGCTTTCGGATTTAGATCGGATATACAGTTTATCCAGTATGGCCGTAAAGGTTTCTCTTTCTTCCGCCGTCAGGGCGGCGGTCAGATATTCGTAAAAGGAGGCTTCAATCTCCGCCTTGGAGGATTTCATCGCTTCCGCCTTTTCGGTAGGAAACAGAAGCTGACTGCGCTTGTCGTTCGGGTCGTTTTCGCGTATAAGATAGCCCTTTGTTTCAAGATTTTTGGTTCTCCGCGCGATGGCGGCTTTGTCTGCATGCAGTATTTCCGTGAGTTTTGCCTGCGTGCAACGGGGGTTATGGCGCAGGGCATGGATCAGGTCGATTTCCGCCGTGCCCACGCCGTCTTCGCGCAATGTAATCAGAACCAGTTTTTCCGCCTCGCGTGCAATTTTCGTGATTTTCCGTTCCGTAATATCCATAGATTCCTCCTCGACGGCATTTTGGTTGTATGTACATCGTTGTATATACACCCGTTATAGCACGAAAAAATAAAATGTCAAGACGGTTATGAAAAAAAGAGGAACAAAGTGTGATTGCCGACGGAATGAACGGCATAGCGGCGCCCGACGCATCTATGGCGGAAATATTTGCCAGACACTGTTTTTCCGGCTTTTTATGCTTTATTCTTCTTTGCCGGTTGCGCGCCCGATTTGTTTCGATAATATTAAACGTATTATTCCGGGCGGTGTTTTTGATTTTTTAAAGATTTGTCATCGCCGGTGCCCGACAGCATAGTCCGAAAATCCGATTCCGCAAGCGGGGCAGAGGCATAAAATACATATTTTCGGGCACTCTGTACATGAAGAAAAAAAGGAGTCATAACATGAAAATATTATTTTATGATACAAAACCCTACGATGAAGAATCCTTCGGCAAGGTATTGCCGCGTTATCCCGACGTGACGGTGGATTTCCTCAAAACGGATATTACGGAAAAAACCGCTTCGCTTGCGGACGGTTATGACGCAGTGTGTGTGTTTGTGGCATCCGACGTCAACGGAAAGGTGATCGAAAAACTTGCGTCCTGCGGCGTAAAACTGATTCTGCTTCGTTGCGCCGGATTCAATAACGTCGATCTCGGAAGTACGGAAAAACACGGCATTACGGTGATGCGCGTTCCCGGATATTCTCCGGAAGCCATCGCCGAGCATGCGTTGGCGCTGGCGTTTGCCGTCAACAGACATATTCACAAAGCCTATATCAAAGTACGCGAAAACAATTTCAGTCTTCTCGGCCTGACGGGCATCAATTTTCACGGAAAGACTGCCGGGATTGTGGGAACCGGCAAAATCGGCGCCGCCATGTGCCGTGCGTGTCACGGACTCGGTATGCAGGTGATTGCTTATGATAAATATAAGAATCCCGCGTTGCCGTTCGTATCTTATGTGGAACTTACGGATCTTCTGGAACGCAGCGATCTCATCTCTCTGCATTGTCCCCTCACGGAAGAAACCTATCATATGATCGATTTTGCCGCCATTGAAAAAATGAAAGACAATGTTATCCTTGTCAATACTTCGCGCGGCGCTCTGATAAGCACCGATGATCTGATACGCGGTATTCGTATGCATAAATTTGCCGGCGTGGGGCTTGACGTCTATGAAGAGGAGCAGGAAAACGTATTTGAAAACCGTGAGGACGACATTCTCGAAACGTCGGTAACGGCACGTCTTCTTTCTTTCCCGAATGTCATTGTCACTTCGCATCAGGGATTCCTTACCGAAGAGGCGCTTGCCGCCATCAGCGATACCACGCTGGGGAATGCGGTCGGATTTTTTAACGGCGATCCTGCAAAGGAAAACATTGTCCGCCCGGAAATTGTCATACAAAAAGCATAATATGTAAACGATACTTTTTATTTTAAGCGGAACAGATGCGCTGTGTCGTATCTGCTCCGCATTTTTTTGTCGCCGGAAAATCCCCGGCGGCATATGGTAATAAAGAAAGGAGAGGTCTATATGAAACGACGTTTTTTACAACCATATCGTATTACCGACCGCGGAGGTGAACCGGCCGTAATCCCGCTTAGGCGGGAATGTCTTTTCAACCGGGATTTCCGGTCGACCGTGTATACCGGCGGTCATTTTCAGGTGACGCTGATGTGTATACCTGCAGGAGAGAGTATCGGTTCGGAAACGCATCCGCATACCGATCAGATGTTGTATATAGAAAAGGGATATGCCCGGATAGAAATGGGAGAAACGGAAAACGGCCTGAACTA
>ULRP01069390.1_pt1 | contig 16230 bp, 13 predicted proteins | sample 1955521 | NCBI WGS metagenome assembly ULRP01 (sample SAMEA4835685, study PRJEB28245) | human gut metagenome | biome: gut microbiome; material: fecal sample | place: Denmark | collected 2008
TCACAGGGAATTATATCCATATTCCGACTATAAAAATATATATTGTGAAAAGTGCGGGAGCGAAAATGTACAAGCATTTGATAGTTATCTGTTTGATTAGAAATTTATAATATAAATTTGGAGAAGTTTATAGTGATATGTAAATAAATCTCGGGATAACGGTTTAGTCGAGGAGACGGCTGCGATTATACCGCTTAACGAAAGTTATGAGGAAGGCGGGTTTTGACAAAAGAGGAGGGGCGTTAAGTCGGTCTTGTCGGTTTGACGATAAGATAATAAAAAAAATTTTTTAAAATGTGCTTAAATATGCTTTTTCTTTTTGAAAAAATCCTATATAATAGTATTTGTGAAAGGTTAAGGTATTTTTATTTTGCTTAAAAACGCAGGATTAAAAAAGGCGTTGACCGAGAAGTTTTTACTTTGCAAAACGGAATCGGACGAAAATCGGCGGATTAAATATCGCGAAGTTCGGGTTTTTGCATAAACTGTAAATAACTATATATAATAATCTACGGAAAAAACCAAAAAAGAGGTATATTTATGAAAAAAATCGATTTGAGCAAGTACGGCATCACGGGAACTACCGAGATAGTTTACAATCCTTCTTACGACGTTCTGTTCGCAGAAGAAACCAAGCCCGAGCTTCAGGGTTATGAAAAAGGGCAGGTAAGCGAACTCGGCGCGGTAAACGTTATGACGGGTATTTATACCGGTCGTTCGCCCAAGGATAAATTTATCGTTAAAGACGAAAATTCCGAAAACACCGTCTGGTGGACCAGCGAAGGATATAAAAACGACAACCATCCCGCAACGAAAGAAGCGTGGAAAGCGGTTAAAGATATCGCGATTAAAGAACTTTCCGATAAGCGTTTGTTCGTGGTAGACGCGTTCTGCGGCGCGAACAAGGATACGCGTATGGCTATTCGCTTTATAGTGGAAGTCGCGTGGCAGGCTCATTTCGTTACGAATATGTTTATAAAGCCCACAAAAGAAGAGCTTGAAAATTTCGAGCCGGATTTCGTGGTTTACAATGCTTCCAAGGCGAAAGTCGAAAACTACAAGGAATTAGGTCTTAACAGCGAAACCGCGGTTATGTTCAACATTACCAGCCGCGAGCAGGTTATCGTAAACACCTGGTACGGCGGCGAAATGAAGAAAGGTATGTTCTCTATGATGAACTACTATCTCCCGCTTAAAGGTATCGCTTCTATGCACTGCTCCGCAAATACCGATAAGGAAGGCAAAAATACCGCTATCTTCTTTGGACTTTCCGGAACGGGCAAAACCACTCTTTCTACCGACCCGAAAAGACTTCTTATCGGCGACGACGAACACGGTTGGGACGATAACGGCGTATTCAACTTCGAGGGCGGTTGCTATGCAAAGGTAATAAATCTCGACAAAGATTCCGAACCCGATATTTATAACGCGATAAAGAAGAACGCGCTTTTAGAAAACGTAACGCTGGACAAAGACGGCAAGATCGATTTTGCTGACAAGAGCGTGACGGAAAATACCCGCGTTTCTTATCCGATAGACCATATAAAGAACATAGTTCGTCCCATTTCCGCCGCGCCCGCGGCAAAGGACGTTATATTCCTTTCGGCAGACGCGTTCGGCGTGCTTCCGCCCGTATCCGTACTCACTCCGGAACAGACGCAGTATTACTTCTTGTCCGGCTTTACGGCTAAACTTGCGGGAACGGAGCGCGGCATAACCGAGCCGACCCCGACTTTCTCTGCGTGCTTCGGTCAGGCATTCCTTGAATTGCACCCCACCAAATATGCGGAAGAACTCGTTAAAAAGATGGAAAAGAGCGGCGCGAAAGCGTACCTCGTCAATACCGGCTGGAACGGTACGGGCAAACGTATCTCCATTAAAGATACCCGCGGCATTATAGACGCTATCTTAAACGGCGATATCGAAAAAGCTCCTACCAAAAAGATACCGTTTTTTAATTTCGAAGTTCCTACCGAATTGCCCGGAGTCGATAAAAACATTCTCGATCCCCGCGATACTTATGCGGACGCTTCCGTTTGGGAAGAAAAGGCGAAAGACCTTGCGGGAAGATTTGTTAAAAACTTCGCGAAATACGAAACCAACGCGGCAGGCAAGGCTCTCGTTGCGGCAGGTCCCGTTCTCGACAAATAATTTTTATCGGAAACGAAAATACAGATGAAACAATCCCGCAGGGAAAAAGCTTTTCGGCTTTTTCCCTGCGGGATTATTGTTTTTTGGTTGTAATATGCCGTTGCAGGTGACGGAACGGGGTTATCGCTGTAAATCGACACCGTATAGTCGTTGAGAGGTTTTTGAAAAACCTCGCGGCAATCTCATATTGTGATTGCAAGATAGAAAAAGGGATTCCCGCGTCAAGGGGAAATTTGCAGGGGAAAGGGACTGTTTTCCGAGTCCGTCCCTATTCCCCCGCGCCCCCGTTACCCTGAAAACTCCTCAAAACCCCCAACCCCCTTAATCTTTAAGGGGGGGGGGAGTACTCCTTGTCATTGCGGACGCCTTTTCTCGGAATGACAGCGCGGGGTGTGTGGCCGCGGAAACTCTCGGAATGGCAGAGCAGGGTGTGTAGTCGCGGAAACTCTCGGAATGACAGCGCGGGGTGTGTGGTTGCGGAAACTCTCGGAATGACAAAACGGAGGTTATTTGAGGGAAAGGACGTTGATACTGCTTCCGCTAAAACCTATCTCGACCGTTTCGGGAGAATCGAAAGGCTCGCCGTCTATACTCCATTTCCCGAGCGGGTTTTTAATAGTAAAATTTTCGCCTTCCAGATAAAAAATCTTTTTCTTTTTTATCGATTTTTCAACACCGTGCAAGAAAAAGTAAACGATGTTTTTTATGCCGAAAAGCTTATCGTTTTTTATGATTACGAGATAATATTTACCGCCCGAAGAAGAAAATTTCTCGTTTATTTTAAACGACGCGATTTCTTTCGAGTTAGAAACCAACAGGAGCGGAGTTACGTATTTTTCTCCGTTCACGTATATTTCGTTAAGAGCGAAAGAGCTTTTTAAGTTCGATAAAATATGCAAGGCGTAAGCCGTTTTGCCGAAATGCTTTTTCAGTTTGTCGGGCGTATCGTAAACCGCTTGCGAGCAAGAACCGAGATTTGCGACGTAGACGAAATTTTCGTTTCCCGCACGCCCGATATTTAACGTTTTTTCTTTAGCGGAAAAAATTTGCCTGATCCCTTTTTTTATGTTTTTCGATATGCCTAAATTATACGCCATATCGCACGTCGTGCCGGACGGGAGATATGCAAAAGTCGGCAATTTTTCGAGGTCCTTTATCGCGTTTGCCGCAAGATTAAAAGTGCCGTCTCCGCCGGAAAAAATAATCAAGTCGTATAAAGCGCAGGCTTTGCGGACTTCCGATAAGAAAAATTCGCGGGATTTCGATTTTACCGTAACGTATTCGTTGCAGTGTTTAGCGATTTCTTTTTCTATAACGGGCAAACGGCGCGTCAGATTTTTCTTCCCGCTGGACGGGTTGTAGATAAAAAAAATTTTGTCGTATTTCATTTTTTACCGTTTTTACGACGGCGTTGCCGTCGAAGCTAAATATTGTTTTCTTTTGTCGTCCGGCAGCACAAGCGACTCTTTTTTGCCGTTATCTTTTAAAAATTCCGGCGCAAAAGTTTCGATATAAAAATCGGACTTTTTCGCAAGCTGCTCGTTCAGCGTGTCGAAAGACAAAGCTTCGGATAAAGTGCTTCTCGAAGAAAACAAGTCCACGCCCAAGCCGAGCTGGTCGCCGGATATTTCGTAACCGAGCGCGGAAAGCGTGGTGGGAAACATATCGAGCGAGGTAAACACTCTGTTTTTAAGGTTAAGGCTTTCTTTTTCGGTGTAGACCGTGTTTATAAAGCAGTTATAAGGGTGTCTTTTGCCTTCGGGCGCGTCTCCGACTATCACCGTATCCATTCTCAGATGGTCGCCCGTGATGATTATCGTAGTGTTCTCGTAAAAGGGCTGCGCCTGTATCCACTGCACGAAGTCGTATATCTGTTTGTCCGCGCAGGCGAAAACGTTGGCGTAGTAATTAGTTCCGTAAGTGTCGGGGCAATGCGGGCAGACGTAACCGCCGACGGGGTGGGTGTCTATTGTCGCCATAGTAAAATTGAAAGGCTTGTCGCCGGAAGCTAATTCGTTAAGTTCGTCTTTTGCGATGTCGTAAAGGATATAATCCTCAAAACCCCACCAGACGTAATAGTCTTCCGCAATATATCCGCGTTCTATCGCCGTATAATAATCGAACAGCTTGTAATTTCCGTGCGATCTGAAAAATTTATCCGTTCCCGCAAATCTCACGTCAGAGCCGCATAAAAACTCCTGCGAGTAGCCTTCCGATTCCAGAATGTCGCCGAGGGCGGTTATTCCCGAAGCGAATTCGTAATCGACTTCTCCGAAATCGTTGCCGCCGATGGGGAACGCCCAGGGAACGCCCGTTGCGTTTGAAAACATCGCCGCCATTGTCCAGCCCGTTCCGTCCAGCTGCATTGCCCCGCCGAGTTTATCGCCGTCGGAAAAAGAAATGTTTTCGTTTGCGAGTTTTGTCAGATTAGGAATATAATTAACGCCCGTCACGCCGCCGCCCTCTTCCGCGGAAGCCAGAGTCGATTCTATGCTTTCTAAATAAATATAGACGAGATTTCGTTTTTTATCCGATTTAAGGCTTATGCTTACGTTGTCGGGGTTAGCGTAATAATTTTCGTAAAAATCCGTTTTCTGATTGCGGGTTTTAAAAAAGTCGATTACCCCGAATTTGGTATCTATGTACACCAGATTGAAAACGAAGAAGAAAACGAGCAGAAAAATCATCACGCCGCGTTCTATCGCGAAGATTTTAGAAAAAGTCGCGGCAGAAGTGAGTTTTTTCGATAAGAACACGTTAAACACGATAAAGCCCGCGCCGAAAAACAAAGCGAGAGCAATAAACGGCAGGCAGAACAACACCGCCGGTTCTATCGTTCCTCTTCCGTTGCCCTGATTGTTGCCGAAAATGCTGTAAACGATGGCGGTTAAGCTTACGGTAAAAGTCTTTCTTATCCAGTAAACAGCCGTTAAAAGAGCGGTGTTTAATGCAAGAAAGATTATATTCAGAATATAAAAAAGAGTGTGTTTTTCTCTTCTTGTCGATTCGTTTTTCATTTTCTTCCGTTGAAAGGTTTATTTAACGTTATAAAGTTTTCCTGCGGGCATTAAGCCGTAACGTTTTTAAATATTATACACTAAATAAAGTTGTTCGTCAATACAAAACGCCGCTGCCGCCAAAAAGACGCGGCGAATCCCGAATCGCAGATGAAAAAATGCTGAAAAACGCGGCGGAGCTTAACTGTCTTAAACCCGTTTTGTCCGCAGCGCGGCAAGCTAAATAAAATACAGACCGAATAAAATTTGACAATTTTTAAATAAAGTTGTATACTTATTTTTGAAAAACGGCTTATGGTTCGTTTGAAAAAAATTCAAGGAGTAAAAATTATGGCAAACAGATTTGTTTTGAACGAAACAAGTTATCACGGCAAGGGCGCGATTAAAGAAATCGCTACCGAAATCAAAGGCAGAGGCTTTAAAAAGGCTTTCGTTTGTTCCGACCCCGATCTTATAAAGTTCGGCGTTACTAAAAAAGTAACCGATATTCTGGACGAAAACAAAATCGATTACGTCATATACAGCGAGATAAAGCCTAATCCTACTATAGAAAACGTGCAGCACGGCGTTGAATCTTTCAAAAAAAGCGGCGCGGATTGTCTTGTAGCTATCGGCGGCGGTTCTTCTATGGATACCTCCAAGGCTATAGGCATTATCGTGGCAAACCCCGAATTCGAAGACGTTCGTTCTCTCGAGGGCGTTGCTCCCACTAAAAATAAATGCGTTCCGATAATCGCGGTTCCCACCACTGCGGGTACTGCGGCGGAAGTTACCATCAACTACGTTATTACCGACGTGGAAAGAAAACGTAAATTCGTTTGCGTAGACCCCAAAGATATCCCCGTCGTGGCGATAGTCGATCCCGATATGATGAGCTCTATGCCCAAAGGTCTTACCGCCGCAACCGGTATGGACGCGCTCACTCACGCGATAGAAGGTTATATCACCAAGGGCGCGTGGGAGCTTTCCGATATGTTCCATATCAAAGCGATAGAAATTATAGCGAGATCGTTAAGAGCTGCCGTAGAAGGCACGCCCGAAGGCAGAGAGGGTATGGCTCTCGGTCAATACGTTGCCGGCATGGGATTTTCTAACGTCGGACTCGGCGTAGACCATTCTATGGCACACACGCTTTCCGCTTATTACGATACGCCGCACGGCAAGGCTTGCGCGATACTGCTTCCTACCGTAATGGCTTATAACGCGGACTACACCGGCACCAAATATCGCGACATCGCAATCGCTATGGGGGTTAAAGGCGTTGAAAAAATGAGTCAGGCGGAATACAGAAAAGCCGCGGTAGACGCAGTGAGAAAACTTTCCGAAGACGTAGGTATTCCTACTTCGCTCAAAGGTATCGTTAAAGAAGAAGATATTCAGGCTCTTGCGGAATCGGCTTATGCGGACGCGTGCCGTCCCGGAAATCCGAGAGAAACTTCCGTAGAAGACATCAAAGAACTTTATAAATCTTTGCTGTAAAAGCAAAAACGACGCGCTTCCGGGGATATATTACCCGGAAGCGTTTTGCCGTAATCTCACGTAAAAGAGGATACGGATTTAACAGATATACGAAAACAGAGGGATACGCGATGGATAATATAAAAAACAACAAAAATATGAACGTTGCGGCGTTTTACGGCGGTTCTCACGAATATCTCGTTATGCAGAATCTTTATGAATCGGCGGTAAAACAGCTGAAGCTTAAACTCGAAGTGTTAAACGACGAATTTAACGTTCTTTACGCGAGAAATCCTATTCATCATATAGAAAGCAGGGTAAAATCTCCCGACGGGATAATCGCAAAACTGTTAAAAAAGAATTATCCCGTGTCTATCGAATCCGCGATGAAAAACGTGAACGACATAGCGGGCGTGAGAGTGGTTTGCAACTATATAGACGACGTGTACAGCGTAGAAGAAATGCTTTTAAGACAGGCGGATTTAGAACTCGTCAAACGACAGGACTATATCGCCACGCCTAATTACAACGGTTACAGATCTTTGCATCTCGATATAAAAGTCCCCGTATATCTGTCCGACAGAACGGAATACGTCGTGGCGGAAGTGCAGATTCGTACCATCGCGATGGATTTCTGGGCGAGTTTAGAACACGACCTGAGATATAAAGCGGATAAAAGCAAACTGCCCAAGGGCATCAACGAAGAAATGCTCGACTGCTCCAACAAGATTGCGGAAATAGACCTTAAAATGCAGGATATGTATAAACGAATACAAAAATCCGAAGCGGAATAGTTCTGACCCGCGCTGTCATTCCGAGGAGCGTAGCGACGTGGGAATCTCATAATAATTATAGAAAAGAGATTGCCACGGCTTTTGACAAAGCCTCGCAATGACAATATAAGAAATACTCTCCCCTTAAAGAATAAGGGGGTAAGGGGGAAATGAGGAGTTTTCAGGGTAACGGGGGTGCGGGGGAATAGGGACGGACTCGGAAAACAGTCCCTTTCCCCTGCAAATTTACCCTTGACGCGGGTAGCTCTTTTCTCTGTATTCCGTGGGCGAAAGCCCCGTTGCTTTCTTGAAAAAAGCCGTAAAATAATGTATGCTCGTAAAGTTGAGCCTGTCGGCAATTTCCGTTATCGTATCGTCGGTGTCTTTTAAAAGCTTTTGCGCCTCGCAAAGCTTTTTTTCTATAACGTAGCCGTTAAGGCTTTTTCCCGTACGCTTTTTAAAGTCCTTGCACAACGAAGAACGGTTAGTGCCGAATATAAACGACAACTCGTCTATCGTGATTTTTTCCTTGAAATTCTCGTTTACGTATTTTACTACCTCGTCTGCGTCGAACGCGCCGACGGGCAAGTCCTCTTTAAAAGAACTTCCGCCTGTTCGCCGCGCAAGGCTTATCATCAAAAGCTCTATACAATTTTTTAAATTCTGTTCCGCGCCGAACGGAATATTTTTTTTCTTTTGCATGTCATAAGTCGGCACGTCGTAAGGCGGGGCAAAAACGCTTCTGCCTTCTTTGATAACCGCGGATAACAGCCCCGTTTCATAAGCTGAAAGCGCGGTCGCCTTGCCCGTAACGGTTCTCGGCAGACCGTTACACGTAAAGCCGACTATGATAACCGTAGGCGCGTTGCCTTTAACGCACGACAAAGAGTGTTTTTCGTCCGAAGAATGTATGACCGCTTCGTTTTTTTTCAGTTTTCCGTTAAAACTGTCCGACCGAATGTTAAGCACCCCCGAAGAAACGTAAACCATTTCGTAAAACGGGTGGTGATCGAAACCCGTATAAAAGTCTTCGGGAAATTCAAAGAAGTGAACGTTTGCTATTTCTCCGACCGAAACCGAGTCGGAAAGCCTTTTTAATTTGTATTGCATAACAAAATAATATCACGCATTTTATTTTTTGTCAATAAATTTACGATTTCTTAAAAATGATTTACGATTTTGTAAAGACAGGCGAGTATCGGCGTGTTAAAATTAAAGCGTAAACAAAATAATTATAATAAGGAGAAAAAACCATGCAAAGAATATGTATTCCCGATCACGAATATCAGGAAAGAATCCAAAAAGCGGCTAAAATGCTGAGAGAGAGAAATCTCGACGTAATGGTGGTCGCTTCTACCGAAAGCGACTACGCAAACGCGAGATATTTCTCGGGCTTCTGGCCGCTGTTTGAAAGAGCTGGCGTTGCGATTTCCGCAAAAGGGGACGCCGCGCTGTTGGTCGGCCCCGAATCCGCCATCTTCGGCAGAGATATGGGCAAGCTCGACAAGGTTTTCGTGCTGAAAGAATTCAGAGAATCCGCAGACCCCGCGTATCCCGAGCTTCAGGCAAGCACGTTTAACGACGTGTTTAAAGCTATCGGCGTAACGGGCGAAAATATCAAAATCGGTCTTGGTTCTTACGTAGAATGCACTCTTCCCATTTACGAAGGACTTAAAAACGCGTTCCCGAAAGCGGAAATAATAAAGTGCAACGACATTATGGTAAACCTTCGCAAAATCAAGAGCGAAAATGAACTCGCCTGCATTAAAGAAGGCTTCAGAATCATAGAACTCGCCACCGACGAGGTTATAAAGAACTTAAAGCCGGGCGTAACCGAATTGCAGATGGTAGGCGTTGCGCAGAGAGTTATTTACGAAAACGGCGCGGAATACGAAGGTCTTCCTATGTACGTGTTCAGCGAAGAAAGCACCCGCCACGCGATTTCCCGTTCCAGATACAGAGAAATCAAGAAAGGCGATATCGTTCAGCTTAACCTTTCCGCCAAGATAGACGGCTATTCTCCCGCGATCGGTATTCCCGTGGTAATGGGCAAGTTAGAGGGCGAACGCCGCGAACTCGTGGAATTCTGCCGCAAAATGCACGAATGGACTTGCGAACAGATTAAAGCCGGCGTAATCGCGAGCGACGTAGCGAAACGTTTCTATCAGATGTTCAAAGATAACGGTTACGAAAAGAACTTCGTATACGGTCCTTGCCACGGCACGGGTATGATAGAGGTCGAAGCCCCCTGGATGGAAACGACTTCCGACTATCCGCTCGAAAAGAATATGACCTTCCAGGTAGACACTTTCATTTCCGGTCCCACTTTCGGCTGCCGTTGGGAAAAGGGTATCGCCGTTAAAGAAAACGGTTACGAGAGTTATACAGACTATCTTAAAAAGGGCATAATAGAGTTAGAGTTTTAAAAGCGATATAGCGCTGCGTCTTGCGGCTACGCGCTCACGCCGCCTCAGTCGCGTACGTCATTGTACGCTCGTTTCGGACGGGTTCGCCTGTTGCCGGAATCCGCGGCACTCTCTCGCTTTTAAGAAGGTGAGAGTTGCGACATAGCGCTGCGTCTTACGGCTACGCGCTCACGCCGAAACAAACGGCTGTCCGTTCTTTTACGGACGGCGACGCTTAAAACAAAACTTGTCTGCGATTCCTGTTTCTTCGGCGCAACCGCCGAAGAAACAGGATTGCGTTATAAATCTACTTAAAGGAGTTTGAATTATGGCTTTAGGAAAGAAAAACTGGATAATTCCCGATTGCGAGCTTCCCGCAGAAGGCGAAGGCGTTTTAAAGGGACACGAAAGCGTTATCGTCGTAAACGATAACGAAAAAGACGTAAAAATAAAAGTAACTCTTTACTTTACGGAAAAACCGTGTTATGATAAAATAGAATGGACGGTGAAAGCCAAAACCGTGAGATGCTTCCGTATGAACGTTTTAAGCGATATGTGCGGCTATGCCGTTCCGCTCGAAACTCAATACGCGATGAAGCTGGAATCGGACGGAAATATCGTCGTTCAGTACGGCAGACTGGATAACCGTCAGGTAAATCTCGCTTATTATACCACGCTCGGTTATTCCGAATAAAAAGAAAAGGAGAAAAATATATGATACTCGACAAATCGTTTCCGAGAGAAGTAAAATACGTTCAGGACAACAACATTCCGCTCGTAATCGCGGGCGGCACGGTAGAATACCACGGTCCGCACTGCTCTTACGGGTGCGATACGCTCGTTGTGCAGGGACTTATCGACAAGCTTGCCGAACGCAAAGAAATTATGATTGCTCCGGCAATTTCTTACAGTCCTTCGAGCTATGCCGTGGGCGATAAAAAGAGCGGCACGGTGCATATCCCCGAACGCGCTTTCGAAGACTACGTTTATTACGTTTTCAAAAGCCTTTTGTACGCGGGCTTTAAAAACATATACGTCGTGATACATCACCAGTTCGAACAGGAAAGCGAAATGCCTATGACGCTTTGCTACAGAACCGCCGCAAAACGCGCCACAATGGAATACCTCGAGGAAACGCTCGGAGAAGGCTGGTGGGGCAGCGAAAGCTACGCGAACTATTACGAGCAGTTAGAAGGGGCGAACAACCCGTTCACCTGGATAAAAGTTATTCCCACAATGACGACCGAAGTGCAGAACGCCACGGGTTACGATCACGCGGGCGAATTCGAAAGCAGCATTCTGATGGCGCTTTATCCCGATTGCGTCAAGCTTGACAGAATAGACGACAAAAAGCACTGGTTTACCGAAAGCGCGAGAAAAGCGAACGCGAAGCTCGGCGAAAAAATGGTAGAACTTTCGCTTAAATCGCTCGAAGAGAGAATTAAGTAATGGCGGCTTACGATTTTTTGAAAGAGCTTTCCGACCCGCACGGCAAAATAATAAAATCAGCCGTCGGATTAAAGAAAAACGAACTGTCTTTGCCGAAAGAGCCGATAATAAACAAAGCCGGCGCGGGAGAAGTTACTTTAACCGCGCTCAAGGACTTTGCGGCGTTTCTTAAAGAAGGGTTCGGCATAAACGCGAAGCTCGCGGAAACGGGCAACGCGTTTATGAGTTTTTCCGTCGAACAGTCGGCGTTTTCTCTTCCCGAAGCGGAGAAAGAAACGGCTATCGCGTTCGAAACGAAAATAAACGATAAAATCCGTATCGTCGGCGCGAACGACAGAAGCGTTGCGCAAGCGATTTATTATCTCGAATTCTGCCTTAAAGAACGCGGACTTGCCGCGCTTAAAAAGGGCGCGGAAAAGAGGAGTATGCCTTTTACGCCGAGAATGGTGCATTCCGCATACGGACTTGACGAATTCCCCGACGCATATTTATCGATACTCGCGCATTACGGCTATAACGCGATACTTATATTCGTAAAAGGCGTAAACCGCACGGAGCTGGGAGAACTCGATTTCAACGAGCTTATTTCGCGGGCGAAAAAATTCGGTATAGACGTTTACGCGTATTGCGATATAGTGAACTTTCTTAATCCCCGCGCGGAAAACGCGGAAAAGGTTTACGACGAATTATACGGTTCGCTATTTAAAGCCTGCCAGGGGCTTAAAGGAATGGTTTTCGTGGGAGAGTCGGTTGAGTTTTTAAGCGACGACGAACACGTCGTAAGACACAGATATAACGAATATCCCAAAGAGGGTATTCCCGAAAACAAGCCGTCGCCCGGGTGGTGGCCCTGCAAGGATTATTCGGAATGGATTTCGCTTGTAAGGGACAGCATAAGACGTTATAAGAAAGACGCGGACGTCGTGTTCTGGACGTATAACTGGGGTTGGGCGCCCGCAAAAGACAGGCTCGCTCTTATCGAAAAGCTTCCTACGGATATAACTCTTCTCGTCACTTTCGAGATGTTCGAAAGATACGAGATAATGGGCGTGGAAGAACGCGTTTCGGATTATTCGCTTACGCGCCCGACTGCCGGCTCGTATTTTCTGAGCGAAGCGGAAGCGGCAAAAAAACGCGGAATAAAGCTGTATTCTATGGTAAACACCGCGGGCAGAACGTGGGATTTCGGCACGGTGCCGTATCTTCCTATGCCTTACGCCTGGATAGAACGCTATAAATCTATACGCGAAGCGAACGAAAAATACGGCTTGTGCGGACTTATGGAAGGACATCACTACGGAATGTATCCGAGCTTTATCGCAAGGCTTTGTTATTTATCGTATTACTCCGCGGATTACGGCAAAAATCTCGACCGCGCGCTGAAAGCGGAATACGGAGTGTGTTCCGCGGAGCTTAAGCGCGGGCTTAAATTGTGGAGCGAAGCGATTAAATATCTGCCGCCCACGATAGAGGAGCAATACGGTCCGTTAAGAGTAGGCACGGTATATCCGCTGTGTCTTATTAAAGGCGTATGGCCGCCGGAAAACCCCGGAGCGCATTTCGGCAACAGAATATGGTCGCCGCTTTACGGTCAGTTTGAAAACGGACTTTGTCTCGGTTTCGGAGATAACGGCACGCCTTATTGCGTGAGAGAAAAAGCCGAAATGAAAATGCTCGATAAAATGTCGGAGCTTATGGAACGCGGCGTTTCGGAAATGGAAAAGGTGACGGGCGGCGACGTTTCGCGGCTCATCAATCTCGGCAAGTATATAAATTGCTGCGTTAAAACGGTAAGAAACGTTAAAGAATTTTATCGTTATAAAATGATTTTAAGAATCGGTTGCGACAAAAACAAAATGCAAGCCTGCGTAAAGGGCATAAAACAGGTTGCCGCCCGCGAAAAGAAAAACGCTTTGGAGAGCATTGCGTATCTCGAAAACGATTCTTCGCTCGGCTTTGAACCGTCTATGCTGTACGCCGCGAGCAAAGAACGCGTCGAATGGAAAGTCGCACAGATAGACTATATGCTCGATAACGAGCTGACTTTCTACGAAGTATAAAAATTAAAGACGCATAAAATAAACTGCCCCGCAGACGGGATTTTCGCCGTCGGCGGGGCAGTTTATTGTTTTATCGTTTATCACGCTTTTTTTACGGAAGCGGTTTTTAAGAGCATATCTTCCATCGCTTGCATACAAGCGGTGTGGTCGAATTTTTCTTTAGAAATTTCCGCGTATTTTGCGGAATATTCTTCTTTTTCTTTCGGGTGTTCTATCCACCAGTCTATTTTTGCCGCAAGATCTTTGGCGTCGTTGCATTTAAAAAGACTTTTTTCGTCCAGCGCGTAATACTTGGTCGCGCTTTTGGGAGAATCGGAAATTATCGGAACGACTCCGCAGGCGAGAGCTTCGAGACAGCCTATGCCTTCCGCTTCGTATTCGGCGGCGTGAACGTAAAGGTCGGCGGAATTATCCACGTTTACCATTTCTTCCCGCGAAAAGAATCTGAACTCCGGCGGAACGGGCAGGCTTTGCGCCTGTTTTTTAAGCGTTTCTTTAAGCGGTCCGTCACCCGCGAGAACAAGCTTGATTTTGTCTTTATAACGGGAAAGTCCTGCCGCCGCGATCGTAGTTCCGTTGTTCTCTTTGCCCAAAACGTCACACACTACCGTTATCGTCATCTTTGCTGTTCTCCTTTACGTATTTTATGTATTCGTAACTTTTTTCTTTTATTGTCGTTTCTACCATAAAGTCATATATTCTGTCGCGTAACGCTTTTTTGTCCGTAAACTCTTCCGGCATAACGGGATCGGATACGGTGATCGTAATGCAGGGCGGAAGGTTTTTAAATATTTTTCTCTGACGATAGGTTACCGTATATCCGACCGCGGGAACGCCGAACTTTATGGGATAATAAAAAGACGCGTCCTTAAAATTTCTTATTCCGTTATAATAAGGCCAGATGTGCGCTTCCGGGTAAACGATAAACACGCGCTTATGTTTTAACATAACTTTCATCGCTTTTAAAAGATTTCTCGTCGCCGCAACGTCGGAGGGCACGGGCATCGCGCCCATAAGCGGCACGATATGTCGCACTACGGGGATAGAAACCGCGTCGGGATGCACGAGAATTTCCGCCCGTTTGGGAAAGGTTACGATAGAAGGGGAAAACGCGTCGGCACAGATCTGAGTATGGTTGGCGTATAAAAAATACCCGCCTTTGACTTTTTTTAAGACTTTGCGGTTTTTAACGCGCAACCCGCGGAACAGATACATATAAACGAATACTACGGGCGTTGCGATGAGTCTGTACAAAATAAAACCGAAAAAATGTTTAAAAACGTTTTTCCCGAACAGGTACTTGTAATCTCCCGTAATTTTTCTCGGTTCAACTTTAAGATCTTTGGAAAAATCGTCGTTAAGCTCGTCTTTATAGTATATTACTTTTTGCTTTTTCATCTGCGTCGGCTCCGTGCTTTTCGGTTTTTATAAAATCGTCGTAAAAAGCGTAATCCTCGTCGAAAACGCGAATTTTCAGTTTATCGCGTACTGCTTTTCTGTCCCATTGTTTTACGTTGAAAAAATGCGGAAACGGCAACCATTTTATGCCGCGGTTAAAGTGCTTTATAACCGTATCGGGCTTTACGGAACGTTGTTCGTTGAACCTTGTGTCTAAATACAGTCGCGCCGTTGCGGAACGGTGTATCGCCGTCTGATCGGGCATAAAAAACCGCTTGGTTTTTATCAATTTTCTGCACTTAACGAACATTCCCGTTTCGCGTATTTTTTTAAGGTTAAGAAGAAGCACTCCCGAATTGCAATAATTTCTCGCCACCCAGAATTTGCCCAACCGGTCGAGGGCGGCGGCGTATTCGTAATCGCTTACGTCCGTGTTCCATAACTCTTCTATATCGCCGCACGCCATCGTGTCCGCGTCGAGATAAATCGCCTTATCGCAGGGCGCGACTTTTTCGTCGTCGGCAAGCAGTCTTAAAAGGGCGTACGGAGTAAATTCGTTTTTAAGATTTTTGCCCCCGCCGAACGCCTTTTCGAACTGTTCCGTAAGGTCGTAAACCGCGGCTTCGTTACGCTCGTCAAAGGTTTTTATCGCGGCGTTTATAATCGACGCGTGGTCTTTGGAAAAGGGAACGTAACTTAAATTTTCGTCTCTCCCGTCCATAGTGAAAACGCTTATACGGACGGGCGCGCCGCTTCTTCTCGCAACGCTCGTTGCCGAAAGGAACACTCCTTCGAAAAGCTAGCTTATCGTTGCAACAGTAAATAACGTTTATCATATCGGTTTGCTCTCCTGTGCGTTTTCTTCGTTTGCGGCGGCGGGAGCTTTTCCCGAAGTTTCCGTTTCGGCGGATATATCCTCGAATCTCTTGCGGTCGCGCTTAACCCGCGCTTCGAAAACGAGATAAAACGCAAGACTTATGAGCATCGTGAGGTAATAGGTGATAAGCCGCCATAAAAGCATGCCGCCGTAACCCGTGGCGGCGTCCGCACCCAAAGCCAGCGCGGAAAAAATACCGGAAAACGCGAACTCTATTCCGCCGCTGCTCCCGGGAGTCGGCAGAAATACCACCGTAGTCACCGCAAAAGCCGTGCCGCATACCGTGAAAAACAGTTTGTCGTAGGTTATATTTACGTTTAACGCTTTTATAATGTAAAAAGTCAGAGAATAATAAACGAACATTGTTATAAGTCGCGTTACGTAGCACAAAAGAAAGGTTTTTTTGTTCTTGTTAAGCTCTTTAAAAGCCGCCTGCGTGTTTTTGGTGTATTCGTTGAACGCTTCCGTCTTGTTTCCGAGCAGTTTTTTCAGAATTTTTATTTCAGAAAGAGCGGTGAGGATTTTAACTATGCCTTTTCTTAGTTTGTCGCTCGCGCCGAGCATAAAAATGAAAACGAAAACCAAAAAGTTCATCGTAAACCCGATAATCGCGATAACCGTCATGGCGGTTGTTTTTATCAA
>ULRP01067465.1_pt1 | contig 16196 bp, 13 predicted proteins | sample 1955521 | NCBI WGS metagenome assembly ULRP01 (sample SAMEA4835685, study PRJEB28245) | human gut metagenome | biome: gut microbiome; material: fecal sample | place: Denmark | collected 2008
AGCCGTGCTTTCAGGTCGGAAAGCGACGAAGAAAGACAAAGCACGGCCATCACTTCGGAGGCAACGGTGATGTCGAACCCGTCTTCCCGCGGCGTACCGTTGACGCGCCCGCCGAGACCGTCCACGATAAAACGAAGCTGACGGTCATTCATATCGACGCAGCGTTTCCATGTGATTCTGCGCGGATCAATTCCCAGAGCGTTCCCCTGCTGAATGTGGTTATCCAGCATTGCGGCCAACAGATTATTGGCGGCGCCGATGGCGTGAAAATCGCCGGTAAAATGGAGGTTGATGTCTTCCATCGGAACGACCTGCGCATATCCGCCGCCTGCCGCGCCGCCTTTGACACCGAACACCGGTCCGAGCGACGGCTCCCGAAGCGCCACGACCGCGTCCTTCCCGATGCGCCGGAGGCCGTCCGCAAGGCCGATTGTGGTAGTGGTCTTTCCTTCTCCCGCCGGGGTCGGCGTAATGGCCGTCACAAGAATCAGTTTTCCGTCTTTTCTCTTGCTGTCCGCAAGAAGCGACAAATCCACTTTTGCCTTGTATTTTCCGTACTGTTCTATATACTTTTCTTCGACATGCGCCGTCGCCGCTATCTCTCCGATTGCTTTCTTTCGGCTTTCCTGCGCTATTTCTATATCTGATTTATACGACATACCGTCCTCCGTTTATCATTCAGTCGTTATAGATCGGGAATTTTGCGCAAAGATCCTGTACTTCACGGGACACGCGTTCCTTGTTGCCGTCAAAATCGGCAATGATGTCGCGTATCCAGTCGGCGATGAGAAGCATCTCCTTTTCCCCGAATCCGCGCGACGTGACCGCGGGCGTTCCGATGCGAAGGCCGCTCGTGATAAACGGACTTTGCTTGTCGTTCGGGATCGTATTCTTGTTCGCGGTGATATGCACTTCGTCCAGACGACGCTCCAGTTCTTTACCGGTAATGCCGGTATCGGACAGATCGAGAAGCATAAGATGATTGTCCGTGCCGCCGGAAACAATGCGGATACCGTTTTTCTGCAATGCTTCGGCCAGAACCGCCGCATTTTTGACGATTTGCCGCTGGTATATGCGGAATTCGTCGGTCATCGCTTCGCCAAGCGCCACGGCTTTTGCCGCTATGATATGCATAAGCGGGCCGCCCTGCGTACCGGGGAACACCGCCTTGTCGATTTGTTTTGCAAGGCTTTCCTTGCACAGGATCATACCGCCGCGGGGGCCGCGGAGCGTTTTGTGCGTCGTTGTCGTCACCACATCGGCATACGGAACAGGCGAGGGGTGCAGACCCGCGGCAACAAGTCCGGCGATATGTGCCATATCTACCATCAGATAGGCGCCGACCTTGTCGGCAATTTCGCGGCAACGCGGAAAGTCGATGGTGCGCGAATAGGCGCTTGCACCGGCCACGATCAGTTTCGGTTTGCAGGAAAGCGCGATCCTTTCCATTTCATCGTAATCAATCCGTTCGGTTTCGGGATTCACGCCGTACGGCACAATGTGAAAATATTTGCCGGAAATATTGACCGGCGAACCGTGGGAAAGGTGTCCGCCCTGTTGCAGATTCATACCCATTACGGTATCGCCCGGTTGCAGAAGCGCAAAAAATACGGCGAGGTTGGCATTGGCGCCGGAGTGAGGCTGTACGTTGGCGTGTTCCGCGCCGAACAATGCCTTTGCCCGTTCGCGGGCAATCTCCTCCACGCGGTCGACATATACACAACCGCCGTAGTAACGTTTTGCGGGATAGCCCTCCGCATACTTGTTGGTCAGAATACCGCCTGCGGCCAGAAGCACTGCCCGCGACACAATATTTTCAGAGGCAATAAGCTCGATATTGTGTCTTTGACGTTGCAGCTCGTCTTCGCAAGCCGCGGCCACGTCCGCATCATAGTTTTTCAGTTCCTGAAAGAAATTCATTCCTTTTCTCCTTCCGTCTATTTAACACCCCGACAGACTTCGGATCGCCGTTATAAAACGGTGCCGCGGCATTATAATTACTGTTATTCTATCATGCGCCCCCCGCTTTGTCAATGGATTCCCCGAATTTAAACGCCGGCGGCGAAAATGCACCGACCCGCATGGAAATCCTGTTATGAAAAAAGTACAATCCCGGCACGGATCTGTTTTAAACGGTAATTTTTCCGAATCATGTAGAAAATTTTGCAAAAACACTTGACATGCCGATACAAATTTGGTATACTGATAACGTTGAGGGTTAACGATACGTCCTCCTCGGAGAGCTGCTCCGTGTAAAAATGAACAGCGCATTTTTATATGCGGGCGTGGCGGAATTGGCAGACGCGTAAGATTCAGGTTCTTATGGTCGCAAGGCTGTGCAGGTTCAAGTCCTGTTGCCCGCACCAAACAAGGCACACGCAAAAGGAGCGTACAAAACTCCACCGCGTGTGTCTTTTTCTATGCAAAACAAGGGTAAATTGCCGATTTTATGGCAGTTTACCCTTTTGTACTCTTTATAACGACGATATAATGACGATAATTGCCCCGGTTTCGGCAATCGCTTTATTCATTGACATATCCTTTGCCCCAGAAGTCCGGCATCAGCTCTTTGAGAGTAACGGTTTCTCTGCTTTCATAATCCACCATAATCTCCGTATTTTCATTCTCTTCATTCAGTTGATACAAAAATTCACGGCACGCGCCGCAAGGCATTCCGCTTCCGCCGCCAAAAGGCGCTCTGTTCCGAAAGGCAATCAACCGTTTTATTTTTGTCTGACCGCTGCTCGCATACATATTCAATGCGGCGACCCGTTCGGCACAGAGGTTCATTACGCCGCTGCACGCCTCAATGCAAAAGCCTGTGTAAATCGTTCCGTCTTCACTTTCCAAAGCGCATACTACATGATGCGCTTGGATAAAAGGACTTACATCTTCCGGGTGATATTCTTTTTCCGCCTCATGATAAAGCTTTTCCCATATATCCATATTTTTCTCCTGAATCTTTCTCCTGAATTTTCAATAACCTATCGTAATGCACGGCCATACGCCAATAGAATTTTTACCTTTTGACGACCTCGTCAAGCGCCACAACAGAGCACCCCTTGCTTTCATAATAAGCAAGCATTTCAGGCAGTTTCTTTTTATCATAACTGGTGATACAGTCCGACAGCACGTGAACGATATAGCCACTTTTCGCCATATTAAAGCAGGTGGATTTGATGCAGGCCGTGGCATCCGCGCCGGCAATATAAAATTCGGTAATACCACACTCCTGAATAAATGCGGCGAACGCCTCGCTTGTCAGCGCATTGCTTTTTGATTTTGTAAAAATATAGTCGGATACCACTTTCATCTCCGGCACCAACTCTGCACCGTGTGTGCCGGGTTTAAAGGTTCTTGTTCCGTCCGACAAATTATTATGCTGAATATAAACGACGTGCAATTCCTTTTGAACTGCCCAATCAATCGCCGCATTGACTTTTTCAATGATTTCCCTGTAGTTTTTCGTGATGTCATTCTGAAGGTCGATTACGACCAGTGCGCTGTTTTGCATTCCGTGTTTTCTCCTTGTCAGGTTGATGGTTCTGATATTCCTTGCAGAGGACGATAGCAATCTCGCCTGCGGTGCATGGATTGACTTTCCAAACGAGCACCTATACCGTCGCGTGACCGATGCAGGCGTTTGCTTTTCGTTTTTCTCGCGCAACAGGCGGTATCGCTATAAAAAGACAAATCTTACGGATTGTCTTTAAAAGTATTATTTTTGCGCAACAAAGAACAGTCTCGGAAATCTGAATATTATTTCACCGTTTTTCTGCACCGGATAGGTGTCTTTCAGGCATTGTATCACATCGCGCAAATAGGCTTTCTGATCGTCGGCAGACAATTGTTCCCGATACGGTCTCAGTCCCGTTCCCTTATACCATTCCACAATGCTTTCATACGAGGGCATAGAGTGAAAATATGTCGTTTCCCAAATTCTGAAATTATCCGTAAGTTCCGACAAAATATCATAATACTCGTTCTCCGAAAGATTATTATACGCTCTTTCAACACGCAGTTTGTTCTTCCACTTTTCGGACTTTGACAGTGATTTCATAATACTATGAACAGGGTGCTTTGATTGCTGCGGTATTTGAACGGCAAGTATGCCGCCGACGTTCAATAAAGAAAACAATTCCCGCAACAACTTATGATGATTCGGAATCCACTGAATACAGGCGTTTGAAAATACGACATCATACCGATTTTTTATTCTGTCAAGTTCCTTTTCCGCGTCAAGTTTTATAAACGCAATCCCCGGATTTTCTTTTTTTGCGGTTGCAAGCATATCATCGGAATTGTCGACCCCCGTTACCTCGGCATGCGGAAATTTCTTTGCCAAAACAGCGGTGCTGTTCCCTATTCCGCAACCGATATCCAGCACCGACTTTACATCTTCCGCATTTATCGCATTGGAAAGATCCATAGCCGGAATGGTTCACTCCCGCTTGAATTTACTGTACTGTGCTGCGCTCCAATCGGACATATCCGCACCTCGTTTCCTATATCTTTTATTTTCAGGATATTATACTACAAAAAGAGGAAAAACGCAACCGTTTTCGTCTGTTTTTCCCCATTTTCGGAATTCCTTTCAGAATTTCACGGTTCGATTTGTCCGTTCTGAGGCAAAAACAGCTTCGCCTTTCCCTATAAAACCGGATCCCGGAAAAACAATACCGCCGGATTTTTCGGTTGCGGTATTGACATTGCTTGCGTTTTATGGTATACTGCATACAGATTTCTTGTGACTGACGGATTTGCAGAGTACTGCATGGGAGCAAGAAATAATATCGCCGACCGTCTGGGCACAGTTAGGATAACCTTGTCTTAACTGCGCCCTTTTTGATTTCTGAAAGGAGAAACAACATGAAAAAAGTCGGAATTATCATGGGAAGCGCCAGTGATCTGCCTGTTGCCGAAAAAGCGGTCAACACCCTTAAAGCCTTTGGCGTGCCCTATGAAGTGCACGTCTATTCCGCGCACAGAACCCCCGGCGAATCCGCGCGTTTTGCCAGAGAAGCAGAGCCGAACGGGTTCGGCGTACTGATTGCGTTTGCCGGTATGGCGGCGCACCTTGCGGGCGCCATCGCCGCGCAGACCACTCTTCCCGTCATTGGCGTACCTTGCCAATCCGGCGTACTTAACGGCATTGATGCTCTGTTATCCACGGTTCAGATGCCCTCCGGAATTCCGGTGGCGACCGTTGCGATTAACGGAGGGGTCAATGCCGCTTTGCTTTCTGTGCAGATTCTCGCTCTGACCGACGCGGATCTGTCCGAAAAACTCAAAGCAAAGAAGATTGCCGATACCGCCGCCGTGCTGGAAAAAGACGCGGAAATCACCGAGAAACTGTAATGTGAATTCGCTTTATCAACTGAATTTTATAATATTAAGGAGAAACAAAACATGAAACTCGTTTACACCGGCAAGACCAAGAATGTTTACGCGCTTGAAAACGGAAATTATCTGCTCAAATTCAAAGACGACTGCACCGGCAAAGACGGCGTCTTTGATCCCGGCGAAAATGCGGTCGGCCTTAAGATCGACGGTGTCGGTGACGTTAACCTGCGTATGTCTGTTTACTTCTTTGAAAAAATCAATGCCGCCGGCATCAAAACGCATTATGTCAGCGCAAACTGCGACGACACCACAATGGAGGTCATTCCCGGCAAAGTATTCGGTCACGGACTCGAAGTCATCTGCCGTTATAAAGCGGTGGGCAGTTTCATCCGGAGATACGGCGAATACATCGCCGAGGGCGCCGATCTTCCCGCCTATGTGGAAATGACTTTCAAAAACGACGAGAAAGGCGATCCGCTTGTAACGAAGGACGCGTTGGCCGCGCTCGGCGTTATGACCGAAGCGCAATACGACGAGATTAAGGCCATGACCCGGAAGATCACCCGGATTGTCGCCGACGACCTTGCCGCAAAAGACATGGAACTCTATGACATCAAGTTTGAATTCGGTTATGACCGCGACGGCAACGTCATGCTGATCGACGAGATCGCCTCCGGCAATATGCGCGTATACAAAAACGGTAAATATATCGACCCCATGACGCTTTCCGGGCTGTTCTTTACGGCCGGTCATTGAGGGCGACCGCATGAGTGGATTTTTCGGAGTGGTCGGGCGCGACAACGTTATGCCCGATGTCTTCTTTGGCACCGACTATCATTCTCACCTCGGTACAAAAAGCGCCGGTATCGCCGCTTTTTCCGCCGAACGCGGATTACAGAGAAAAATACATAATATTCATAACGCGCCTTTCCGAACGCAGTTTGAGGGAATTCTTGAAGAAATGTCCGGAAACGCGGCGCTCGGCTCCATCAATGACAGCGACCCGCAACCGCTTCTCATCCAGTCTTCGCTCGGCCGGTACGCCATTTCGGTAGTGGGAACCATCAACAATGCCGACGAACTTGTGCAGTCCTATGTCAGAGAATGTAAGGGGCAGCTCACGGCACTTTCGGGAGAGGGCGTCAATACGACGGAACTGGTGGCGGCCTGCATCAACCGCAAACCGACCCTGACGGAGGGCATCCGCTATGCCCAGGACATCATCGACGGAACGGCCCTGATTGTCATTCTTACCGAAGAAGGCACCATCATTGCGGCGCGCGACAAGGCAGGCAGACTTCCCGTTCATATCGGACAGGGGGACAAAGGGTACTGTGTGTCCTTTGAACACTTCGCTTATGAAAAACTCGGATACGAAAGCGTGTACGAACTGAAACCCGCCGAAATCGTCGAGATCGGAGCGGACGGCATGAAAACGCTCGCCGAAGGGCGTGAGGAAATGCATATATGTGCCTTCCTGTGGTCATATTACGGTTTTCCGACCTCCACTTACGAGGGCGTCAACGTGGAAATGATGCGCTACCGCAATGGGGAGATCATGGCGGAAAACGAAGCGGAAAACGGAACGTTGCCCAAAGTGGACTATGTGGCGGGGGTTCCGGATTCCGGCACGCCGCACGCCATCGGATACGCGAACAAAACGCATCTGCCGTTTGCGCGACCGTTCATCAAGTACACCCCCACATGGCCGCGCAGTTTTATGCCTGCCCGTCAGGCGGATCGCAACCGCATTGCCAAAATGAAACAGATCCCCGTAAAAGATTTGATCCGCGACAAGGAACTGCTTTTCATCGACGATTCCATTGTACGCGGAACGCAACTCCGGGAAACGGTGGAATTTCTCTATGAAAGCGGTGCCAGAGCAGTGCACATGCGTTCCGCCTGTCCGCCGATTATGTTCGGATGCAAATATCTGAATTTTTCCCGTTCTACGGGCGATATGGATCTGCTTACGCGGAACATCATCATGGAACTGGAAGGCAAAGAAGGCATGAAACACCTCGACGAATACAGTGACGGCACTACCGAACGCGGCAAAAAGATGCGCCGTGAAATCTGCCGGAAACTGCACCTTGCCTCTCTGGAGTTTCAGACGCCGGAGGGTCTGCAAAAAGCCATCGGTTTGCCCGCGTGTAAACTCTGCACCTATTGTTGGAACGGAAAGGATCAAGAAAATGACTGACATCTCAAAATCCGACGCTTACGCCGCGGCCGGCGTGGATATTACCGCCGGCTACCGCGCCGTTGAACTGATGAAAAAACACATTGCCGCAACCATGACGCCGGGCGTATGTTCGGACATCGGCGGTTTCGGCGGTCTTTTCGCACTGGATCTTACCGGAATGACCCACCCGATTCTGGTCAGCGGAACCGACGGCGTCGGAACCAAACTCAAACTCGCTTTTCTGATGGACAAGCACGATACCGTAGGCATTGACTGCGTTGCCATGTGTGTGAACGATATTATCTGCTGCGGCGCAAAACCGCTGTTCTTCCTCGACTATATCGCCTGCGGAAAAAACGTTCCCGAACGCATTGCCGACATTGTGGCGGGCGTATGCAACGGATGCGTGCAGGCAGGCGTGGCGCTTATCGGCGGAGAAACCGCCGAGATGCCCGGCTTTTACCCCGTGCAGGAATACGATCTGGCCGGATACAGTACCGGAATCGTGGAACGGGAAAAAATCATCGACAATAAAACCATGGCGGCGGGAGACGTCATCATTGCCCTCCCCTCAAGCGGCGTGCACTCCAACGGCTTTTCGCTCGTCCGCAAAGTGTTCGATATCGAAAACCGCGATCTCGGATCCCCCGTTACGGAACTCGGCGGCAGGTCTCTCGGCGAAGTACTTCTGACCCCGACTAAAATTTATGTAAAACCGGTGCTTGCCCTGCTGAAAAAAGTGAAAGTCAAAGGCGTCTCGCATATCACGGGCGGCGGTTTTTACGAGAATATTCCGAGAAGTATTCCGGCAGGACTGTGCGCCGTTATCGAACGCGCCGCCGTCCGCGTGCTTCCGATCTTCGACCTCATCGCCAAAGCCGGAAATATTGCGGAAAGAGATATGTTCAACACTTTCAACATGGGCGTCGGCATGAGTATCGTCGTCCCGGCCGACGAAGCAGAAACGGCGCTTGCCGTTCTGCATGAAAACGGCGAAGACGCCTACATCATCGGCAGAATCGAAAAGGCCGACGAAAAAATCCGTATATGCTGAAAATGACAGCGAACGCCTATTTTTATCATCAAAGACGGCAGTCCGATTCTGCCGATTCCACCGAAAGCAGGTACCGGACATGAAAAGACAGGAAATTAACATCGCCGTGCTCGTATCCGGAGGCGGAACCAATCTTCAGGCGCTCATAAACGCCGAAAAGACAGGGATTCTGCACAGCGGGAAAATACGGTTGGTTCTTTCGGACAAAGAAGACGCCTACGCGCTGACGCGGGCAAAAGAAGCCGGGATTGCCACGGCCGTCGCCTCCGGAAAAGAACTGGGGCAAAGCGGCATGGAAACCCGTATTCTCACATTGCTCCGCGATTATCGGATCGACCTTGTCGTTCTCGCCGGTTTTATGTGTATTCTCAGCGCGGATTTTACACGCGGATTGGAACGCAGGATTATCAATATACATCCCTCTCTGATTCCCTCCTTTTGCGGCGAGGGCTTTTACGGATTGCGCGTTCATCGGGCGGCACTGGAAAAAGGCGTGAAAGTCACCGGCGCAACCGTGCATTTTGTAAACGAGATTCCCGACGGCGGAAAGATCATTATGCAAAAGGCCGTGAATGTGCGGGAAAATGACACCCCTGAAAGTCTGCAAAAGCGCGTGATGCGCCTTGCGGAATGGAAAATTCTCCCCGCGGCGACCGAACTTGTTGCCGCCGGAATACTGAATGAAGAGGAACAGGCCTTATGAATACTTATGAAATTCACGATATAGCGGAACTGATCCGCAACAACAGTTATGTCGGCCGCGGCATTGTCATCGGCAAATCAGCCGACGGAAAAAAGGCCGTTTCCGCATATTTTATCATGGGCAGAAGCCGGAACAGCCGTAACCGTATCTTTAAGGAAGCGGACGACGCCCTTTATACCGAACCTTATGACGCGTCAAGAGTGGAAGACCCCAGCCTCATCATTTATGCCGCCATGCGGAGATACGCGAACCGTCTTATCGTCACAAACGGCGACCAGACCGATACCGTCCGGCAGGGATTGCAGGACGGCAAATCTTTTAAAGAATCGCTGGAAAGTCGTGCATTCGAGCCGGATTTTCCCCATTTCACTCCCCGTATCAGCGGAATCCTCACGTTTGAAAAAAACGATTTTTCATACGAAATGAGTATTCTTAAAAGCGCGGATGAAAAAGGAACGGCCTGCAACCGCTATACTTTTTCTTATGCCGCCCTGCCCGGACTCGGACATTTCATTCATACCTATATGGAAGACGGAAATCCTCTGCCCACATTCCGCGGCGAACCTGAACGCGTCGCCGTTCCCGACGACATTGATGTTTTTACGACCGCCCTCTGGAACGCGCTGAACGCCGACAACCGCATTTCGCTCTATGTCCGTTATACCGATCTTACCGACGGCAAAGAGGAAAACCGCCTGATAAACAGAAACAAGTGAGGAAAAAATGAAAGAATTTGAACTGAAATACGGCTGTAACCCCAATCAGAAACCTGCCCGGATCTATATGGAAGACGGCAGCGAACTACCAATCGAGATCCTTTGCGGCAGACCCGGATATATCAACTTTTTAGACGCATTCAATTCATGGCAACTTGTAACCGAACTGAAAAACGTGCTCGGTCTTCCGGCCGTTGCCTCTTTCAAGCACGTCAGCCCCACTTCCGCCGCGGTCGGTATTCCGCTGAATGAGAAACTGCGGAAAGCCTGCTTTGCCGACGACATCGAAAATCTTGACAGTTCCCCTCTCGCCTGCGCTTACGCAAGGGCAAGAGGCACCGACCGTATGTGCTCATTCGGGGACTGGGTCGCGCTGTCCGACGTATGCGACGTAAGCACCGCGCAACTGATAAAGCGCGAAGTTTCCGACGGTATCATTGCGCCCGGATATGAGCCGGAGGCGCTTGAAATCCTCCGGTCGAAACGCAAGGGGACGTATAACATTGTCAGAATAGACCCGGACTACCGGCCTTTCCCCATTGAACGTAAACAGGTGTTCGGCATCACGTTCGAGCAGGGACGGAACAATTTCCCGATCAACCGCGATCTGCTTTCCCATCTTGTGACCAAGAACAAAGAACTGCCCGAAAGCGCCGTAAGGGATCTCATCGTTTCCCTTATCACGCTGAAATATACACAGTCAAATTCCGTCTGTTTTGCCTATGACGGTCAGGCGATCGGCGTCGGCGCCGGACAGCAGTCCAGAATTCATTGTACCCGTCTTGCGGCGAGCAAAGCGGACACATGGTTTCTGCGCCAATACGACAAGGTTCTCGATCTGCCTTTTCTGCCCTCTCTCGGCAGGCCGGAACGCGACAACGTGATCGACGGTTATATCAATAAAAACGAAGAAGACGTCTGCGCCGACGGCAACTGGCAGAAATACTTCACCCGCCGTCCCGAACCGCTGACCGAAGCGGAGGCCAAGGCTTATCTTGCCGCCATCGACGGCGTTGCTCTCGGGTCGGACGCTTTCTTTCCGTTCAGCGACAATATCGAATGCGCAAAACGGAGCGGCGTGAAATACATTGCCGAACCGGGCGGTTCTATCCGCGACGATCTCGTCATTGACTGCGCGGATAAATACAATATGGTCATGGCGTTTACCGGGATGCGCCTGTTCCACCATTGACGGAGGAAACAATATGAAAATTATGGTCATCGGCGGCGGCGGACGGGAACATGCCATCATCAAAAAACTCCGTGAAAACAAAACGGTCGAAACCGTTTATGCGCTTCCCGGCAACGGCGGCATCGGAAAAGATGCCGTATGCGTACCGATCGGCGCTTGCGAAATTGACAGGATCGTTGCGTTTGCTTTGGAAAACAACATCGGCTATGCGGTCGTCGCGCCGGACGATCCGTTGGTGCTCGGATGCGTCGACAAACTGGAAAACGCGGGTATTCCCTGCTTCGGCCCCCGCGCCAATGCCGCCGTCATTGAAGGAAGCAAGATCTTTGCCAAGAATCTCATGAAAAAATACGGGATTCCGACAGCGGACTATCAGGTGTTTGACAACATGGAAGACGCGCTTACATATCTGGAGACCGCTCCGATCCCGACCGTGATAAAGGCCGACGGTCTGGCGCTCGGAAAAGGCGTCACGGTGGCCATGACGCGTAAAGAGGCCGTGAACGCCGTCATCGAAGCCATGCAGGATAAAAAATTCGGCAGAAGCGGCGAAAAACTGGTCATTGAAGAATATCTGGAGGGTCCCGAAGTTTCGGTGCTCACATTCACCGACGGCAAAACCGTGAAGCCGATGGTGTCATCTATGGATCACAAACGCGCAGGCGACTGCGATACGGGGCCGAACACCGGCGGTATGGGCACCGTCGCCCCCAATCCGTTCTACACGCCGGAACTTGCCGAAAAGTGCATGACGGACATTTTTCTCCCGACCGTCCGTGCCATGAACGCCGAGGGCAGACCTTTTAAAGGGTGCCTGTATTTCGGACTGATGCTCACCGCCAACGGACCGAAAGTGATTGAATACAACTGCCGCTTCGGCGATCCCGAAACGCAGGTCGTACTGCCTCTTCTCGAAAGCGATCTTCTCACCGTCATGCAGGCGACAACGGAGGGGCGGCTCGCGGAAACCGACGTCAGATTTTCGCCGGAATCCGCCTGTTGCGTCATTATGGCTTCCGGAGGATACCCTCTTTCCTACCGGAAAGGATATGAGATCACCGTTCCGAAAGAAATCGCCGATTCCGTTTATTTTGCCGGCGCCGATGAAAAAAACGGCAAACTTGTCACGTCCGGCGGACGCGTCCTCGGCGTGACCTCCGTTGCCGGCACGCTGGAAGAAGCAATCCGGGCGTCTTATGAAAAAGTCGGGAAGATTCATTTTGAAAACGCCTGTTATCGGCACGACATCGGAAAAAAAGCCCTGACCTTTACGGAGGATAAACATGGTTTACAGAGTATTTGTTGAAAAACGGCCGGAACTGGCGCATGAGGCCAACGGACTTCTTAACGAAGCCGAAACCTTTCTCGGCATCCGTTCTTTGAAAAAAGTCAGAATCCTGAACCGTTATGATGTCGAAAACATCTCCGAAGACCTCTTTTCCTACGCGGAGAAAACGGTCTTCTCCGAACCGCAATCGGATATTGTGTCCCATGCACCGGATACCGACGGAGCCATCGCTTTCGCGGTGGAGTACCTGCCCGGTCAGTTCGATCAGCGGGCCGATTCCGCGGCGCAATGCATACAAATCATCTCGCAATCGGAAAGACCCGTCATACGCACGGCCAAAGTATATCTTCTCTACGGCGATCTCAGCGACGCCGAAATCGGAAAAATCAAAAAATATGTGATAAACCCCGTGGAAGCGCGCGAGGCGTCCTTCGACCTGCCAGACACGCTGGCGCTGCCGTGTGAAACGCCGACCGCCGTCCGCACGCTTTACGGTTTCTGCGACCTTGACAATGAGGGACTTGCCGCTTTTATCAAGGAATACGGACTGGCAATGGACATGGACGATCTTGTGTTCTGCCGGGACTATTTCCGTGCGGAACACCGCGATCCCACCGTCACCGAAATACGGGTGATCGACACCTATTGGTCGGATCACTGCCGTCACACCACATTTCACACCGTTATTGATCATGTCGTTTTTGAAGACAAACTGCTGAAGAAAACCTATGACGAATACATCGCCGCGCGCGCGGCCCTCGGCAACACGAAACCGATATGTTTCATGGATATTGCCACGCTTGCGGTCAAGGTGCTGAAAAAGCAGGGAAAACTTGATAAACTCGATGAAAGCGACGAGATCAACGCCTGCACTGTCAGAATACGCGTCGATGTGGACGGCACAAGCGAGCCGTGGCTGTTGCTTTTCAAAAACGAAACGCATAACCACCCCACCGAGATCGAACCGTTCGGCGGCGCGGCAACCTGTATCGGCGGCGCAATCCGCGATCCGCTTTCCGGCCGCTCCTATGTCTACGGTGCAATGCGCGTCACCGGCGCGGCCGATCCCCTGCAACCGGTCGGAGAAACCATCGAGGGGAAACTGCCCCAGCGGAAAATCGTTCAGACCGCCGCGGCGGGTTACTCTTCCTACGGTAACCAGATCGGTCTTGCCACGGGAATCGTAGATGAGATATATCATCCGGGATATGTTGCAAAACGTATGGAGATCGGCGCGGTGATTGCCGCCGCCCCCGAAAAGAACGTGCGCCGGGAGGTTCCCGCCCCCGGTGACGTAGTGATCCTTCTCGGCGGCGCCACCGGCCGCGACGGCATAGGAGGCGCCACCGGCTCAAGCAAAGCGCACAACGCCCATTCGGTGGAGACCTGCGGCGCGGAAGTCCAAAAAGGCAATGCGCCCGAAGAGCGCAAACTGCAACGGCTTTTCCGCAATCCCGAAGCCTGCAGAATGATAAAACGCTGCAACGACTTCGGCGCCGGCGGCGTTTCGGTTGCCATCGGCGAACTGGCCGACGGCCTTGACATTGATCTTGACGCGGTGCCGAAAAAGTACGAGGGACTTGACGGAACCGAACTTGCGATCTCCGAATCGCAGGAACGTATGGCGGTTGTCGTCGAAGCCGGGAACGTACAGAAGTTTCTCTCGATTGCCAATCGTGAAAATCTTGCCGCAACGCCCGTGGCCGTCGTAACGGCGTCACCCCGTCTTGTGATGCGCTGGAACGGAAACACCATTGTCAGCATCAGCCGCGAATTTCTGAATTCCAACGGCGCCGATAAGCACATATCCATCGTGACCGAACCTTTGTCGGTTCCCTGCCGGACGATAACGGGCGGTTTTTCCGAAAACTACCGCCGCATGGCCGCCGACCTCAATGTCTGCTCCAAACGCGGCCTTGCCGAACGTTTCGATTCCACGATCGGCGCCGGTACCGTCCTTATGCCCTTTGGGGGCAAAAATCAGTTGACGCCCGTTCAGGCCATGGTTCAGAAGATCTCCGTTGAAAAGAAACATACGGACGACTGTTCGCTCATGGCTTTCGGGTACAATCCCTTTATCTCCGAAAAAAGTCCCTATCACGGCGCCTATCTTGCCGTTGTCGAATCGGTATGCAAGCTGATCGCCTCCGGCGCGGATTTCAAAGATGTTTACCTTACTTTACAGGAATATTTCAAACGTCCGGGAAAAGACGGCAAACGCTGGAGCCAGCCTTTTTCCGCACTGCTCGGTGCGTTCAAAGCGCAGACGGAACTCGGTATCGGCGCCATCGGCGGTAAGGATTCCATGAGCGGATCTTTTGAAAATATCGACGTTCCCCCGACCCTGGTCTCCTTTGCCGTTACCACCTCCAAAACCGACCGCATCATTTCGCCGGAATTCAAAAAAGCGGGCAACAAAGTGGTCTTTCTCTCCCCCGCGTACAACGAAAATCATCTGCCGGATACCCCGTCGCTGCTCGCCCTTTTTCACCGGGTCGCAGAACTTATAAAGAGCGGGAAAGCCGTTTCCTGTTACACACCCGGTATGGGCGGGATTGCGGAAGCCGTTATGAAAATGTGCTTCGGCAACGGTCTCGGTTGCGCTTTTACGAACGCTGTTACGCTAAACGATTTGTTCGCCTGTCACTATGCGGGTTTCGTACTGGAAGTGACCGAATGGGAAAATGAAAAAGAGATTATCGGCGTTGTTACCGAATCTCCCGTTCTCTCTTACGCCGAAGAAAAAATCCCGCTTTCCGAAATTCTCCCGGTTTATGAAAACAAACTGGAAAGCATTTTCCCATGCAATATTCAAAATACGGGAAAAACGCCCGAAACGGTTTCTTACAGAACAAAAACATGGGCGTCCCCGGCTGTCAAAGTTGCCGTACCACGCGTGCTGATCCCGGTTTTCCCGGGAACAAACTGCGAATATGACTCCGCCAAGGCGGTGGCCGACGCCGGCGCCGTTCCCGAAATCGTTGTCATCAACAACCTCACCGCACATGGGATTGCGGAGAGCGTGAAATATTTTGAAAAGCAACTGAAAAACGCCCAGATGATTTTTATTCCCGGCGGATTTTCCGGCGGAGACGAACCCGACGGTTCCGGCAAATTCATCACCGCATTTTTCCGTAACCCTGAAATTAAGGAGGGCGTTACCGATCTGCTCGATAACCGTGACGGTCTGATATGCGGTATCTGCAACGGATTTCAGGCGCTGATTAAACTCGGTCTTGTGCCTTACGGGAAAATCATCGACACCGATCTGCACTGTCCTACCCTGACTTATAACACCATTGCGCGGCACCAGTCCAAAATTGTCCGTACAAGAATTGCCTCAAACAAGTCTCCGTGGCTGTCGCTTATGCATGTCGGCGACATCGTGAATGTTCCGGTCTCTCACGGAGAGGGACGCTTCCTTGCCGATGAAAAATTGATTGCCGCACTTGCCGAAAACGGACAGATCGCCACGCAGTACGTTGACTTTGAGGGAAAGGCGACAAACGATATTCACTTCAACCCCAACGATTCCGCATTTGCCGTTGAGGGCATTACTTCGCCGGACGGCAGAGTGTTCGGCAAAATGGGACACAGTGAACGCATAGGCGCGGGACTGTACCGCAACGTCCCCGGAAACTATGATATACAGATGTTCGCGGCCGCCGTCCGATACTTCAAATAACGGAAAAATCTCTGCCGCTGCCTGCGGCAG
>ULRP01013222.1_pt1 | contig 16095 bp, 10 predicted proteins | sample 1955521 | NCBI WGS metagenome assembly ULRP01 (sample SAMEA4835685, study PRJEB28245) | human gut metagenome | biome: gut microbiome; material: fecal sample | place: Denmark | collected 2008
TCTCGAGCGTGCGGGCTTCAAGGCCGGCCGTGTCGACGAGGATGCTCTTGCGCTTGCCCCGCGCATGCTGATCGCCGGCGTCAAGACCACCGCTGTTGTTCAAAAGACCGAAGAGCGTGTTTCGATCCCGGTTCATGTTGTTGTCAAGCACTATGAAGCTGACAGCGCAACGGCGATGATGGTCAATGCACTCGAAACGGCTGTAGCCGCTCGTCTGCACAAGGATGATTCCTCCGAGATCCCGTTCGTAGTGACGGTGGTTGCCGATGACCGTGCCAGAGATGCCGATTACTGGACCGGATTGAGTGAAAAGCTTGCTCAGGGTGAGCGTGTTGTTTCGCTCCTGGATCTTGATGACGAACTTCGCGTGCAAGAGGGTGCTGCCTTCCCGCATGACACTTTTGCCCTGATGCAGGGCTTGCAGGCTGCGGCCGCCAAGGGCGCTCTTGCAGAGGGCGTGGAGTTGGTGTCGCTCACCGCGGCCTTGCCCGAATTCAACGAAGCCTCTTCGCTCAAGGGGGCGGCGCTCGTCGGCATGACGCGTGTTTTCGCCAACGAGTGCCAGGCTGTTCATGCCGGTACGCTGAGTCTTCAGGATGAAACGGTTGCAACACTTGAGCGAGCGGCGGATATGCTTCTCAATGTGAAGCCCGATGATGTTGAAGGTCTGATTGCCCGCGGCGTGTGTTATCGTCGCTTTGTGTCACAGAGAATGCCGCAGGAAATGCGGGACGCCGGTAATTCCTCTGCGCGTACGGCCAAGGTTTTGGCATTCGACATGCCGGGCAGGCTCGACAATTTGTATTGGAAGGACGTGCCTGTTGCCGACGATGCTGAGCTTGGGGCTGATGAGGTTCGCATCTCCGTCAAGGCGACCGGTCTCAACTTCCGCGACGTTATGTGGGCGATGGGTCTTCTGCCTGAAGAAGCGCTCGAGAACGGCTTCTCCGGTCCTACCATGGGCTTGGAAGCTTCCGGTATCGTGACGGCAGTCGGCGCGAATGTGACGCACGTGGTGCCCGGTGATGCCGTTGTGGGCTTTGCTCCGGCATGTTTCGGCACCGTCATTACGACGAAATCCGAAGCTGTGGCCAAGATGCCTGCCGGCCTGAACTTTGCCGAGGCAGCCTCGGTCCCGGTCGTCTTCTTCACCTCTTGGTATGCGATTTCTTATCTTGGCCGAGCACGCCGCGGCGAATCGATCCTGATTCATGGCGCCGCCGGCGGTGCCGGTTTGGCTGCCATTCAGATTGCCAACCTTCTCGGCCTCGAAGTGTATGCAACGGCTGGTTCGGAAACGAAGCGTGCTCTCCTGCGTCGCTTGGGCGTGAAGCATATCTACAACTCGCGTTCTCTCGCGTTTGCTGACGAAATTCGTCGTGACACGAACGGCCGCGGCGTCGATTTGGTGCTGAACTCCTTGGCCGGTGCGGCTGCGGAAAAGTCTCTTGGTTTGCTTGCGCCCTTCGGTCGATTCCTCGAACTCGGCAAGCGCGACTTCTATGCCGACTCTCCGATGTTCCTTCGTCCGTTCCGCCGCAATCTTTCCTACTTCGGCATCGACGTCGACCAAATGCTGGTCGACTGTCCGAAGCTTGCCGGCGAGCTCTTCGTTGAAGTGCTCAAACACTTCGAGAACGGCGACTTCCGTCCGCTCCCGATGACGCTCTTTGCACATGATCGTGTCCAGGAAGCCTTCCAGATGATGCAGCAGTCGCTCCACATCGGAAAGCTTGTCGTGACGTACGAAAACAATGCAGAAGCGGCTCATATTGCGTCCGGCGGCAATGTGGCGGTAAATGGCACGGTTGTCATCACGGGCGGTCTGGGTGGTCTCGGCCGCCGTGTGGCCGAACGCATGATCAATCGCGGCGCAAAGGCGCTGGTTCTTCTGTCGCGCTCCGGTGCCGCTACGGACGAGGCCAAGGCTTTTGTGAAGCGTCTGGAAGACACCGGCGTCACGGTTAAGACGCCGGCCCTTGACATTACGGCAGGCGAAACCGCAACCTATCTCAAGGCTATGGATGATGTTCTGGCGGATCTCCCGCCGGTGTGCGGTGTTGTTCACGCTGCGGGCGTCCTGGCTGACGCTGCCTTTGCGAACCTCACGAACGAGTCGTGCGACAAGGTGTGGCGTCCGAAGGTGACGGGAGCTGAACGTCTGGCCGACTATCTGACGCTTCGCGGTCTGAAACCCGAATTCTTTGTGATGTTCTCGTCCGCCACCGTGCTTCTGGGCAATCCAGGCCAGGCCAACTATGTGGCGGCCAACATGGCGCTTGAAGCCCTGGCTGACAAACTCCGCATCAAGGGCATGCCGGCCTATGTGATCGGTTGGGGTCCTGTTGGCGACGTCGGCATGTTGCTCGCTAATCCGCAGGCTCGTCGCCTCCTTGAAAACACGCTGGGCACGCCCGCTTTGGCCTCTGATGACGTTCTCAATGCAATGGAAACAGTCATTTCTTCTCGTGAACCGTCGTCGCATTTCTTTGCCATCGACTGGTCTCGTGTTCAGAAGCTCCCCGTGGTGCGTGAAGCCCGCTTTGAGGGGATTTGGAAGCGCATGGGGCACAGTGCCGTTCAGTCGGTGTCCATGGCTGAGCTTCTTTCGGGTAAGTCTACGGAAGAAGCTGTGGCAACGCTCGCCGATCTTATCGCGCAGGAAGTGGCCAAGCTCATGGGCATCAGTGTGAAGGAACTGAATGTTCATCAGCCCATTTCCGACATCGGCATGGATTCGCTGATGGTGGTTGAATTGGCTGTGGCGCTCGAAGAACGCATCGGCCTCAAGATCCCGGCTGTTTCCTTGTCGGGCGGCGCTACGATCCAGACCATGGCCGAGCGTTTCTGGCAGATGCTCAACAAGTCCAGCGAGGAAGAACAGGTACTCGATACTCTTGCCAGCCAGCACGGCGTCGAATTGTCCGGTGACATGAAGAAGGAAGTTTTGAAGGATGCTTCAGCCTAAGGCATCTGGGATAAGCGCTAAACAATCAAGTTGGGAAGAATGTAAATGGCAGTAGAGGACAGCAATCAGGGGAATAAGAATATCTTTGGCCTTTCTCAGGGCGATCGTTCGGCACTTCTCTTCCGCCTCAAGCGATCGGGAAGTGCTTCGGTAGAGGCAAAGAGCGGTCGTACGCTTGATGAAGTGCAGTGGCGCGCCGATCCTAAAACGACGAAGTTTGAGGAGTTCCCGGCTTACAAGCAGATCAAGATGGAGAGAAGCGTTGCTGAGCACGCAGGCATTCTCAATCCCTTCTTCCAGTGTCACGACGGCATTGCCAAGGCCGAAACCAAGATCAACGGAGAAACGTTCCTCAACTTCTCGACGTATGACTATCTGGATCTGAACGGTCATCCGGCCTTGGAAGAGGCTGCAGTGGATGCCTTGAAGCGCTGGGGCACGAGTGCATCCGCATCTCGTCTCGTGTCCGGCGAACGTCCGCCACATCGAAAGCTCGAGAAAACATTGGCGAGTATTTACGATGCTGAGGACTGCATTGCTTATGTTAGTGGCCATGCGACAAATGTTTCGACGATCGGCAAGCTGTTTGGCGCTCAGGATGTGATCTTTCATGATTCCCTGTCGCACAATTCCATCGTGATGGGTGCTCAGGCGTCCGGTGCAAAGCGGATCAGCTTTCCGCACAACGATATGGAGGCATTGGAACGTCTGCTTCGCGAACATCGCCCCAAGGCGCTGCGCGCGCTTATCGTGACGGAAGGTGTCTTCTCAATGGACGGCAATGTGGCCAATTTGCCCGAACTCGTTCGCTTGAAGAAGGCTTGGGGATGCTTCCTCATGCTTGATGAAGCTCACTCGCTTGGCGTCCTTGGTAAAACCGGACGCGGTGCTGCGGAGCACTTTGGGATTGATCCCAAGGAAGTGGATCTGTGGATGGGCACCCTCTCCAAGACCTGCTGCGGCTGTGGCGGCTACATTGCAGGCTGTCGCGAGGTGGTTGAGCTTCTAAAATTTACGTCTCCGGGCTTCGTCTATAGCGTGGGCATGTCGCCGGCTTTGGCGGCTGCTTCTGAACGAGCCGTCAAGATCATGCTTGCCGAACCTGAACGCGTTGCCAAGCTTCAGGCGGTGAGCCATGAGTTTGTTCGCTATGGCAAGAGCAAAGGCCTTGATACCGGCTCGGCCGAGGGTTATGCAGTTGTGCCTCTTATGCTTGGCAGTTCGCTTCTCGCGGGAAAGCTTGCTTCGCGAATGTTCGCTCGCAAGGTCAACGTCATGCCCATCATCTATCCGGTGGTGGAGGAGGGCGCAGCACGCCTTCGTTTCTTCCTTTCGGCTGCGCACGATGTCGAACATGTTCATCGTGCAATCGACATTGTTTGCGAAGAGCTGCCCAAGGCACGTGACGACGTAGCTCGAATGTCCGGCAAGACTGAATAACAAACAAATTGCGCATGCCGGCTGAGACGATCGTCGTTTCAGTCGGCATTTATTGAAGGTTGCTCTAGCCGCAACTGGACTTTTCCGGAACAAACCACCTGCAGAACAAAACGCCATGATCCATGTCTTTTCTTCCGGTATTTCTAAGATTCAGAATCTGGAGATTTTCCTACAGGATGAAATCCGGAAGTACGGAGAGCTGAAGTTTCACAGTGCATGGGAGATCCCGAAGGCGTCGTCCGGTGATTTGGTCATAGGTTGGGGACATAAGAAAACAGCCGAGAAAGCGCGTGCATTTGCCAAAAAACATGCGTTGCCATACTTTGCTTTGGAAGATGGGTTCCTTCGTTCGCTAAAGCTAGGCGTCGAAGGTGACCAGCCTCTTTCACTGTCTGTCGATCGCACCGGCGTGTATTACGATGCGCGTGAACCCTCCGATTTGGAAGACCTGCTGAACAATACGGGCTGGTGGACGTGGGATATCCAAAATGAAGCTCGTGCGGCCATTGAGCGCTTTAGGATCTACGATCTGTCCAAGTACAACAATGCGCCGTCCTTTACTGCTGAAGATAAGGTCAAGCTTTACAACAAGGTCGGGGTGAAGCCGGGACAAAAGCTGATCTTGGTAGTCGATCAAACTGAGGGCGATGCAAGTATTGCTCTAGGCAAGGCTAGCCAGGAATCTTTTCAGGCTATGTTGTCTGCGGCATTGGCCGAACCCAATGCGGTCGTGGTAGTTAAGACGCATCCTGATGTCTTGAGCGGCAAGAAGCGAAGCTGTTTCGGCATTTTGCCGCCCAATGTCTGTGTCATTTCGGAAAACTATGCGCCTCTCTCTTTTCTGGACGCTTTCGACGAAGTTTATGTAGTCACATCGCAGATGGGTTTTGAGGCCCTGCTGATGGGCAAGGCTGTGCATACGTTCGGCGTTCCTTTTTACGCGGGCTGGGGACTCACGGTTGATCACGGCGATGTGCCGGCGCGACGTAAAGGCCGTCCGTCACGTGAACAAATGTTCGCTGCGGCCTATATCAAGCTCTGTCGATATGTGAACCCGGTGACCAAGACCAGAATTTCCCTGACAGAAGCCATTGACATTATGGCTGCAAGGCGTCTGGCGAATGAAGAAAACCGGAGGAATTACATCGCCGTAGGTTTTCGCCGTTGGAAATGGCCGCATGTCAAGGCATTTGCTTCGTCTAGCGGTGGAACGATTGAGTTTGAAAGTAATTTGGATTTTGCTATCCAAAAGGCAGGCCAGGAAGATAAAACCATTCTTATATGGGCTAGCAAGGCTACGGATGAAGTAGTCGATCGTTGCTATAAGAATGGCGTACCTCTCATGCGTATGGAGGACGGTTTTTTGCGTTCGGTAGGACTTGGGGTTGATTACAACGATCCTTTTTCTTTGGTCCTGGATGAATGCGGAATATATTTTGATCCTGCGAGGCCTTCGAAGCTCACGCATATCCTTTCGAACATTCAAAATCACCCGGATCTGCCCCGTTTGTTGGATCGAAGCAACAAGCTCATCCAACTTATTGTTGATAATGGGATCAGCAAATACAACACGCCTTCCGATCCGGAGGTTGTTCAAACACTCAAGTCTCTACCACGAAACAAGCCCATTGTTTTGGTTCCCGGACAGGTTGATGGGGATGCATCAGTGAGGCGTGGGGGAGGACCGATTCAATCCAACGAGCAATTGCTGAAGGCGGTGCGAAAAAACTGCCCGAAGGCATTTATTGTTTACAAGGCTCATCCGGATGTCGTAAGCGGCATGAAGAAGGGGCGCATTTCAAACGAAACTCAGAAGATGTGTACGGATTTGATGCTGACTTCCGGCAGTCTGAATGATTACTGGCCTTATGTGGATGAGGTTCACACATTGACTAGTCTGTCGGGTTTTGAGGCCTTGCTCCGTGGAAAACGTGTCGTGACTTATGGAAAGCCGTTCTATGCTGGGTGGGGACTTACGACTGATGAAGCATTTGAATCGCTAAGAAAGTCAGTGCTAACCCTTAAGGAGTTGGTCGCGGGCGTTATGATACTCTATCCAAATTATTGGGATTGGCAGACAAGTAATACCTGTCGACCTGAAGATGTCTGCCATAGAATTTTGAATCGTCAGCAGCCTGAAGTGAAGTATTGGGTCAGATGCTGTCGAACAGTAGAATTGATACTGAAAAAACTGAATCTTCTGTAACAGCAAGATTCAATCTTTTGAACAGGTTGAGATATAGATGAAGAACGCAAAAACAATCCTTTTGCCCGCTCTTTCGGTATTGCTGGTGAGTGGTTGCCAGGCACCACGCGGTTTGCAGCATGAAGTCTCTGCACCTCAAGTTGTTGTGGATAAACAACAGTCGGAGAGTCTACAGAATTTGGCTAAGACGCTTGCCGATCAACCTATGGGGAGTGTACAGGTAGTTAATAACACCCCTTACGGACCAGCTCAGATTTCCAAGGATCGTGAGTATGTAAACGGTCTGGGTGAACGTTGTTACCGTTTTACTGTAACGACCGAGAACGTACATCGTTATGTGGCGGTGTGTCTCAGCAATGAGAAACAGTGGCGCTATGTCGAACTTTTGCACTAAAGCTCCATCCTTCTGGAATGACCTGTATCATGGTTCTGTTGTTCAAGCACGGGTTATTTCTGCGTTGATGCTCCGCGAGATACACACGATCAATGGCAACAGCAAGCTTGGTTATCTCTGGGTACTGATTCAGAGTGCTTTCAGTATTGGCGTATTTTGGTCGGTTCGCCATTTCTTGGGGGCAGGACAAGCCCCGCATGGCATGGGAATGGCTATGTTTTTGGCGATCGGGTTTGGGATTTGGAGTACTTTTTCTGATACTGTCAGTCGGTGCATGTCTGCAGTTAGTGGAAATAAGGCATTGTTAACTTTCCCTCAAGTCACAGAGTTAGATGTGATGATTGCTAGAACCCTTGTGACTACTGCTACTCAAATCTTGGTTACTGCCTTGATTATTGGGGCGGGAGTTTTGTTTTTGAATGAACCTTTCATGATTGGCAGCCTTTGGATGTTGCTGACAATGGTTGTTTTGGTTCCTCTCCTATCCTTGGGTTTCGGTTTGGTATTGTCTTCTTTAGCAGTTTTTGTTCCAGCACTTGAAAAAATTGTGCCTATGATACTTAGAATTCTATTTTTTGTATCAGGGGTATTTTTTTCTATTTCAGTTTTCAGCCAATCAGTTTCCGAATATCTTTTGTGGAATCCTATTATGCATGCGGTTGAACTTTGCCGTGAGGCTATGCATGCTCCATATGCTGTATCTGGAATTAGTTTAAGTTATTTGTGTTTGAGTGCTTTGACTGTATGTGCTTTGGGCGGTTTTCTAGAGCGATATGTCCGCAGTCGTAGGAAAGATCAATGATCGAGTTACAAAATGTCGGCAAACGATATCGTGTCAAGACCGGTTGGCATACAGTTTTAGACAACGTCAATCTTAGGATTGAAGAAGGCAAAAGCATCGGTATTCTTGGTGTGAACGGAGCTGGTAAATCGACAATGATTCGCATCATTGGTGGTGCTGAGCAACCCGATTCAGGGCGAGTCATTCGAACTTCTCGTGTTTCATGGCCTATAGGTTTTAGCGGCTGCTTTCACGGATCCTTGACGGGTAGAGAAAATCTACGTTTCGTAGCCCGCGTTTATGGCACCGATATTCGCAAGGTTACTGAATACGTAGAAGATTTTGCAGAACTCGGCGATTACATGGACATGCCAATTAGAACTTATTCCTCTGGCATGCGAAGCAAGCTTGCCTTTGGATTGTCCATGGCGATTGGTTTCGACTTTTATTTGATTGACGAAGCTTATTCTGTTGGTGATGCAGCGTTTAAGAAAAAGGCAGATCGGGCTTTAAAGGAAAAGGCTTCAACCTCAACTTTGATTTTTGTTTCTCACAGCATGGCAGCCGTTAAACAGAATTGTGTATGTGGTGCAGTGCTTAATGCCGGTCAGTTGGTCTATTACCCTGACGTCAACGAGGCTATTAAGGAATATACGGAAATTTGTAATGGAAAACGATGAAAAGAAGGCAATGTCAGAGACATCTGCTAGCCTTGAAGTAAACCCAATGACCGACAAATCTGCTGTTTCGACCTCATCCTCTTATCAGGAGCTTTCCAAGTTGAAGGCATGGTGGCAGCATCGATCTGTATTTGAGAAGGAATTTTGTGGCTTTGTTGCACTACCGACATTGCTGACATTTGGTTATTTCGCTCTCATTGCCTCGCCGATGTACGAATCGGAAACGCAGTTTGCAGTCAAGGATGTCGGAGAACAAGGGGCTGGAATTGACATAGCCTCGCAAATTTTCAAGACCTCTTCTGCCTCTGTACAGAATGCGCGCATCGTTGATGCATACCTTCAGTCCCCGGATCTTTTCAATGCATTGGATCGCGAACTTAAAGTTGTCGATCATTATTCCTCTAGTTCACATGACTTGATATCTCGATTATCGAAAAAGCCGACGGCATGGGATAAAGAGCTTTTTTGGTCTCGCGTTTCTCAGCCGAAGCTTGACGTTGACAGTGGCATTGTGACTTTCAATGTTCGTGCCTATGATCCAGGAATGGCACAGAGCATTGCACAGGCTGCTCTGAAGGCGAGCGAAGCTCTTGTCAATGAGATGAATGAGCGTTCTCGTAACGATTCGATAAAGCTGGCTTCGAATGAAGTTAAGATTGCCCAGTTGCGTGTGACAAGGGCTCAGAAGGATTTGGAGGCATTTCGTGATGAACATCGTGAGTTGGATCCTAAGGCTACAGCCTCTGGACTCCAGACATTGGTGTTTGAATTGGAGGGTGAGCGTTCGAAAGTAAATTCCCAGCTTGAAGAAGCGCGATCTTATATGCGCGGTGACGCTCCGATGGTTAAAAGCCTTGAAAAGCGTTTGGCAGCTGTTGAAGCACAACTTCAGGTTGAAAAAGCGCGTATTGCTGGTAACGAAAAGCAGGGCATCCCGTTGAATGCTTGGGTTTCACAATATGAAAATTTGGTGATAGAAAGCGAATTTGCACAGAAGCAGCTGATATCAGCTATGACTGCACTTGAACAGGCACGTGCAATGGCATTGGCTAAAACTCAGTATGTTGTGCCGATTCAGCAACCGACGTTGCCGGATGAATCTCGTTATCCGAGAACTTGGGTCTTCACGCTTTGTGCTTTCTTCGGGTTCTTTTTCTTGTATGGAATGGTACGATTGATTATTGCTTCCATTCGTGAACACGCCGGTTTCTAATTGTCAGAGTTCAAAATGCAGTTCAATACCTTGAAAATCGCGGTGATGGCAGCCATTCTTTCGACGACAATGTCGAGCTTGGTTACCGCAGCCGAAAGCGCCGTAGCGTATCCGTCTGTTCTCGGTCAAAGTTCTAATCCTGCCCCGTCCAGTCTGGGGATGCCCGCGACAGCTTCGGCGTTGCCGATGGCAACGATGGTGGGTTCCAATGGTACGCAGTTGAGCGGTAGTCTTTCTTCTAATGACTATCGTCGTACGACTCTTCCAACCACGAATGTAGCAGCACCTGCTTGGGCTCAGGGGCCTCTGACAAATGCAATGTCTGTCGTATTGCGTCCGTTCGCTTCCAATCTGTTTGAGGGACGATTTGCTGGCACATTCTCTGACATGACTTCGTCCGACTATATCCTAGCCCCGGGTGATCGGGTTGTTGTGCGCGTCTGGGGAGCTCGTAGTTATGACGATGTTTTGGTTGTTGATCAGCAGGGTAATCTCTTTTTGCCGGAAGTTGGTCCTATCCATGTTGCAGGGCTTAGACAGGGTAGCCTTCTGTCGACTGTGAAGCAGGCAATTGGCCGAGTGTTCACCGATAATGTGCAGGTTTATGTGAATCTGCAGAGTGCTCAGCCGGTTGCTGTTTATGTGACTGGATTTGTCAATAGTCCGGGGCGATATGCTGGCGGATCTTTGGACTCGATAATGTCTTTTATTGATCGAGCGGGAGGGATTGATGCTACACGTGGGAGCTACCGCCATATTGAGGTGATACGCAACGAGAAAGTTGTAGAAAAGCTTGACCTATATCGCTTTGCATTGGAAGGGACAATTCCGAATCTTCGTTTGAAGAACGGGGATGTCATTCTTGTTAAGGAGAAGGGGGTTTCTGTTTCGGCGTATGGCTTGTTGCGCGAACAAGCTGCATATGAGTTCTCCAAACCATCTGTCGCAAAGGGGGCGGGGCTGATTGAGTTGAGTACGCCTGAACGCAATGTTTCTCATGTTAGCGTGACGGGAACAAGGAATCAGTCTCCTTTTAATCGGTATTTCTCTATCGATGAATTCAAGTCATTTGCTTTGGCAGATGGCGATATTGTTGAATTTGTAGCTGACAGGCCTGGTGAGACAATCATGGCGACGGTACAAGGTGCCATTATTGGCGCATCCCGTTATCCGATCAATAAGACGACGAAGCTCCGCGATTTACTTCGGCAGATTGAAGTTGAGCCTGAGCTCGCTGCAACCGATTCTATCTATCTGCGTCGCAAGAGTGTTGCGCGAGACCAAAAGGCTGTTATTTTGGATTCGTTGCGTAGACTTGAACAGACCGCGTTGACGGCTACTTCCAGCACGCCTGAAGAGGCGCAGATTAGAGTGAAAGAAGCTGAACTTATTCAGGACTTTGTAAAACGTGCGTCTCAGTTGGAACCAGATGGTGTAGTCGTCATTTCCAGGCGTGGTCAGGTATCTGATCTTTGGTTAGAGGACGGGGATGAGATTGTCATACCTCAGAAGTCAAACGTTGTGATGGTGACAGGCGAGGTTGTATTGCCCAAGGCAGTAGCATTTGAAACTGGCATGACATTAGATGATTACCTCGCTTCAGCCGGGGGGGTTTCTGCTCGCGCGAATGATAACCAGATTTTGGTAGCGAAGCAAAATGGTGAAGTTGGCCTGGCTGATAACATTGGAATAGAGCCAGGAGATAGAATTTTAGTACTGCCTAAAGTCGACACTAAGGGGATGCTGATAGCGAAAGACTTGATGCAGATAATCTATCAAATAGCGGTAGCTACTAAAGTTGCCGTAGATCTTTAATACAACATTATGAGGATAATGATGGTAAAAGTAATAGCCGAAATTGGTTGCAATCACAAGGGTGAAATGTCGATTGCTAAGGAGCTTATTAAAACTGCAAAACTTTGCGGTGCTGATGTGGCTAAGTTTCAGAAGCGTACGCCGAAAGAGTTGTTGACTCCTGAACAGTATAATGCTCCGCATCCGAACCCGGCCAATTCGTACGGACCGACTTATGGGGCTCATCGAGAATTTCTTGAGTTTAATGCTGATCAGCATCGGGAACTCAAGGATTTCTGTCAAGAAATTGGCATTGAATATTCTACTTCGGTTTGGGATATGACTTCAGCTAAGCAAATTGCTCCGCTGAATCCGGCACTGATCAAGATTCCTTCTGCAGAAAATAATAACATTCCTCTTCTGAGTTGGTTGTGCGATAACTATGGTGGTGAAATTCATGTTTCGCTTGGCATGACTACCCGTGCGGAAGAAGAGTCCCTTATCCGATTGTTTGAAAGTAAAGGCCGTGCTAAGGATGTGGTTGTTTATAGTTGCACATCTGGCTATCCTGTTGCTTTTGAAGATATTTGCCTTTTGGAAATCCCTCGAATTAAGGTTGCATACGGCGACATTGTCAAGAGTATTGGTTTCTCCGGTCATCATCTGGGGATTGCAGTAGATATTGCTGCAATTACTTTGGGGGCTGAATGGGTTGAACGTCATTTTACTTTGGACAGGACTTGGAAGGGGACTGACCATGCTGCATCCCTAGAACCTCAGGGCTTGGCTAAGTTGGTGCGTGATATTCATAATGTGGAAAAGGCTCTTAGCGAAAAATCAAATGAAATTCTTCCTGTAGAGCAAGTTCAGCGTAATAAACTCAAGTACAAAGCAAATTAAAGCAGAACTTAAGAAGGATGATATTTTTTTTGGGGGTCTTTACTTTTAATAGAGATCCCCAATTTTTCAAGGTCAGACAATGTCTAAGCTAGGTTTGATTTGTAGTGTATACAATGATACAAAGTATCTGAGAAAGCTTTGGGGAACTATTGAGAATATATCAGTAAAGGATATGAAATTTTACTTTATTGATGATTTCTCGACTAATGAGATCATATCTGAATTAGAAGATGTGGTAAAGGATAGTAGTAAAGACGTTGAAATTATTTCAATGCCAATTGAGACTAGGGGCTTTGGAGCAGGAGCTGCTAGAAATTATGTCTTAGACAAAATTGATGATGAATATGTAGGCTTTGTGGATGCTGATGATTTAGTTTCTCCTACATATCATGAAAAGTTGATTGAACTAGCAGATGTGTATCAACTGGATTGTATTAAGACTGGTTGGACGATTGTTTCTTATGCTAATAGAACAACTGCAAAACTAGAAGACGTTATCCCAATAAATGCCCCTTTACCGGGCGAGGCCTATTTCAAGCCTTATTACAAAAGCAACCTATATGACAAGCCACATTCATGGGCAGGTTTGTACCGAAAAACTTTCCTAGATGATAATAATATAAGATTCTCAAATTTGTTCACGGCAGAGGATAGGCTTTTCTGGACGAAATGTTTATGTGTATCAAGTCGGTTGATGGCTACACCAATTTACGATGGGTATTTGTATAGAAAAGAAAACGACATTAGATTGACGAGTACTGGTAATCGCATTCAAAATGAATTCTTCAAGGCAGGGGAAGAAATCATTAATTATGTATCAACTCAAGGCATATCTGCAGATGCGTGGAGGAAAATAATAACACAGCAGATTGCTCTAATTGATTTCCACTATAAGAATAGAAGTAGATTATCAACGGTAGCTTTATATGATATGCACTTCAAAGCTTCTAGGCTTATGGCCATACTTAAACACTGCCCTGAATTCGACTTTGTCTACTCAAATCTTTCGAGTGCTAGAAAAGACTTAATTCAAAAATTGGAATCTAAAGAATATGTTATCCTGTAATAAAACCGCAATACTTGTAGTATTTGCGACATCATTAAATCAGGCACGGTTTGCTGCGGAAGTGATAAAACAAGCAGGATTTTCTGAAAAAGAAAAGGTACTTCTGTTGGCTGATCCAACAATGTATAATGAAGTTCCTAATAGGAAATATAAACAATATGCTTGTGAGTACTCAGAGATATATACAAAAATCCTTTATCTAAATGAACTTTTGGGATATACAAATCTGAATCAGTGTAAAGATTTGACTCTAATTGGTGGGGTTTTAGAAAATGCTGGAGTACGTCTATCCAGAGTCGGCCATTTGCTAATTGGATTGTTGTCTACTAGCCTGTACTTGTCCATCACAAAGGTATTTTATAAGGCGGATATTAGCGTATATTCTGATGGGATGATGAGTTTTGGTCCGCTGAGAGGCGATGTCTATAAAGATAACCTGCATAAGAGAATTAAAGACATCTTCTATGAGGATCTTTGTGAAGGTATTGTCCCTAATTATTTGCCGGAGTTGTGCAAATCTCCGGTTAGGGTGAGGTTCGATTTATGCTGTGTTGAATCTAGGACTAAATCGCTACTTATTGCGTTACAGTCGTTGTCGTATTCCAAAATCATGTCGGAGGTTGAGGAATACAATTTTTATTCAAATTATATCCAACAAATCAAGCGCGTATTTCATGGGTATAAGGTATACGTATTGCCTCATCCAAACAATTCATCAGAATTAATTGCGAACATGAGCCTACCAGGCATTACTATGCTTGAAAATACTCTATCTGGTGAAGAATATGTTGAAAAACTAAAGATAGGGTATGTAGCGTCGTGTTTTAGCACCTTAATGTTTAGGGCTCATAAAATGGGCATCCCATGCTTTAGCTTCGGAACTGATGAACTATTGCTTAAACTAGCGCCTTACCAGAATAGTAATCGTGTTCCGGTAGTTTTAGCTAGATATTGCTTCTTTAATTTTGGTGATATATCAGAGATTAGGGATCAGCGAAGCTTTGTTGAGAATGTCAATAATTTTAAGGTTAATGTCTCCTTGGTTGGAGATATATTAAATGCTGTGAGCTTATTGATTAAGCCGGAGCTTAACACGGTCATTAGTAATGATGTGTTTACAGTGCTGGAGCAAATCGGCCCCTATGAGAGAGGGTTACTTTTTTCAGGGTGTAATTTATCTAAAATAAAAGAGCTTGGTTATAAACCTTGTGAGATTCGACAGGAAGGGACGGGTTTAATTTCTGATAGTCCGAAAAAGCAGAATTCTCTAGATCAAGAAGTTAAGGTGCTTCGTCAAAAACTCGTTCAAGAAAAGGAAAGGAGCGATAGACTTAAAAGGAGTTTATCTTGGAGAATAACTGCACCGATCCGATTTCTTGGGAGAGTACTTAAGTGATATTCAAGTATTTCAATCAAAATTATACTAATGAAGAGTTGCCTGCTCGGATTTTGGAACAAAGGATTCTTTATAGAACGCCGAATAAAGAATTACTTGCTCAAGAGGAAAAAGCAATATCATCATTAACATCTATCCCTACTAGCCGAGCCGGAAGATACTCAATTAAATCCGATGTGTCTGGGGGGGGGGAAGCATATGACTATCATGTGTTTTACTCCCCCAATACATCGATTCAAACATCAAGTGATAAGCGAAAGCTTTACGTGCTTTTTTTTGCTGCTAGGTCATTCGAAAAGGTTGACGGGATTAAGAAATTTAGGGCATTGCCTTTTTTTCCGAGATGGTCCTACTCAAATTTTTTAGATGGCGATGTTTTATGTATTGAAGATCCTATGTATTACATGTATCCCAATCTTCACGTGGGTTGGATGTATGGCAACAATAAATATAGCATTTTGGACAATTTAGCTCAAGGATTGAATGAGTTTATATCGAGCAGATTTCGCAAACAGAATGTATGTTTAATAGGATCATCCTGTGGAGGTTATGCAGCTTTGCAGATTGGGGCAAAGTTAAATGGCGTTAATGTGGTTACTGTCAATCCTCAGATTTACATACAAAATTACAAGTATTATTTTAATGAGTTTGTGAAGATTGTAAACGTTGATCGGTCATTAATTGATAATGATTCTAGATTCCAGACTGATGCATTAATCTTAGGAAGCAATTCTCGTTTTGTAATTGCTTGTAACATGTTATCAAAGGAAGATTACGATGATCAAATGCTCGAATTTTCTTCAAGAGTCGGTGCTAAATTACAGTATGGAGTAACAGAATATCAAAATGTAAGACTTTGGCTTTATCAAGCAGAAGCGGATAATCCCCATTCGACAATGGAGGATCACAATCTTATCTTTGCTCTTTTAAATCTGGTTGCCGAAGATAAGGTAGATAATACTTTGTATGAGATGCTTTCAGAAGTCTGGGCTAACAATTTTGAGCTTAAAAAGAAAAATTCTAAGGTTGTAATTGACAATCAAAGGGCAGAAAATAGTTCAAAACCTAAACAGCGACTTCCGCCCAAGCATTTTGATGTAGAGCTGAGGTGGAATTCAGATCTTAACAAAGATCGGCTTCTAATAGTTTGTTCTCATAAGCAAAACTTTGCATTCTATAAATACCCATTCAAGCAAAATACATTGTTTATCTCTGATAAGCAGGATACGTACTTCACGCTTTACGCAGGTCGACTTA
>ULRP01082274.1_pt1 | contig 16060 bp, 8 predicted proteins | sample 1955521 | NCBI WGS metagenome assembly ULRP01 (sample SAMEA4835685, study PRJEB28245) | human gut metagenome | biome: gut microbiome; material: fecal sample | place: Denmark | collected 2008
GAAAAAGGACCGGGAATAATCCCGATCCTGTGGATTCTCATATAAAAGGTGATTGCGATTATGCACGCTCTACAGCTCCAGAACGTAAACATCCTGTACATACTGGCATTTTCTTGGTTCCACCATTCACCTTTACACGAACAGACTTAATGTTCGGCTTCCACATCTTGTTGCTTCTTCTATGTGAATGACTCACCTTGTTTCCGAAGTGAACACTCTTTCCACATACTGCACACTTTGCCATCGTAAGCACCTCCTTACCTTTATTCCTGATGGTCTCATTTATCCTGTCATTTCTGTCAGTGTTATTAGCACAACATGAACATAATACCAAAAATCAAACAGAAATGCAAGAACAAAATTTAATTTTTTGCTTTTTGCGCTTTTTCCTTTTTGGAAGGAACATATTTGTCCAAAAGATCAGGAACCATATCCAATACTTTTGTAATGCTATCCTGATTTTTTACATTGACAAGCTTCGTCTCACCATTGCGGATCACTAAGATCGCACTCGGCTGGATCTTTCCGCCCATACCTCCGGCACTGTTTTCTTTCTTGCCCGGCTCTGCGAAAGCACCTGCAGCCACACCAAAGCTAACGTCCACCAGTGGCAAAATGATCGTTCCATCATCAAATTTCACGGCATCACCCACAACGGTCTTTCCGGTAATAAATCCTTCCATCCCCTGAAATAAGGATCCTACATTTGCGTTAAAAGAATTGTCTGCCATTTACTTTTCCTCCTTCCACTTCTCCCATTCGTGTAGAAGCTTTCTGCCATCTTTATTTTTTATTATGCGCCACGCAATACAAATTAATGTAATCATGCGGATTCTTCCACGAAATGAAACATTCCCCTCTATGCGTTTCTGCTCAAAATCCGGAATAATCTGTACTCCATTCCCATACCATGCATAAAAAAGTGCGAGCACTCCCAGCAGCTCACCGGTAGAACACGGATCTCCGGTTCCAAATATTACTTTACCGCGCATACGCCGCGGATGTATTTGTTTCCATAAATGTATCACATTCTCTTTGACGATGCAAATAAATGCTTTTCCCGCATCACTGCGCAAAATATCAACCAGATCCTGCACAGAATGTACTTTTTTCTTCATCTTTCGCACAATCTTTATTACATTTTGAAGCCAAAGAAACAACTGTCGGATCCCCCGCGGCTTTTTCTCTCTTTCATCAGCCTGCCTAAAAGCCGATTGCTCTTCTCTTTGATCAGTCGTCTGCTTAGGTGCTATCTGCTTCTCTTGTTCAGGTGCTGTCGGACTCTTCTCCAAATTCACAGAGAGCGCTTTCTTCTCCTGTTTCGAGGATTCCTGTGTTTTTTGAACTGTTTCGGCTGCCTTCTCAGCTTTTCGTTTCTGTGCTTTTGGGGCAGAAGACTTTTTAGAACGGCGTTTTTTATGTGCGCCGTCACTGCGCAGGATCGGCACGCCAAAAACACGGACTTTCCACTGCAGATCCTTTTCAGTGATCAGGATTGGCACACGAAGCACAACACCTAACCATCGAATACTGATCTGTGCTTTTTTATCATCGAACGAGATCTTTCCGCAGTAACGCACTGCCACAAACAATATCGCCAATGCCACGATAACAAGTACCGCCAAAAGGATCCCTATCACTTTTGCTATGGTAACCAAAACCAATAATATGATCTTTTCCATCGCCCGGTCTGTCACCTCCCCGTAAAATAAGCACGGATCGCATCGGAATCAACGCTCCCTCGATCACGATAGACATCCGTGATCATTTGCTGCAACAGCTCCACAGCACTGTCATAAGAGGCCGCCAACCCCACTACTTGTACACCGCATTCCTTTTCATAGCGGAACCATAGCGTTCTCGACGCATAGATTTCCAGGCTGTTCGCAGGATTACGCCCCAGCACTACACAAAAGCATCCACGCAGCCCCTTTTTCTCGACCCGTTTCCGGTATCGAGCCGGATGTCTGGCCACCTTATCATCGGTATACAACTTCTCATCCCACCAGATCATAACACCTCCGCCTTTCCGCACTGCTACTTATCATACTTCCTCCAACTTTACATACCTATAGTCGCTATCGAACCACATATTGCTTATTATGTCAGCAATATGTGATCCTAAAGCAATAGTGGGTATGCAAAGTTGGGTGTGATTACCGGATCATTTCGAGGATCAGTTGTTTGGATGCATACTTTTCTGCTTCATCGTCACATTGGTTCAGTGCGTTCATCATGTAGTCTGCGATCTCCTGTGCACTCTTGAAAAAGGTTGGTAATTTTTCCACAGTTGCGGCCATGATGGCACGGCGAAACATACGGCTGCGTCCTTGAAATAACTCTTTCAGTTCACTAAGAAGTTTTTCTGTTTCCTGCTCTGCGATCTCTGCCGTAACGATCCCTGCTGATTCCTGACTCTCCAATGGTGCAAAGACACTGCTCGAATTAAGCTGAGACAAATGATGCAGTTTGATGAAAGCATCACTAAGCCCTGCTGCCTCAATTTCCTCTGCTCGTCCTTCCAATAGTTCATCCAGTGCCGCTTCCGCTACATTAACAGACTGATATAACTTTTCCTGTTGGCCTTCAACCGCAGGAAGCTTCTCGGCAAGCCAATTTAAGCGATCCTCTTCTGTCAAAAGATCCTCCCTCTGCCACAGATCAATCTCTTTTTCCAAAAAGAGTGCATTGATGCCTCGGATCACATCATCTACTACCGTCATTTTCTCTTCATCAACACAATAAGGTTCTGTCACCACTAACGTATACACACCATTGATAATCTGTCCAATCTGCATATACAGATCAGATAGATCATTGAGCTTTGAAGCACTGACTCGTACTTTTTCTGCGTACAATTCATATAATGTGCGATCCATATGCTCGTAGTCTGCTTCCATCAATTCCTGAAGCACACCGGCAAATTCTGTAAAATACTGTTCCTGTGCAGGATGCTTATACAACATGGCACTGGTACGGAACATATACAAAAATCCCTCCAATGATTCTATCTCACTGCCCTTATAAACGGAAATGCAGTTTTTGATCAGATCAAAATAATGAGAACGGGTCATTCGCATCGGAAGCTGTCCCAGTACCACGCGTAAATTATCATTGATCGTCACATTATCATTTGAACCAAAGATAAAATTCATAACCTCCTGTGCAAATGCAGTGTCTTCCGGCAAAACTTCTTTCTCATCAAACCGATATTGAATACGGTTTAAAATATATTCATATACGACAAAGCAGTCCACATATCCGGTCAACACCTGCATACGGTCGATCACTTCCGTACGCATTGCTAAAATATGATCGACCAACTGTTTTCTCTGTGTATCATCCAATGTATCAGACATCGCCTGTCCCACTGTCTCATTCAAAGAAGTGATCATTTCCTTTGCCATCGCAATATATGGGTTGATATCTTCTGTGACCACCTCGTAAAACATGTAATATTCCATCATCAATTTGATCCTTGTATATCCATCATGAAGGATCATGCTCTGCTTCAGATACTCTGGTAACAGATCCCCAACTTCTTTATTACTATGTAATTTATTGACACACTCTCGTAACTTATTGCTCATATTTTTACCTTTCTATTCCGTGATGACCTGACATCCATATTCTGTCAGATCATCAAATTTATGACATTTTTACCACCCTGTTCCTGATCAAATTACCAAGTCTGTAACAATACCCAACTATCAAACCATTTCAAATACTTGGTTGCAAATGCCGGATCGATCGCAAGCCCGGACAACACCGGATAAAATAGGATAAATAACCCGATCGCACAGGCAACATAGACATAGATCGCCGGTTTGATCTTTGGTTTCCATTGTGCCAGCTTAAAGAAACTGTATCCCACCATAGCGGCAACGAAAGGTACGCTTGGAAAATAATGATAAATAAATACCACACGGCTTACCAAGAACCAAGGTGCATACTGCGACAGATACCCGATCAGCAAAAATCCGGCCTTACGGTCTTTCTCTTTCCACAGCAGATACAGCATATAAAACGCTGCCGGAATGCCGGCCCACCAAACAAGTGGATTACCAAAGGCACTGATACCCTCACGCAGATTGCCAATCGTTCCGGAATAATACCAGATCGGTCTTGTCATGATCGGCCACTCATACCATTTGGAAGAATACGGATGATCCGCTTTCAAAGCAGAGTGATAATCGAACATCGTTTTCTGTGCATTGATCACGCGCGTCAATAAGTTATGGTCTGTTCCATCATTAAATGGAATATAAGACAATATATAAATGATCGCCGGAACTGCCACAAAAAAGACGCAACAGAATCCAATCGTCTTCCAAAAATAACTGCTAAAATGATCAATAATATACGCATGTGAAATACCATTCGTCTGACCGCGTGGTGTCTTGCAGGCAATGACATATTCACGATATCTGCGATACATATGCAGGAAGAACAATATACACAGACCTACCGAGGAATAAATTCCGGTCCACTTACTGGCCCAGCTAAGCCCCATTGCAACACCGCAAAGTCCAAGCGGTATGAATGTCTTTTGCAGCTTTGTGTCGTAAAAACTCTTCTGCAGATAGCAGTACATGAAGTAATACGACAACATAATAAACAGTGTAACAAACACATCGATCGTCGCTATTCTTGTCTGCACGAAATGCATAAAGTCAAACGCAAACAATAACGTTGTCACAATGCTGATCCATTCCTTGTTGAAGAAACGTTTGGCAAACAAATAAATGATCGGAACCATAAATACTCCGAATAAGGTTCCCATAAAACGCCATCCGAATGGATTCATTCCAAACATGAGTACACCGCAGGCGATGAATATTTTACCAAGTGGCGGATGCGTGTTTTCATAACAGTACAGCTTATGTATCATCTCGTATGCCGTACGTCCATGATAGATCTCATCAAAGTACGTACCGTTCATTGCACTGGCACGTCCCTCAAATTCATCCTGCTCATCAAACAAATTCTTATACTCATCTCGATTCACAGGCTCCAATTTTTTGCCATTGCTATCCAAGAACACAAGCTCTAACAGACTATCCTCGTAATTATCCTCCGTCGGAGAAATTTTGACATATCTTGCCTGAACATTCAAGGTAAGACTGTTCCAGCAAAATACAGAACCTGCATCCCAATAGCTCTGCGTATTACCATTGTCATCTGTAACACCGGTCGAAAATGTTGTATAACCGGAATCCTTATTGTTACTGTATTCAATGTTATAGTGCGGATTATTTTCATACCCCAGATAATCCCATAACTGTGAAATGTTGGTAGTTTCACCGAAATCAAGAACGATCGCTCCTTCTTTCACAGCAGAATATGCTGTTTCCGGTGCCGACATATTCCCCAGACGCGCAAATGCTACCACTGCGTAGATCAATGTGATCACTGCCATTGCGATCCAGTCAACTTTCGTCATCTTGCTGAGCGTTACAGAACGGGCGATCTTTCCCTCTGATTCCTTTTTGCTTACATTGTTACGTGCATTATTCGCACGCGTATTCTTACGTCCTGCCTGTGCAGTCCGTCCGGTCGAAGTACGCGCGATCTCACCCTCTGACAAATAACCGTTAAAGCATGTCAACGCTACATATACCATGTAGCCAAATACGATCACCATACCGGCTGCAATTGCTAAGGTCACCGGTTCCTTGGCGTTAAAATTATTCAGATCATACACAAACTCAACATGTGCCATATTGAAAAATGCCATTCCTGACAACCCGGTAAATAAATAGGCAATCTCACGTTTCGGACGCATCGCAAATGCAAACAACAGCATAATGATCGCCGGATACACATAACGCTCATGCATGCGAACTGACAGCAAAAACATTCCTGTTACGATAAATGCCCCGACAAAATAGTAACGTGCCGGATTATTTTTTGCACGGAAATGAAGCCAGGTAGCTGCTGCCACGATCAAAATAATAAAAATGGTTCCCCAAGTCTGATACGTGATACCCATAAAGTGTTTCGTCTGTTCGGCCCAGTTTTGTCCAAACAATGTCCAAATATTATAAGCATTTACACTGGCAAATTTGTAAGATGCCAATGTCTCCGTATACTGTGATAACGCATCCTTAAATCCGAATGGGAGCATCAGCAGGGCGATCATCGCAATCGCTGCCAGACCAAGCCCCAGATTCTTCCAAAAATTCTTCCAGTCAAAGCCGTCTAAAAACACCTGATCGATAATGCCATAGATCAATACCGGTGTAAAAATAAGAGACTGCGGTTTTACCAATACTGCAACCGCAAATACAAAATACGACGGGATCAGCTTACGCTCTGTCACCAAATAGATCATTAATACAACGAAAAAGGTAAATACTGCATCTGTCTGTCCCCAGATTGCTCCATCGAGCAGTACCGCCGGTGCAAACAGATAGATTGCTGTTAAGATTCCCGCACCCTTCTGCGTCCAACGCTTTCCGGCAATGCGAAACAGCAGGTAAGCCGTGGCAAGATCGGCAATGATTGCCGGTGTCTTAGTAAGCATCACGCTAAGCGTAGAATTCCAAGCCACCCCAAGTACATGACGGATCGCACCGACCATATACAGAATATACATATATCCAGGTGGATAGTCTGTAAAAGAATCTGAAGAATAAAAATTACCAATCCCATCCTTAAAGATCATGTCCCCCCAAGCGATAAAACAGTTCATATCCGTTTCATTGCCAAAATATTTTGCTGCCGCAATATAGCGAACGATCAATGCGACCGCCATGATCACCATAAAAAGAATACCCGTCTCCGGAACCTCCTGTACCTGGTATTTCTTCTTCTTTCCTTTTGGTGCTACTTTAATGCGCTCACACGAATCCATTGCAACAAAGCCATAGATCGTTGCGGCCGCAGCCAAAATAGCAATAACTGTAATTGCTGTCATTTCAACCTTCCTCCTAAATAATTACATGTATTTTTTGACATGCTGATGTGTAAATAAATGATCCGCACAATATTCATAATTGCCCTCACATTTGGAGCAGTAACGAAATTCCAGATCCGGAAATTCCTCCTGAGTCCTGCCACAAATTGCACAGCGATGCACAATACGCTGTCCGGCACCCGCTGCTTTCATCTTCTTCTTAAAACCTCTTCGTCTCCTCTGCTCTCCATATGACATCCGCTTGTAATCCCGCGTCATGAAGAAGAACAGTAAGAAGTTCCCCATTGCTACGATAACCGCAAACGCCTGACTAATATGCATCCAGCCATACGCCTGTGCCTGTGCTCCATACACGGCTGTCATTCCCATCATGCGAAAACCTGCCACAAAATTGCCCACTATCAAATAGCACATATAAATCGCATCCAATAGCGCAAGCCATTTTACTTTGATCGGAAGCACAAAATACAAAAGTAACTCCGTGTCCGGCTGGATCAGTGCAAAAGCAAAGAACATCGCCCAGTAAACATACTGAAAACCGGAATCATAAATTGCAATATGAAACGGACATAAATACAGGATCAGTGCTGCAATAATATTTAACAGATAACCACTAAAGAAATACATGTTAAATCGAAACGTTCCCCAGGCCCGTTCCAAAGATCGTCCAAACAAGAAAAACAGATTAACCTGGATCACCAAAAACAACACGCTGAGTACAAAGGACGTGCTGCCGCTAAAGCCATACGGTTCCAGCAAATACGTAAACAATCTCCAGACTTGTCCATGCGCCACCTTGCTCATATCCAGACAAAGCCAGTTATAATAAATATCAAACGGTATTATCCCAAAATTTGTCAGCATCTCTAACAAAGCACCGAGACAATATGCACCAACTACGTAACGTGTCAAGTCAGGGATCGCATACTTTCCAAATTTGCGTTCCATCTTATTTAACCATTGTATCATATACTTGTCCTTTCTATGCCTGATATTTTCCCTGCAAAAGTCCATCTGTTCACAGGATATTTTACATGCAATTCAAAAATGTACTACAGCGTATTTTTACAGCAATCGAAAAGAACGCCATAGTACATTTCATTATAGTGTGACGCGTATTCTTTGTCAATTGGATTCCCCGTCCGCAAGCGGGTGTATCCTGCGACAAAATATGCTATTTACAACAGGCTGCATCTCTGCTATTTACGATATGCAATACCTGGCAGCAGCATGACGTCCTCTGGCTCATTCTGCTCCAAAAAATCATTCAGCGAAACGTTCATTCTCTGTAAGAAAGACTGTAGGGAATCTCCCTGCTCGGTCACATACCTGTCATCATAGGGAACTGTCGTGTCAAACTCCCGCGTCATTTCATGGGATTGTCTCTCCTGATCTTCTTCGGAACGGTCAGCATCAACGGAAGTCTCTGCGATATTTTCCTGCACGTCCGGTGTCATCTCCTCCTGTCCGTTACCCATCCGCGGCATGATCAGATCTATATTGCATCCATCTGCTTTTTTTCCCGGAATGCAAACGGTATCACCCGGCTGTAGATTATATACATCTACATAAGGATTGGCACGTAACATCACTTCCAGCGGGACATGATATCTTCGGCTCAAAGCGTACAGTGTATCTCCTTTCTTTATCATATGCATATGTCCATTACAATACTCATGATTCATGGTGTATTCACCTTATGCCTTTATTTGCTACAGTATATTCTGCTTTCCGTGAAATGGTGACTCTACTCGCAGCCGCGGATCCGGATCTCACTCCACAAAAGCAAAAAATGTTTATTGCATTCCTCTCATAATAGCATTATAATAGGAAAATGCGACGAATTTTTGTGCCTCGCAAATCAAGCACAAACTCATAATTTATCGTTGCTGACATACCATTAGAAACTAAGAGTAATACAAGATACTAGATGGAGGGTATTTATGAAATTACACATGAATACATTGGGAATCGATATCGGTTCCACAACCGTAAAAATTGCGCTGTTAAATAAAGATGGCGAAATTATTTTTTCCGATTATCAACGGCACTATGCCAACATCCAGGAAACTCTTGCTGCTATTATTGAAAAAGCCTATGATGAATTTGGTGATCTGCCGGTTGCTCCGGTCATTACCGGATCCGGTGGACTGACGCTGTCCAAATATCTGAACGTTCCTTTCGTACAGGAGGTAGTAGCAGTTGCAACATCACTCAAAGATTACGCCCCTCACACCGATGTCGCCATCGAATTAGGCGGGGAAGACGCTAAAATCATATATTTTACCGGTGGTATCGACCAGCGTATGAACGGAATCTGCGCCGGTGGTACCGGGTCCTTTATTGACCAAATGGCTACCTTATTGAAGACGGATGCCAGCGGATTAAATGAATATGCTAAAAATTATAAAGCAATTTACCCAATCGCAGCTCGATGCGGTGTATTTGCCAAAACGGATATTCAACCTCTGATCAACGAAGGTGCAACCAAAGAAGATCTCTCAGCCTCTATTTTTCAGGCAGTGGTCAATCAGACGATCAGCGGTCTTGCCTGTGGTAAACCAATTCGCGGTAATGTTGCATTCTTAGGCGGTCCGCTTCATTTCCTGACCGAATTAAAGCAGGCATTTATCCGTACTCTTGGTCTGGAAGGCGACCAGATCATCGCTCCGGAACATTCTCATCTGTTTGCAGCCTCCGGTGCAGCAATGAACGCCAAGGAAGAAGATATGTCAAGCCTTGGCAAATTACACACCGATCTTTCCCAAGAGATCAAGATGGAATTTGAAGTAACCCGTATGGAGCCTCTTTTTAAGGATCAGGCAGAATACGATGATTTCTTGCAAAAGCATTCGCAAAATGATGTAAAGAAAGGCGATTTTGCAAGTTATAAAGGCAATTTATTCTTAGGGATCGATGCCGGTTCTACGACAACAAAGGTAGCTGTGATCGGCGAAGACGGTTCCCTGCTGTACTCATTTTACAGCAACAACAACGGAAGCCCGCTGAAAACAGCGATCAAGGCGATCAAAGATATTTACAGTAAAATGCCGGCTGGAGCACAGATCGTTCGATCCTGCTCTACCGGATATGGTGAAGCACTGTTAAAGGCTGCGCTCCTTTTGGACGAGGGTGAAGTAGAAACGGTAGCACACTACAATGCTGCTGCGTTCTTTGAACCGGAAGTAGACTGTATCTTGGATATCGGTGGTCAGGATATGAAATGCATCAAGATCAAAAACCACTCCGTTGATAAAGTTCAGTTAAACGAGGCTTGTTCCTCCGGCTGTGGTTCCTTTATCGAAACCTTTGCAAAATCTCTCAATTACGAGGTCGCTGATTTTGCGAAAGTTGCGTTGTTTGCCGAGAATCCGATCGATCTTGGATCCCGCTGTACCGTATTTATGAATTCCAAAGTAAAGCAGGCTCAGAAGGAAGGTGCCAGCGTTGCAGATATTTCTGCCGGACTTGCTTATTCCGTTATCAAAAATGCTTTGTTAAAAGTGATCAAGCTGACGGATCCAAAAGATCTTGGTGAAAAAGTCGTTGTTCAAGGTGGTACTTTCTATAACGATGCGGTACTGCGAAGCTTTGAGCGCATTTCCGGCTGCAAAGCCGTACGTCCGGATATCGCCGGTATCATGGGTGCGTTTGGTGCCGCACTCATTGCCAGAGATCATTATACCGGACAGGAAAGCACGATGCTCACGATCGACCAGATCAACGAGCTTCGTTTCGAAACGTCCATGTCTCGCTGCAAGGGCTGTACCAACCACTGCCTTCTCACGATCAATCGTTTTACCGGCGGCAGACAGTTTATTTCCGGCAACCGTTGTGAACGTGGTATTGGCGGTCAGAAAAACAAGAAGAATATTCCAAACCTTTTTGAATACAAGAACAAACGACTCTTCGCTCACTATAAACCATTAGATGAAGAGCACGCCGTGCGCGGTACAGTCGGTATTCCACGTGTACTGAATATGTACGAAAATTATCCGTTTTGGTTTACCTTCTTTACCGAACTTGGCTATCGTGTGGTACTCTCTCCGGAGTCCAGCCGCAAAATCTATGAACTGGGTATTGAGTCCATTCCAAGCGAATCCGAATGTTATCCGGCAAAACTTGCGCATGGGCATGTATCTTGGCTGATCAAGCAGGGACTCGATTACATTTTCTATCCTTGCGTGCCATATGAACGCTGTGAGGTAGAGGGTGCCGGCAACCATTACAACTGCCCGATCGTCACCTCTTATGGCGAAAACATCAAAAATAATGTTGAAGAACTGCAGGATGGCAAGATCAAATATCAAAACCCGTTCCTGTCGTTTGAAAGTGAAAAAATATTAACAAAACGTCTGGTAGAATACTTCACGGAAGAAAACGGCATTTCCAAAGAGGAAATCCGCCGTGCGGCTGCTGCAGGATGGAAAGAAATGCAGCATGTACGTGATGATATGTCCGCCAAAGGACGAGAAGTACTCGCTTATATGGAAGAAAACGGCTGCCACGGTATCGTGCTCGCCGGTAGACCATATCACACCGATCCGGAGATCAATCACGGTATTCCGGAACTGATCACCTCTTTCGGTGTTGCCGTATTGACTGAAGACAGTGTATCCGAACTCGGCAACGTAGATCGTCCTACGATCGTTATGGATCAGTGGATGTATCATTCCCGTCTGTACAAAGCGGCCTCTTATGTAGCAACCCGTTCCGACTTAGATCTGATCCAGCTCAACTCATTCGGCTGCGGACTGGATGCGGTAACAACCGATCAGGTCAGCGATATACTGACGCTGCAGAATAAGATCTATACGGTATTAAAGATTGACGAAGTTAATAACTTAGGTGCTGCACGTATTCGTATCCGCTCTCTGCTCGCCGCTGTTCGTGAACGCGAGCGCAAGCAGATCAAACCGGTCAAAAAAGATACTGCACACCACCGCGTAGTCTTTACAGAACAAATGCGTAAAGATTATACGATCCTTGTTCCACAGATGTCTCCGATCCATTTCGATATTCTCGAACCGGCACTGGCATCCTGCGGATACAATTTGGAAGTATTACCTAGCACCGGCGAGTGCCTGGATTACGGATTAAAGTATGTAAACAACGATGCATGTTATCCATCCCTGCTCGTTGTCGGACAGTTTATGCAGGCATTGCTTTCCGGCAAATATGATCTTAACAAAGTAGCGTTGATCATTACGCAGACCGGTGGTGGATGTCGTGCAACCAACTATATCGGATTTATCCGTCGTGCTTTGGAAAAAGCAGGCATGGAGCAGATTCCTGTCATTTCCATGAGCGCCGGCATTGAAAAGAATCCGGGATTAGACATCAACTACAAGATGGCTGACCGTGCATTACAGGCATTGATCTACGGCGATGTATTTATGCGTGTCCTCTACAAAACACGTCCTTATGAGGCAGTTCCGGGATCTGCCAATGCATTGCATGAAAAATGGTTGAAGATCGCACAAAAATCCGTTCAAAACGGAAAACACAGCGAATTTAAGAAAAATATCCGCGGCATTGTGAAAGAATTTGATGAACTTCCATTGCTGGATGTAAAGAAACCGCGTGTTGGTATTGTCGGCGAGATTTTAGTTAAATTCCTTCCACTTGCCAATAACTTCTTAGTCGAATTATTGGAGTCTGAAGGTGCCGAGGCAGTATGTCCGGATCTGATCGATTTCTTTATGTACAGTCTTTACAATGCAAACTTTAAGGCGGATTATTTAGGCAAAAAGAAATCCAGTGCTTTGATCAACAACGCTGCGATCCGTTTTATTGAACATTATCGCAAGACGATGCACGATGCCCTGACAGAGAGTAAACGCTTTGACCCACCGGTTCCAATCGCCAAACTTGCAGAATATGCTTCACCGATCGTTTCCTGTGGTAACCAGACCGGTGAGGGTTGGTTCTTAACCGGTGAGATGATCGAATTGATCCATTCCGGTGTTCCAAATATTGTTTGTACACAGCCTTTTGGCTGTCTGCCAAACCACGTTGTCGGCAAGGGTGTTATCAAAGAATTACGTCACTGCTATCCGGATTCCAATATTGTTGCAGTTGATTACGATCCGGGTGCCAGCGAAGTGAACCAGTTAAACCGAATCAAATTGATGCTCTCAACAGCCGCAAAAAACTTGAAACAACCTGAGAAAGAGTAGTTTCCTATAAAGTAACAAAAGAGGCATGTACGAATACAATTCATACATGCCTCTTATTTCACTTAATAGGAAATTGCTGTTATATAATGTGATGTTACCAAGAATTGCTTTAGCAATTCTTGCAAAGCAAAGCGCCGGCTTTGCTTTTTTTATCTCGTCTATTCCTTAAAATAGTCTGCATTAAATGTCTTTTCATCGGACATTTTCTGCTCTGGTGTTTCCGGATGCCAAGGTGTCTGCCCCGGTGCTACGCCCATATTTTCATAGCCTTCTGTACTCTTACCAAACTGTGCTTCTTCCTGCGGTCTGGCAAAAGCTTCCTGATCGCTGTTATATGATGAACCATTGTAACTCTGTTCATTTCCATTATATTGCGAACCGGCGTAATCCTGCTCTTCTCTGCCATACTGTGGACCTGCATAACTCTGCTGATTTCCGTTGTACTGTGAACCTGCATAATCCTGCTGATTTCCGTTATACTGTGGACCTGCATAATCCTGCTGATTTCCGTTATACTGTGGACCTGCATAATTCTGTCCGCTCGGCATATCGTTATTATAATTCTCTCCGACCGGCCGGAATCCTTCCCATTCCACGATCTTGCCCTGTTTGTTCAAATTGTACACCAAATAGGCAATACCAAGACCAAGTACAAGCGTCACGCCAAGACCACCTTCTAAGCCAAAGCCTGCACCGTTGATCAAACCATGTCCCTTCACGTTGCTGCTGTTTAAGATTGCCGGCTGTAGAGAATTACCGCTGACCTGAATGCCATAAATATTCCCCTGTGCAAAATTCCACAAACTGTGGAACGCACCAACAACCCAGATATTTTCACATTTTACCAACAACAGTGCTGCGAAAATACCAAACAGGAATAAGTTAAATACCGCAAGTGGCGTCAAGCCGGAATTGGCACCATGTAACATAGCAAAGAACAGTGCACTGAGCACTGCCGAATACACGACGGAATGTCTTCTCGACAACGATACAAACAGATAGCCGCGGCAAAGCACCTCTTCTGCCATGCCCTGTACCAAATATCCAACAAGATAACCAAGAATCCCCAGAGGTGCCATATTGGTCACCAATCCTTCTACATGAATACTTCCTGTTAGAACACAGATCAAATATGCTACGCTAAAAAATAGTGCTCCAGCCACAGCACCCTTCAAATACTGTGGAACCATTCCCTTCTTACGAAATCCTAATGTACGGATCTTTCTCTTCTCCAAAAAACGGCAATAGACAAAAACAACCGCAATCATCAGGATTTCTAATAAAAGTGTTGCAATGGTCATCCAATCCGGCAAATGGAGTGCATAGTCCTGCATTTTCTGCATATATTGCAGCGAATCCATCGATCCGTCCGCGACAGACTGTGCCGTTTTCATAAACTCCGGATCACTCACGAAATAACCGATCATTAAAGGAATCGTACCAATGGACATTGCGATCGAACTGACCACAAAGACTACAATCGCGATCAATATCTCAAGCACGGCGATAAACCCTCTCCGTCCTCGCATCGCTTCCAGCATAAACTCCGGTTTCTTGATATCTTTCATAAACTCCTCCTAATTCTTGTTACAATACCCCTCTCAGATGATATCTTACTCTTCCAACAAGTTTTCCATGCTCTTCAGACTGATCAATATGGTCGACGTATTGTGTAATAATGCCGACATTGTTGGCTGAAGTACACCACCAACGCCGAACAAAATAAGTGCTGTATTAAATCCTACAATAACTTTATAATTTCTGTCAATACGCTTCATCAAAGCATTGCTGATTTTCTTGAGTGTAATGATCTCACGCAAGTCATCTGCTGCGATCGTAACATCTGCAATCTCTCTGGCGATTTCCGCGCCCTCACTGATTGCAATGCCTACATCAGCCGCCGACAATGCCGGAGAATCATTAATCCCATCACCAACCATGATAACCTTATGTCCTGCTTTCTTTTCCTGCTCCACAAAATTAGCCTTATCCTCCGGAAGCACTTCCGAATAATACGCATCAACACCAGCCTTTTGAGCAATATTAGCAGCAATGCGGTCACTGTCACCAGTCATCATCACAACCTTATGAATACCAAGATGTTTTAATTCACGGATCACCTCAGCTGTCTCAACTCGCAGTGGATCTTCGATACAGATCACGGCAACCAATTTACCATCCATCGCCATGTACAAATGAGAATATTGCTCCGGAAGCTGCTCAAACTGTTCCTTCTTATCCTCCGGAACGACAGCGCCCTCATCTTCAAAGACAAAATGATAACTTCCGATAATGATCTTCTTGTCATTGATCGTAGAGGAAATACCATGTGCCACAATATATTCTACTTTCGTGTGCAGTTCTTCATGAACAAGACCGCGTTTCATTGCCTCAACAACAACTGCCGTTGCCATAGAATGTGGGAAATGCTCTTCTAAACAGGCTGCAATACGAAGCAGCTCATCAGGGCTTCTATCGTCAAACGGAATCACCTCAACTACCGTAGGCTGTGCCTTAGTGAGCGTTCCTGTCTTATCAAACACGATCGTATCGGCTTCCGCAACTGCCTCTAAGAATTTACCGCCTTTCACAGTAATATCATGTGCACTGGATTCACGGATCGCCGACAGTACCGACAACGGCATTGCCAATTTCAATGCACAGGAAAAATCAACCATCAATACTGACAACGCTTTCACAGTATTACGTGTCAATGCCAACGTAAGGCCGGTACCCAAAAACGTATATGGTACCAGTCGGTCAGCTAAGTGCTCCGCTTTGCCTTCCAAGGACGACTTAAGCTTCTCGGAATCCTCGATCATCGTCATGATCTTTTCGTATTTGCTGGATCCGGTACCTTCTTTGACCAAAAGAGTAATCTCTCCTTCTTCAACAACGGTACCCGCATAAACAGGACTTTCTGCCGCCTTACGCACCGGCAGCGACTCTCCGGTAAGCGATG
>ULRP01040811.1_pt1 | contig 16016 bp, 8 predicted proteins | sample 1955521 | NCBI WGS metagenome assembly ULRP01 (sample SAMEA4835685, study PRJEB28245) | human gut metagenome | biome: gut microbiome; material: fecal sample | place: Denmark | collected 2008
CTTTATGGTACCAAGGAGAAGACTGATGCCAAGATTGAGGTGTTCCTGCTCCGTGAGCTGAATGCCGAGATGCGCCTTTGGGATGTGCTGGTAGAGCCTGCACGCAAGATCCGTATCGGCAACAAGCTGTTCTTTGATGATGTCAACGAGATGGTAGCCGAGGTAATCGATAATACCACCAGCCGTGGCCGTACCCTCCGTTTCCTCTATGATGAGGATGGCAATCACGATGTCTTCAAGCGTTCGCTCTTTGCTTTGGGTGAGGCTCCGCTTCCTCGCTATATCATCGATGCCCGTGAGGATCATCACGCTACAGAGGATGATATGGACGACTTCCAGTGTGTATTTGCAGAGAAGGAGGGTGCCGTAACTGCTCCTGCTACAGGTCTTCATTTCTCTCGTGAGTTGATGAAGCGCTTGGAGATCAACGGCATCAACGAGGCTTACATCACCCTGCATTGCGGATTGGGCAACTTCCACGAGATTGAGGTTGAGGACCTTACCAAGCACAAGATGGATTCTGAGCAGATGATTATCTCTAAGGAAGCTTGCGAACTGGTGAATAAGACCAAGCTGGATGGTCATCGCGTATGCGCCATCGGTACCAGCGTGATGAAGGCTACAGAAACTGCTGTAGGTACAGACGGAATGATGAAGGAGTTTGATGGATGGACCAATAAGTTCATCTTCCCTCCATACGATTTCGGATTGGCAGACTGTGCTGTTGCCAACTTCTATCATCCAGAGTCAACCTTGATGATGTGTACCGCTGCCTTTGGTGGTTACGACCTGGTATATGAGGCATACAAGAAGGCTGTGAAGAATGGCTATATGTTTGGTTGCTATGGCGACTCACTGTTGATACTTCCAGACTAAATGGGGAATAAACAGTTTTTGTACATATAGAAATGATTGATATTCAGTAGATAAACTGAGTTATCCACAGTTTTCGTAAAAGTGTGAATAAGTATGTATAAAGTATATTTAAGCCTTGGAACGAATCTGGGCAACCGGAAGCGTAATATTCGTGAGGCTATCGATAAAATAGGAGAGCAGATTGGCGTGGTAGAGTGCCAGTCTGCTCTTTACGAAACCAAGCCTTGGGGCTATTCTTCTCCCAATGACTTTATCAATTCCTGTGTGATGGTTCTCACCGCCATGGCCCCTCGCCAGGTGTTGGAGGCTACCCAGCGTATAGAGCAGGAGATGGGCAGAACCCTGAAGTCTGTAAATGGGGAATATCACGACCGCATCATCGATATCGACATTCTGATGATAGATGATCTGGTCATCGATGAGCCCGATTTCAAGATTCCTCATCCTCTGATGGAAGAGCGCGATTTCGTGATGAAACCGCTGAAGGAAATACTAAAATAGAGATTTTAAAAAAGAAATTATGCAGTTGTTCGAAAGTTATCATTTCTTTTCCTGGGCAGTTATGGCATTGGTCCTACTAGCCCTTTTGGTATTTTATATAATTAGCTTGCGCTTAACTGTGAAGAGACAGGTTCGTATCATCAAGTCTCTGCGTCAGCAATTGCAGAATCTTTTAGATCCTTCGGCTTCGGTTGAAGCCGTTCGTACAGATCATCTCTTTTCCGAAGTACAGGGTAAGAATTTGGGCGATGAGGCACTTGACGCATTGAGTACGGAGCAGGAATTATTTGTCAAGGCAACATTATATATGAAGGAGAAAACTCCTTTTACCAATCCTGATTTTCGTATAGATGATTTGGCAAAGGCTTTGTGTACTAATCGTACTACCTTGGCAAATTGCATCAGGAAATATACTTTCGATGATATGACCTTATTGCAGTTTATCAATCGTTATCGTCTGAATTATGCCGTACAGTTATTGTCTTCCCCAGATAATAAGCTAAATATTTCGCAGATTGCAGAAGCTGCGGGCTTTCGTTCTCGCAGCGTCTTCAATCGGCAGTTTTTCTTGCTGTTTCATTGTTCACCTTCTGAATTTCGAGAGAATCCTCTTAACCAGGCAGAGGGTGAGATGCCTTCTGACTTGGCAAATACACTTGAAAAATAGGCCAGTGAAGAGAATCCTGCCTTGTAAGCTACGTCAATGAGCTTTTGTTTGGGATCATTTACCATGATTCTCTTGGCTTCTTCTATTCGCAGGCTCGAAATCCAGGAACTGTAACTCATGCCATATTCTTCCTTGATAAAGATTGATAGATATGTTTTGTTGGTGTGTAGTCGGCTTGCCAGTTCTTCTATGGTGAATTGTTCATGCGTATAAGCCTTTCCTTTCAACCACAATGCCAATCTTGGGCGCAATATATTCCTGAAGTCTTCTTTCCTTTTGTTTTTATGGCTGTTGCCGGCAGCTATGGCGTTTTCTTCCTTTTTTGTATCAAGAGCAGTTGGGCACTTGTTTTCATCTGTATGGATGCCCCGCTCGCTAGCCAATTGTAGGTTTCCGTATTCTCTGGCATGGTTTATAAAGTTGATGGTGATATAGAAATTCACTGCTACAATATAAAACTGCAAGAGCCAGTTGATGATTGCTCCTGATGTGGTGGAAATAACTGCAAAGGCAAAAAGGATATAGAGCAGCCAATGAGTGATGTTCAGCCATTTCAGGAAATGGCTTTGGTCGCTGGAGAAATAGTTGGCCAGTTCTATGTTGTACTGAAGATAGGTTCTATGGAAATAGAACACGTGTTGGAAGCATAGTTCCACAATGCCTAACAGGGCGATGGTCTCCAGTATGGAGCTGTACTCTTGTAATGCGTCGAGCATAGCAAAAAGGGCAAAGCAAGATGTTGCGCCAAACTTGATTGCTGTGATTTTGCAGCGTCGCTTGGAAATGTATTGATGGTTTATCAGATTACTGAAGGAAAAGGAGAAGCAGATGCCGACGAGATAGAATAGGATGTTATCTAAACTCGCCTCCCAATCGTAGGCGTATGTCCACTCTCCGTTGAAGCTGGCAAGCCAGATCCATATATCTATACTCATTATCAACATGCCAGTAGCCAGTAATCTCTTTGACTTTCGATAGGGCGCATAGATGCTGGTTTGGGGTGTGTTGAAGAATATAAGGACAAATCCCAGCATGCAATAAATGATGCTGGTCATCATTACTAAAAACGAATAGTTTTGTTCTAAGAACTCATTCATAATCTTTTTCTTTCAAGTAAATTCTATATATTTAGTTGACTGATAACTACTGATAGACGCAATGAAAAAATGTTTTGTTTGTATCTCCTACAGTTATACTGCTGCAAAGTTACAAATTATTTTCCTAAAAATGAAATTTTTATGTTCTAAAAATGCAATAACTTGATTTTTAACGGGTTTTAGATGCATTACCCCCCCCTATTGTGTCCGCTTTATTTACGTTTAACCTCTAACGGATACGATTTTTTTTCTTTTTGCTTAAAATGGTATGCCCTGATTTTCTTTTTTTTAAAGTCCATTTCGCCCTTTTATTCTATCTTTGCACGCAATTAAAAGATGTAATAGTATAGATAATAAAGATAATCATATTATGGTATTTGATAGAATTGTATTAGTAGCTATATTGATGATGAATTGTTGTTTCCCGCCTCTTACTGCCCATTCGGCTGAGCAGCACAAGCAGGTTCAGCAGCTAGGGCACACTAGGCAGTTGGGTATCAAAACCAACTTGCTTTACTGGGGCACCACCACTCCCAACTTAGGATTGGAAATGGCTGTTGGCAATAGGCATACAGCTCAGGTATTCTTCGGCTTGAATCCTTGGAAGCAAAGTAGCGGTGACCATTCCAGTCTTCGTCATTGGATGGTGATGCCTGAGTATCGCTACTGGTTCAATCAGAACTTCGATGGTTGGTTTATGGGTGTCCATGCCTTGGGCGGCCAATATAATGTGGGAGGCGTGAGGTTTCCTTTCGGATTGTTGAAAGGATTGCGCAATCACCGCTATGAAGGTTGGTATGCCGGAGGCGGCATCACTGCCGGAAAACAATGGAATCTTTCTAAGCACTGGAACTTCGAGGCTTCGCTCGGATTGGGCTATATCCATACCCAATACGATAAATTCGAATGTGGTACCTGTGGTGAAAAACTCAACTCTGCCCATAAGAATTATGTGGGACCCACCAAGGTGGCTCTTTCCCTCATTTATTTGATTCCGGGTAGGGCAGATGAAAAACGCTCAACAGATGCTCCTCAGATCATCGAGAGCATTCAGCAGCCTAAGCAGAATGTACTGAAGCCGGTGCTTCAGTTGCAGGCTGTCGTTGCCGAGGCTCCAAAGATCCGTCATTTGGATAAGCGTGCCTATATCGATTTCCCGGTCAACAGGATAGAATTGCGTGCCGATTATCGCCGTAATCCGGCACAGTTGGATAGCATTATCACCACCATCAAGGCATTGAAGGCTGATAAGAACCTGCAGGTGATGGGCATCAATATCCATGGTTTTGCTTCGCCGGAAGGTTCGTATAAGCATAATGAGTATCTGGCAAAGAATCGTGCCATCACCCTGACAGAATATGTCCGCAAGATGGTAGAGTTGCCTGACAGCATCTTCACGGTATCCTCTACAGCCGAAGACTGGGATGGATTGCGTGAATATATCAAGTCAAGCAACTTGGAGAAAAAGAAGCAGCTTCTTGCGATAGCCCAGGATGAAAAGCTGGATCCAGATGCTCGTGATGCGAAGCTGAAGCAGCAATATCCTGCACAGTATCGCACCCTGCTCACCCTCTGCTATCCGGCTCTCCGCCATAGCGACTACCACATTACTTATAAGGTTAAGCCTTTCGATGTGGAAGAGGCAAGGGTAATCATGAAGACCAAACCTCAGCTGTTGTCGCTCAATGAGCTGTTTATGGTGGCTCAGACCTATGAGGTAGGTTCCAAGGACTTCAATGAGGTAATGGAGCTGGCAGTCCGCATGTATCCAACGGATGAAACGGCAAACCTGAATGCTGCCATTATCCGTCTGAATAACGGAGATGCCGATGCCGCCAAGCCATATTTGGATAGAGCCGGCGATTCTAAGGAAGCCGATGCCGCAAGAAAGGCGTATGAAATGATGATGATGCAATAGAACGAAAAAGAAATTATAAGTAAAAATAAAACTATAGAATTATGAAGAAATTTACGATGCTTTCATCAGTGCTGGCTTCAGCACTGATGCTGACGGTTGCATCCTGCTCTAGCGAAGATGTTGCTGGCGGTGATTCACAGAACGATAAGGGGATTACTTCTTTCCTTGCCGTGAATATCGAGAACGTGGGTTCTGCTCCTGCATCTCGTAGTTATGATCAGGGTGGTGGTACTTATGAGGATGGCACCGGTACTGAGAGTACGATCAACAAGGTGCGTTTCTATTTTTTTAATGGTGATGGTACTCCATATCTGTTGGTTAATAATGATCCAACAAATAATCAGTCTGTTAACTATTTGGATCAAACTGTTGAAACGTCTGGCGATGATCATGATCATACTGCCGAAATAAAAACCAAGGCAGTGCTTGTATTAAAAGGTGAGACTAAAGCTATTCCTGCCTCTGTTATAGCAGTGATTAATCCTGATGTGTTGGATAATACAACCCTGCAAAGTGGTACTATGACCCTTTCTGAACTCCGAACATCAGCAACAGGTTCGAAGTTTCATGATGATACCAATGGTTTTGTCATGTCTAATTCTGCGTACGAAAGTGCAGGTCAGGACGTTTGCTCTACACCTGTAGCAAACCACGTTTTTGTAACATCTGATGCGGCATTGAAACAACCTGTAGATATCTATGTAGAGCGAGTTAATGCTAAGGTGAATGCGAAGATTGATGCAACTTATAAACGTGATGGGGAAACCACGCCGGCATGGACAGAGACAGAGGGTAAGTACCAAATTGAGGTTGGCAATATTGAGGTTACCACTTATGCAACAGGTAATACTAATGCAACTCCAACAAAAACAAAATGTCCTGTATATGCTGTAGTTCAGGGATGGCAGTTGGCTGATGCTAATGGTAAGGCAGAGGTTTGTAAGCAGATTAATACTTCATGGTATGCTGGACAATTAGGCATATCTCCTTGGACAACTTCTGATTACCATCGTTGTTTCTGGTCTAAGTCAGTGCCTTTTACTTCGGGTGCTCAGGGAGGAGTTAATCAGCCAGTTAATCCTAAGTTTGAGGATATTAAGCTGTCTTTATCTGGTGATTTCTCTACTACACCTGTCTATACATTGCCAAATACACCAACAGAGGTGATTGCAAATCCAACAACAAGTTTGAATACTTTGACAAAACTGATTGTTGCAGCCAAGCTGGTATACAAGGATGATAATGGTGACTATAAGCCAGCGCAAATATGTCAGTATAGAGGTTTGACCTATCTCGGTGAGGAAGCTGTTAAAAAACAGATTGTTGGTGGTTTTGCACGTTACTTCAAAAAGACCACTAAAAGTGGCGATGTCTATAAATCAATAGAGGCTTCTGACATTGCTTTCAAGACGGTTGTTCCGGGTTCTCCTGAATCTTCTGGAGTGAAGAATTATGAGGTTGTAGCAACATTGGCTAGCACCGTAGGTGATCTTTATGTCAAAAATGGAGAAACATGGACAATAGCATCTAAAGACGATATCAATGCTGCCCTTGCAAAGGAGACGGCTCAGGTTCGTTCTACGGATGGTGCTACCTATTATTATACCCCTATCAAGCATCTCGGTGAAGCTGGTAAGTTAGGCGAGTATGGTATCGTGCGTAACCATTCTTATCAGGTAACCATTCAGAACATCAAGGGTTTTGGTACTCCTGTCTATGATCCTAAGAAGGAAATCGACCCAATGATACCAAGCGATGAAAATACTTATCTTGCAGCAAGTATCAAGGTTCTCTCTTGGCGCGTGGTATCCTCAAAGGTAAATTTGGATCAGACAAAGTAAATAATTCATAAACAGTATAAATGAAGAAGATTATAAATGATATCAAAGAGAAGGGAAGGCTGATGATGCTCTCTTGCTGCACCATCCTCGGTTTGCTGCTTGCATCCTGTGATTATTGGCACGATAGCTATGAGGGATGTGAGGAACTACTGAAGACTCATCTGAAGGTGCAGTTCATCTACGATATGAACATGAAGTTTGCCGACGCTTTCCCTCATGAGGTGAAGAACGTCACACTTTATGCTTTCGACCAGCAGGGAAAATTGGCTTATGTCAAGACCGAGGCTACCGAGAAGATTATCGCCGAAGAGGGTATGAACATCGACGACCTGACTCCTGGTGTCTATGATCTTCTTGTTTGGGCACAGGGCGAAGAGCGTTATGCTGGCTCCTATACTTTTGGACAGGCTAGCATAGGCTCTTCAGCCTGTGATGTGCTCAAGGCTACGGTGAATCGGGCCGATAAGGGAATCATCGACCACGATCTGACTCCTCTTTTCCATGGACAGTTGGCAAAAGCCGATCTTACCAAGATAAAGAAAGGTGGAACACGAACCGTCAAGGTTTCGCTTACCAAGAACACCAATCATTTCAAGGTGGTTTTGCAAAACCTGTCGGGAGCAAATCTTAATGCCGATGACTTCATCTTCCAGATTACCGATAACAATGGTAAGATGGATTATGACAACAGTTTGCTGGAGGATGAGATGCTTACCTATCATGCTTGGTCAGCTTACTCCGGTACAGCCGGTGTCAGTTCAGGTACCGGCGAGCAGACTTCTGTGGCATGTGCCATCGCAGAATTGACAACCAACCGATTGGTGAAAGGTCATGATATGCGTCTGCGTGTATATAGCAAAGCTACGGGTGCAAGCATTATCAATATTCCATTGATAGATTATGCCCTGATGGTGAAAGGTAATTATAACATGAGTATGAGCGATCAGGAATATCTGGATAGACAGGATTCCTACGACCTTGTATTCTTCATCGACGAAAATCACAAATGGCAGTCAGCCTCAGTCATCATCAACTCATGGAGAGTGGTGCTGAGCAAGGCTGATATGTAAAAAGTGCAAGGCTGACATATAATAAGTAGAAGTTAGAAAATAAAAGTTAGGAGTTTTCCTGATTATAATATTGAATCATGATGTATGAGATGAAAGGAATAAGATATGCAGAGGGACTGCTCAAGTTCCTCTTGGCTACTGCTATGGCTTGGCTGGGCTGTATTGCTTTGGTCTCATGCGACCAGGGAGATACAGGGGCAGAGAATACCGAAGCCCATATCACGCTTACCCTTTGCATGAAAGGTACGGATACCGATAACAATACAAGAATAGGGCAGTCGGGAGGGAAGCAGATTGCTTCGAGAGGTGAAGAAGATGAGACTGAAGATCCGGAAACGGTGATGGAAAACAGTATCGACTTTAGCAGATTCCACGTCGTTTTCTATGATGCAAATCATCGTATGGCTGGAATCCTGCAAAACATGGTACTTGTTCATTTGCGCGGTAATATCTACCGGTTGACAGGCTCTTTGCCTGTGAGCAATAAGGTACTTGTGGGCAATCATTTTGTAGGAAAAATGGTGGTTTATGCCAATTTCGATATGAGTGAGGCTGACTTGCAGAAAGACTACAACCATACGGATATCGCCCAGAAGTCGTTTAATTACGAAGCAAATCCTAAGTATCTGCCCATGTGGGGCGTCCAGAAAGTTGACTTTACACTTGCTGCCGGCAAGCGTCAGGATTTGGAGGATATCGACCTGCTGAGGGCGGTAGCCAAGGTAAAGGTGTATCTGAGTAACGATATGAAGGAAAATGGATGGCGCATACATCGTATGCAACTCTTCAACTATAATAATCAGGGCTATTGTATGCCTGGTAAATATACAGATTGTGAACAGACTGCATCGCTTACTCACGAGGAGTTTGAGCACTTTTTCAATTCCAGACAAACCAGAGGTATCACGATGACAGATGATGTTCCTATCTATCTGCTTGAATATCAGAATAAAGGTAAGGAAGATGCGGATAAATGTGTCATCAAGTTGAAGCTTAATTATAAAGGAAACGTTGAACGGGATGATTCCGGAAACGAAAAGGAATATACCCTGCGTTTCATTGATTATACAGACACTGGAGCGGAAGGTACAACCATCAATGATATCGTGCGCGACCATTATTATATCTTCGAGGTGTATAAGGGCAGCAATGGTCAGAATCTCGTGAAACTGACGGTGAGGAAATGGAATGTACGTGATCACGATGAAATCGTGATGTAACTTCTATGAATAATAAATAAAGTATTAATAAGAAAATATAAATCAAGCAATTGATTGTTGGCTTTTCAAAACATGGCAAAGATATACTATTATATATGTATTTGGGCAGTATGCTTGCTGGCGGCTTGTTCTGCCGGTGATGATGCAACTTCCTTTCCCGGTCAGGCTGATGCCGAGAACCGGGTAGGGGTGACGTTGCAGCTGTCTGCCTTATCTTCCCAGACTTCGCAGTCTTCCCGGTCTTCTCTGACTAGGGCGGCTTGGGAGACGGATACCGAAGCTTTGCCTGGAGAAATGATGAAGAGCTGGTTTGTGGTGGTGGTACAGAATAGAAAGATAGAGAAGATTATCACTTCCGATTTGAAATCTCTGGGTGTTACTGAGGTGGAGAAAGACCAGGTCTTTGTGGAGCTGAATAAGGGCGAGACAACCTTCTATTCTTTTGCCAATATCAAGCCTGAAAAGATCGGGTTGGATGCCAGCACATCTGTTGGGCAACAGCTGCCTGCTGGTTTTGATGAAAAGACTTATCAGATGAATGGCAACAGTCAACTCTTCCATCAGTTGATGACACCTGAATTTCAGAACGGTTATCCGATGAGTAATAAGCAGGTGGTGAATATAACTGATAATCAGCAAGCCATCAATCTGGAGGTTATCCGTATGATGGCTAAGGTACAGCTCTCAATTACCAATGCCACCGATCATGCCATTGTCTTGAAGACCATCACCCTTTCGGATGTTACCCTGAACGGTAATCAGAATATCAAGCTTTTGCCAAATGTGGATTCTAATAACCAATTGCAAGTGAATCTGGCAAATTCGGCAAAGAAAGGAACCATCACGCTGACGGCTGCCGAAAACAATGGTATGACCATTGAGCCGAGAAACTTGCAAACGGCTTGTTTCTACATGAACGAGAGTTTGGTAGATAAGGGCGAAGATGGTGGCAACCGGTATTTTATCCTTTCGCTTACTACGGTAGATGCGGCTACGGGCACTACCAGTAACCATCGTTATGCCATGCTGTCATGGAATGAAATCCGGCGCAATGATTACCTGAAGATTCCTATCAAGCTGGAGGATTATCAGATTAGATGGACGGTGGAGGCATTCTCGCCAATCGGTGTATTGCCGAAGGTAAAGGATGATGGTGAAAACCTTTCGCTTGACTTCGGTTATTATGGAGAGTTTCATATCAAGCCCGAGGTCATCAAGTTGAGCCGTACTGGTTCTCAGACCCTGTCAGTGAGTGAATGGCAGATGGGAACGGATGAAACAGGTTCTGATGGCTGGACTCGGCAGGAGCAGACTCCGGAGGGAGCTGATGGTGTAAACATCTTCGATGCTTCGCCTTCTTGGATACCAGTCACCTATCGTCTGGAAGGTGAGATGGGCAATCGTACAGGTTCTGCCATTTACACAATGAAGATCAAGGTGAAGGAACAGAATGGCTTGGGTGCGTATCCTATCATCTCCCGCAAGGTTCGCTTTACAATGAAGCAATTAGACTTGACACGGGCAGGAAAGAATACTGAAAAAATAGTATTAAACACAAAGACTTTTAGCAATGAAGGCATTTAAGTTTTACATATATCGTATCAGTCTGGCAGTAATCTTCGGGTTGCTGCCAATGACTGTGTGGGCAGGTGACGTGCTGACCCATTTCAAAGGTATAGCCAACAAGAAAAACGATTATAATTGGAATGGTACACAGAAATGTCACGAATTCACTTATTATTATTATGTTACCAAGGGGCAGACAGGACTGGAGCTTACACTCCCTTTTGCCGACGGTATCTCTGACTTGGAACCAAGAGGTTACTATCGTTGGTATGATTGGAAGACTGATCGCGCATCTTCGCGCCTGACTAAGGTGGGCTCTCAACTCCATAGCTTTGATGATGGAACAGGACTTTATGCTTTTTGCCTTCAAGATGAAAAACTATCTCAGGGTTTGGTGGGTGTAACCTATTCTGCACCTTCGGGGGCTTATTATGATTCTTGGGAGGCTGACACCATAGCCTGTGATGTGAGTAGATACCATGATGGTATCACGGTGGAATGGTGGGGAGGAACCAATTTCCACCACGAACCAACCCTTTCTATCCGATATAAGTTTGTTATCCGGAAGGCATCATGGATAGCCGACCAGCTTAGAAAGGCTGTTGTTGATTCCCATACGGGTACACGTACTTTTGAGGATAATCAGGATGTAACTATTGGTATTAACAGTACTGACAATGGGAAAAGCGAGGCCAACCTTCGCTTGAACTACAACAATGTAAAACGATATTATTTCTATCCGCTAACCACTCAGGCTTTCAACAAGAAACATATTTATTATCAGTCGGGTAAAGAGGCTGAGAACAAGTTTGAAGAGGGTGATTTCAGCAAAACGCTTGTTCAGGCTACTGCTGTAAAGTGGAGGGTCTATGATGAGACGAATGCTTATTATTGTGATATTGCCGAAAGTCAGTCGCGATTTGTAAAAATCAGTCCCTCTGAGTTAAATAATAGGGATTGGACTCATATACCTACAGGTCAGAAGGTAAGACCAGGTTATTCTCAGCTTCCTAAATTCAAGACGATGAGCCGCTTCTATGTGGTTGCTTATCTGGGAGCAAGTAACCAGTGGTGTCCTGTGGCAAACTTCAGCTGTCGTTTTGCTGAGGAATATCCGGTGCTTTTTGATGAATTGAATACCGGTGCCCCTACTCGTACCCTCTCTTACATAGAAGATCATTATGTAAAAGTTACCGAGCCGATTTCGTTTGATAATCTGTCGGATGGAATGACATACGATGCGCCAACCAAAGACAACAATGTAGCTCCTAATCCAAGTAAATGGGAATTGCGCCATTATGGTTTCGTTTATAAGGATTTGGCAGATTATATAAAAACTGCCGGTTCGTGGTGGTATGATAATTATATCAATGCGCCGGTTCATGGTGAATATGGAGTATACAAGACTGCTGGTGTAAGCGGTATCTCCACTTCAAGCGAAGGATATAAGTGGTGGTATGGTGACAACATGAATCTCTATGACAGAACCTATGGATTGACTACCGGTAAACAGGCTGGCTATTTCCTTTATGTGGATGCCTCGGATGAGAGCCGAGAGATTGCCAGTGCCGAGTTTACTGCCAATCTGTGTAGTGGTACAACCTTTATCGTGAGTGCGGCAATAGCAGACCTGACGCAAAGTGGGCAAATTGCTCCACAGGTTATGTTCAAGCTTTATGGTGACAATGGCGACCGAGTGGCAAGGCAGGAAAACTTAATCCATTCTTTTGCCAGTTGCGACATGAAGACGGTGGTGAATAATTATCAGTACGGCAAGTGGTATCAGGTTTATGCCAAGGTTACCTTGCGGGATAGTGAGAATCTGCGTAAGTTTAAGAAATTCCTCGTCACGGTGGATAACTATTGTACTAATACAAAAGGTGCCGACTATGCCGTTGATGATATCCGCTTTTATCAGAAGCGTGCTATTGTTGATGTCATCCAGAATCAGCCTGTATGCGATGATGCTACAACGGCTGCTTCCGTGAAGTTGAAATTACGTGCGGTATATGAAAGCTTGCAATCTCGCGCCTTTGTAGATCGTGATGGAAAGAGTAAGGTTTACTATCGCTTCGTGGATGAAAAGGGTGAACCGGTTGACCTTGACTATGGTAATGGAAAGAAATATGGAGAATGTGATTTCCATTATTATCAGAAAGACTTGAAGGCTGGTGAAACTGAGATAGTGAACGGTGAAACCTATTATATTCTGGTAGATAAGGCTTTCAAATTACCGTTAGGTAAGAAACTCTATGTGTCTTTAAGCTTTGACAATCCTGAAGATGCCAGCATGTGGGGAAACCGAAACGTGGTGTGCTCCAGCTACAGTGAATTGTTTGAAATGATGAAGCAGACGGTGATGATTCGTGATGCCGAGAGTAAGGTGATTGCTGATTATCGAGTAAGCTGTGACCGGACGAATGCGGATGTCACCATGAATGCAGACCTGCATACCACCGACCCATACGTGGGTGGAGGTATCACCATTACTGGTGTGAAATATGATTGGTTCATCGGTAGTAAGGAGGAGTTCAATAAGACTAAGCTCTTGGAGGCTCTCCATGCTTTCCGTGATAAGAATAGTACAGGTACTTCTCTTGGGGATGTGCAGAATTCGGGAATCAGCGCAGCTTATCGGGCAGAAATCGAGAAGTATTTCAATACGCGCCAATTGATTTTGGCTGCAACTTCACAACTGAAGAAGACTTTCGAGTTTGGTACGCATACACTCTGTTTGTTGCCTATCACCAAGAAGGGAAATATCATCACCATCAACAATGTGGATTACCAGATTTGTCCTGATCCTATCGAATATAAATTCCGGGTGCTGAAGGATGGACCTCGTATCAATCTTGGTTTCGTTGAAGGAAAATATCCTAACGACCAGCGCATTGTGCGCATCGGATTGCCGCAACTCAAGGACATGCAGCAGAATAAGAAGTTCCTGCAGATACCAATCTGCAGTACCGAACCTTTGAGTAATTCTCATGGTTCTGTTTCTTTTGAGTTTAATACGGAAGATGGTGTTAGAGTGCTGATGGACGGCACCAACGACCCTATGTGGAAGAAGAACAATGCCGCTGTGTTGGGACAGAAAGCCATCTTCACGATTAAGGCTAGCAGTTTGAAGCATCTCTACAAGGAGACGGATCAGCGTACGCTTGACCTGCAGGTCTGCGATGATTATGCCCAATACTTGCACGAAGGCTATTGGTATGACCTCTCGTTCAGCTTTATGCAGAAAAATGGCACAACTAACACCGAGGTTACGAGCTGTCCGGGTACTACCTTCTTCCGCATCTATGTGGTGCCGGAGTTTGCTACCTGGGCTCCTGCAGCCGATGGCGGTATGAACAACAACTGGAATAACGACCTCAACTGGCGCCGTTCTACCAAAACAGAGCTTTACAAGTCGGATGCCGATACCTATCCTGTATATGGAACAACAGCAGGCTATACCGAATTGAAGACTCAGCAGGCATTCGTGCCTATGAAGTTTACCAAGGTAACGATACTTACACCTTATTATAATAATGGGTATTATCCGCTCCTGGGTTATCTGCAAAAGGGTAGTGATGGTATTCTCAACAAACTGAATAATGGTGCATCCACCGCCACCGACTACATCCAGTATGATATGATGGTGGATGACGGAAGCAAGTTGGGCTATGGCGCAACCACTTCGGGGCGCAACTATTCTTGCGTGAAATTCTATGGAAATACCTGCGACCAGATCTACTTCAAGCCGGGAGCAGAGGTCCGTAACCAGCACTATCTGGTGTACAACAAGGCATGGGTAGAGCAGGAACTGAGTTACAACCGTTGGTATCTCTTCGGTTCGCCATTAAAGAATGTGGTGGCAGGCGATATGTATGTGCCAGTGAAGATGGGACGCCAGGAGACGGAAGCCTTCCAGCCTATCACCTTTGATGCGGCTGTTAACAATCGCACCAAGATGCCGTTCTATCAGCGTTCCTGGGATAGAAGCGATACCGAAGAATACAGCACTGATGGCAACTATGATGCCTACGACTACAGTTCGCTTCCAGTGAACGTGCCAAGTACGATAGGTTGGAATACCCAATATTGGAGTCATGTTTATAATGCGGCTTCGATGGTCTATTCGCCAACGGTCAATGCCGATGGTTCCTATGCTTCCTTAACCGGCTTTGCAGTGAAGGTGGGTGATAAATATACGTCTGCCGGCATTTCAGGAAAGGCATTGGTAAGATTGCCAAAGGACGATAAGGCATACGATTATTACGACCCGTCAACGGGTAACTTGGAGGGATTGAAGCATGACATCGATAGGACAGATGATGGCAAGGGCAACCTCATCATTGCTTCGGTAGAACCTTCGAGCAAGGAAGGGGCCATTGGAGCTGTAGATGTAACTCTGGCTGCAAATACCCATCAGGGAGCAGGTGATGGAAATTATTATTATCTCACCTACAACCCGTATATGGCAACGCTGGATATGAAACGCTTCTTTGCCAATGCCAGAAACAAGGCGGCTCTTGGAGAAGACAATGTATCTTACTGGGTTGTGAATGACAATGAGACCAATGGATTCAATACAATTACATTGAATGGTGAGACGGATGGAAGAATAGCGCCTATGCAGGCTTTCTTCATCAAGTCGAAAACCGCTCAGCCTACCATCCACTTTGATACAAACATGACGGTGGATAAGGATGTGACCAAGGGTGTTGATATTGCGGGTGAGGAGCAGAATAGCAGAATCAGATTGCAGGTAGGCAAGGGGACTGCGAGCTCTTCGTATCTGATATTGAATGCTGATGCGTCGCAAGAGTTCGATGGCAGGGAGGATACCGAATTGCTCGGAGATGACTTGTTGTCGGATGTACCTGCTGTTTATACGGTGGCTTCATCGCAGGCTGTCATGGTAAACTCGTTGCCGGAAATCTACTATGTTCCGCTGGGTGTTGTGGCTAAGAAGTCTGAGCTGATGAGCTTAAATGTTCAAGGAGCAGGTCGCCTCTCTTCTCCTCTTTACCTCTATGATGCTGCCACCCGGAAGTATCAGGAGATAAAGGATGGCGAGGAAGTGAAGGTGCAGGCAAACGAGCACGGCAGATACTTCCTGACCCAGACTCGCAGTACCACTGGTATTGAAGATGCTGAGGTGGACGAGAGTGACGTGAAGATCTATTCTCCATCCCGGGGATTGATCGTCGTGTCCAAGGTGAGTGCTCCTTTATTAAATAAGGTGGAGGTTTATACCCTTGATGGAAGACTG
>ULRP01016096.1_pt1 | contig 15995 bp, 14 predicted proteins | sample 1955521 | NCBI WGS metagenome assembly ULRP01 (sample SAMEA4835685, study PRJEB28245) | human gut metagenome | biome: gut microbiome; material: fecal sample | place: Denmark | collected 2008
GTTCTCAAGTTCTTCCTCCGACGGGAGGATCGGTTTTTTATTGACAGGCGCGAGAACCGGTTTCTTGCCGCATACGCAGACAGGAAAGTCGCGCGGACAGGTGCAACCGGAAGCAAGGTCTTTATAAGTATCTTTTACAATGCGGTCTTCAAGTGAATGAAAGGAAATGGCGGCAATGCGACCCGTCGGCGCCATGTGAGCGGCGGCCGCGCGGATGGCGGGAGCGATTGCGGAAAGTTCGCCGTTGACTTCGATGCGGATGGCCTGAAAACTGCGTTTTGCGGGATGAGAACCGCCGTCGCGCGCTGTTTTCGGTATAGCGGATTTGATAATTTCGGAAAGCGTAAATGTGGTGCGGATCGGGCTTTTTGAACGTTCTTCCACAATGCGTGCGGCAATGCGGGGCGCGAATTTTTCTTCGCCGTACTGGAAGAGGATCCGTTTCAGTTCCGAACCGCTGTAGGTATTTACCACCTGATAGGCGGTAAGGGGAGAGGTCTTGTCCATACGCATATCGAGCGGTGCATCATGATTATAGGCGAAACCGCGTTCCGGAGTGTCAAGCTGAAAAGAAGAACAGCCGAGATCCATCAGCACGCCGCCGAGATTTTCTATACGAAGTTCGTCGAGGAGGGAACCAAGTTCCGAAAAATTGCTGTGAATAAACGTGATCTTTTCGGAATAGTCTTTCAGTCTTTCTTTTGCGGCAGCCAGCGCGTCTTCGTCGCGGTCAATGCAGATAAGCCGTGACGCAGGGCCGAGAAGTTTTGCAATTTCGAGAGAATGACCGCCGCCGCCGGTGGTGCAGTCCACATAGGTGAAACCGTCCCGCACGGAAAGTCCGTTTATACATTCATGAAGCAGAACAGATACATGAGAGAAGTGAATTTCACTCATTACAGTCCAAGCTCCTTCAGAATGTCGGTGAGTTCCTGCTCGTCCATTGTCTTTTCTTTCTCGTTCCAGCGATCTTCCGACCAGATCTCCACATGATCGCCGACACCGGCCACGACCACATTCTTGGACAAACCCGCATAGTCGATAAGAAACTGGGTGAGAACGATACGGCCGTTGGCATCGGGAGACGCGTCGATTGTTTTAGGGAAGATGAATTGCTTGATTTTTCCGACAACGGAATCGGGTTGTTCGTGAAGCTTGTCTTTCAGTTCTTTCCAGCCTTCTGCGGAATAGATAATCAGCGCTTTTTCCAGTTTACGGGTGACATAAAAGACGTCCCCCAGTTCTTCGCGGAATTTGGCGGGAATGAAAAGCCGCTTTTTGGAATCAATACTGTGATGGTATTCGCCATAGAAGTCCATGACTTTTCGTTCCTTTCCGCCGTACAGGCTGATTCACGGTGATTTTTGACCGCCTGAGACATTCTTGTGGGAAACAGCGTTTCGGATGTACACTTTCCCCCACTTTGCTCCACTTTACTGCTATTATAATGTATGCCGAAGAAAAAAGCAAGTAGTTTTGAAAAAAAACTGAATTTTTGGCATTTTGAACAAAATATTTTTTTGCAGACCGACATTATAGACAACTTTCTATAGAATATTATGGTAGAAAAAAGCGGTTCCGATACGGCAAAACACGGGAATCTGCGGAAAAAGTAAAGCGAAGCATACATTTTTACCATATCGCCGTTTATGTGGACATGACGGTTGCCGTAATAGGCGGAGCGGATATTCCCGCGAACCCTGCCGGAAGCGATCGCCGCCCTGCGGCTCCGAATTTGCATACAGTACAGTGGGATAGCGGACAAACAGGAAACAGAAGCCGGAAATAAAAATTGTTTATAAAAAATTTAAAAACAGTTATGCAGTTATAGTAATATATACTGCTGAAATAAATAATTCTTATTATATTTGAAAAAATATCGGAAAATATCGGATTTTAGTCTTCACTTTTCGGAAAGAATGTGGTATACTATATGCAATGCGTGTTGCGCAGAAGTGCCGGAACGGCGCGCCCCGATGGCAACAGATCGTCTGTACAGGCGAGCGTCGGACGTGCGGCGTTGTCCGAGATTTGTCATGAGAGGCTCTCCATGTTTTTGTCCCGCTTGTTTCCGTTCGGACGTCGCCCCGGAACGCCGAAGTACCGTATCGCCATGGCGCGTGAACTGCACGGGCAGGCAATCCGCTATGTTACGGAGCGCAACGGCGATAATGATGATGTAATCGGCCGCGGCGGATCCCTGACATTCCGGGACGGTGAGTTGCTGGTCTTTTCATCGGGCGAGATCCTGTTACGAGCCGACGCCGACAAGACCGACGCCGGTTACCTCCTTTCCGGAGACGGCGTGGTGATTACCGCTCCCGATAAAGAACAAGGGCGGTATCGCACGGTCATTGCGCATTTCGTATATCATCGAAAATAATCGGTTATTCGGAGGAAGTATGGGATTTTCCGAAATTGCGGGCGGTATTTTCCGCGCCGTATTCCCGAAAAGCGCGCCGTTTACCACGGCGGTAGTGCTTGCCGGCGGTTGCGGTACGCGTATGCAAAGTCCGGACGGCGTAAAAAAGCAGTTCCGTATGCTTTGCGGCGTTCCCGTATTGGCACACACGCTTCGCGCTTTTGACGACTGCCCGCAGATAAAGGAAACGGTTGTGGTTTCCTGTGCAGACGAGATTGATTGTGTGAGAAGCCTTGCGGAGCAATACGGCATAAAAAAGTTATCGACCGTCGTTGCGGGCGGTGAAACGCGTAAGGCCTCCGCTCTCCGCGGATTCATGGCTATAAATAAAAAAGCGTCGTATGTGGCAATTCATGACGCGGCGCGTTGCCTTATTCGCGCCGAGGATATTTCCGCCGTGGCTACGGCGGCCTATGCTTACGGCGCGGCGACAGCCGTTTTTCCCGTCACCGACACTTTGAAATCCGTAACGGAAGACGGTTTTGTGGAAAAAACGATTCCGCGGGATCGCGTTTTTCATGCCGCCACACCGCAGATTTTTTCCTGCGATCTGTATCGCGCCGCGGTTTATACGGCGGAAAAAGACAATATTGACGTGACCGACGACAATATGCTGATGGAATATATCGGCCAACGCGTAAAGATCGTGGATTGCGGCGACGAAAATCTGAAAATCACAACGGAGCGCGATTTTTATCGTGCGGAAGCCATACTGAAAGAGAGAATCGCGCATGACGGACTTTAATTACCGTATCGGACAGGGATATGACGTTCATCGCCTTGTGCCCGACCGCAAACTTTATCTCGGCGGTGTGGAGATCCCCTGTGAAAAGGGGCTCCTCGGTCATTCCGACGCCGATGTTCTGATTCATGCGCTTTGCGACGCGCTTCTCGGCGCGGCGGCGCTCGGCGACATCGGGCGGCATTTTCCGGATAATGATCCGCGTTATGCGGGTATCCGGAGCACGGTACTTCTCACACATGTCTGCGCGCTGATCGGAAAGGCGGGGTATGCGTTCGTCAATGCGGATATGACCGTCATCGCCGAAGCGCCGAAGATCGCGCCGTACATACAGGCGATGCGGGAATCTGTTGCGGCATGTCTCAAAACGGATATTTCCGCGGTCAGTATCAAGGCGACAACCGAGGAGGGACTCGGTTTTACCGGGCGGAAAGAAGGAATTGCCGCTTCGGCCGTCGTCCTGCTTTATAAACAATCGTAAAAAAACAGTGACGCGGAGCGGAAAACTCCGCACCGCGTCTATATAAAATATCTTTTGCCGCCGCGATTTACGGCACGTCATTTGTTTTTTCATTCCTGCGGCAGAAAAAGATATGAAGGATAAAGAATCAAACGGCCGGTATTTTCTGCTCTTTACAGGATATGACGAAAGTCATTCCGTGACACGGATCCGCCGTCGGAAATACATGAATTTCGGGCTATGGCCCGGGACAGGATACTATATGATAAGAATAGCACCATCGTTACTTGCCTGCGACTTCTCGCGCATGGGGGAAGAAGTCCGCGATATTGAAAACGCGGGCGCCGATCTTTTGCACCTCGACGTGATGGACGGCCTTTTTGTGCCGAATATTACGTTCGGCATGCCGATCATTGCGGCATTGCGCGATAAATCCAAACTGCTTTTCGACGTACATCTGATGATAGATGAGCCGGAACGTTATATCGCCCGGTTTGCCGAAGCGGGCGCCGATCTCATTACCGTACATGCGGAAGCCTGCCGCGACATTACCGTTGCGCTCGACACCATTCTTCTGAACGGAAAACTGGCGGGTATTTCTATCCGTCCCGGTACGCCTGTCGAAAGCATTTATCCCTATCTCGACAAGTGTAATCTCGTTCTGGTTATGACGGTTGAGCCGGGATACGGCGGACAGAAGCTGATTCCCGAAACGTTGGAAAAAATCCGTAAACTCCGCGCGGAAGCGGAGCGGCGCGGACTCTTCCTTTATATTTCCGCCGACGGCGGCATCAATCCGGAAAATGCGGCGGCCGTCCGTTCGGCCGGTGCGGATATTCTCGTGGCAGGGTCGTCGGTCTTCCATGCGGACGACAGACGCCGCGCCATCGACGCGCTCCGCTGACCGCTTTTTCATCGCGCCTACAATTGTTTTCATTTAAATTTATATATTTTCAGGAGAACCGAAACCATGACGGAACAACGAACACCCAAATACAAACGTATCCTTTTGAAGCTGTCGGGCGAAGCAATCGCCGCCGGCGGTTCCGAAATCGTGGACGAAGCGTTTATTCACAAGATTGCCGAAGTTCTGCACCGTTGTCTTGAAGACGGCGTACAGATCGGCGTCATTGTCGGTGCGGGCAATATCTGGCGCGGCCGGCAGGGGAAAAATATGGATCCCACCCGCGCAGATTACATGGGCATGCTGGCCACTACCATTAACGCGTTGGCGTTGCAGGACGCCTTTATCCGCGAGGGAATAGATACCCGCGTTATGACGGCCATTGACATGCACCAGTTCGCCGAGCCGTATATCCGCAACCGTGCGCTTCATCATCTGGAAAAGGGGCGCGTCGTCATTTTCGCCTGCGGCCTCGGAATCCCGTTTTTCTCGACCGATACCGCCGCGGTTCTCCGTGCCGCGGAAATCAATGCGGATATTGTGCTGATGGCCAAGAATATCGACGGCATCTACACGGCAGACCCGCGCCTTGATCCTACGGCGTATAAACTGGATTCCATTGCCTATAAGGAAATCCTTTACCGCGGCCTTGCCGCCCTGGATTCCACGGCCACTTCTTTCTCGATGGATAACCACATGCCGATTCTGGCATTCGGCCTTAACGATCCCGAAAACATCTACCGCGCCGTTATGGGTGAAGAAATCGGTACGATGATCAAAGATTGATTCCGATAGAGCATTATAAATTCAAGAACACTATAAATTAAGGAGAATTATATGAAAATCGAACTGAAAGAATATGAAGCCAAAATGGGAAAGACCATTGATTCCTATAAATACGCCCTCTCTTCGCTCCGTGCCGGAAAGGCAACCGCCGACGTTCTGAATAAAGTCGCCGTCGACTATTACGGCACGCCGACCCCCGTTACGCAGATGGCGGAGGTCAAAACCGCCGACGCACGTACGCTTATTATTCAGCCGTGGGATTCTTCGACGCTGAAATCCATTGAAAAAGCGATTCTCGCGTCCGACGTCGGCATCACGCCTATGAATGACGGCCGTATGATCCGCATGGTATTCCCGCCGCTCACCGAAGACCGCCGCAAAGATATGTGTAAACAGGTGGCCAAAATGGGCGAAGAAGCAAAGGTCGCCGTGCGCAATATCCGCCGCGAAGCCTGCGATAAAGTAAAGGATATGAAAAAGAAATCCGAAATGACCGAAGACGAGGCAAAGGCCGGCGACAAGTCGATTCAGGATCTTACCGATAAATATATTAAGGAAATAGATAAGATCGCCGCCGAAAAAGATAAGGATATTATGGAGATCTGATGATGTTTTTCCGTAAAAAGAAAAATGTGTCGGGTGATAATACTACGCCTCTTGTACCGTCCGAAGTACGGGAAAAAGTGCGCCATATCGCTTTTATCATGGACGGCAATCGCCGCTATGCCAAAAAACGCGGACTTCCCGCAGCTTACGGGCACAGCGAGGGTGCCAAAAATTTCACCCGTATTGCCGAACACTGCCGGGATATAGGTATTGACACGGTGACCGTCTACGCATTTTCGACGGAAAACTGGAACCGATCCGACGACGAAGTGTCGGCGCTCATGAATATTTTCACCGAATATATGGAAAAAGCGAAGAATACCTGCCACGAAAAAAAGATAAAACTGGTCTTTCTCGGCGACAAGAAAGCATATCCGGCCGCCATGCGCGAAAAAGCGGAAATGCTGGAAAAGGAAACCGCCGATTATCCTTTAACGCTGAACATCGCTTTGAATTACGGCGGACGGGACGAGATCGTGAACGCCGTAAATCGTCTGATGGAAGAAGGAAAGACGCATATAGACAAGGACGATATATCGTCGCATCTTTATACGAAAGACTCGCCCGATCCCGATATTGTCGTGCGCACGGGCGGGGAATACCGCATTTCCAATTTTCTTCTGTGGCAGTCGGCCTATGCGGAGTACTTTTTTACCGAAACGCTTTGGCCGGAACTTACGGGCGAAGAAGTGGATGGCATCGTCCGCGCCTTTATGAAACGGGATCGCCGCTACGGACACTGAATATTCCGTACGGAATCCCGCCCCCATTTTATAAGGAGTACCTATGAAAACCAGAATACTTACATCCGCGGTGATTCTTTCCTGCAGCATATTGATCCTTGCGCTTTCCGGCACTATCGTTATGCCGGTGGCTATGGGACTTTTTGCCGCATGCGCCGTTTTTGAATTCTTTCGTTGTGTGCGGCTCGACAGCCGACCCTTTATTGTGATACCGGCCTATATCATTGCGTCCATTATGCCGGTCGGCGCACATTTTGCCAAGGATATGCTGGACTATTTTGCTATATCCTGCGGCGTTATTTTCGGATATATGCTTTATCTTTTTGGCGTGGCGGTTTTCTCACACAGCAAACGTTCCATCTTTTCGCATGCCGATGTGGCGACCGAGGAGGGCGGGGAAAGCACTCTCTCCAAAGAGGGCATTTCTTTCGGGAATGTGACGCTTGCGGTAGTCGGACTTTTTTACATTGCCACTTCTTTTACAACGATCGTTCTTTTGCGCCGTCACCCGATTGACGGGGTTCTGCTCAACGGCGGCGTATATCTTTTTGTACTGGTATTTGTCATTGCATGGGTCACCGATGTGTTTGCGTACCTTGTCGGTTCCTTTTGCGGTCGCCATCGTCTTATCCCGGAAGTCAGTCCGAAAAAATCGGTTGAGGGCGCTGTCGGCGGAATATTCGGCGCGCTCGTAGGCTGTCTTGTTGTGGCGCTCGTCATTCATTTCTTTGCGGATTATGAACCGAACTATCCGATGTTTCTTCTGATGGGCTTTGTCGGATCAATCATTTCCCAGATCGGCGATCTGATTGCCTCGCTTATCAAAAGGGAATACGGCATTAAGGATTACGGAAATATTCTGCCGGGGCACGGCGGTATCCTTGACCGCTTTGACTCCATACTGGCGGTTACCACAACGGTCCTGCTGTTCTCTCTGATCCCCGGCGGCGGCGCGCTGCTCATCTTTCCGTCATGACGGACATGCGTAACGGCGCGACGACGTCTCCCGTGATCGCCGTGCTCGGCTCGACCGGCTCTGTGGGACTTCAGGCGCTTGACGTCGCCGAAAAAGAGGGAATACGCGTGGATATGATCGCCGCGCGCCGCAATACGGCGTTGCTGGAGCAACAGGTACGCCGTTTCAGACCGCGCCTTTGCTGTGTTACCGATACCGAAGCCGCCGCTGCTTTGCAGATTGCCGTTGCCGACACCGGCACCCGTGTACTTGCAGGAGACAGCGGTCTTCTTTACGGAATAGCCGATTCCGCGGCGGATACGTATATCAATGCCATTCTCGGTGAAGCCGGGCTCATTCCGACGTTGGAGGTTGCCAAGACCGGTAAACGTTTGGCCTTGGCAAACAAGGAATCGCTTGTGATTGCCGGTGCGCTTGTCAATGCGGCAATTTGTGAAAATCACGCGGAAATGATACCCGTCGACAGCGAACACAGCGCGATTTTTCAGTGCTTAAAATCCGGCAGAAGCTCGGAAGTCAAGAAAATCCTGCTGACCGCTTCCGGCGGTCCGTTTTACGGCCGTGACCGGCGCGCTTTGGCAGCCGTCACGAAAAACGATACGCTTCGTCACCCTACGTGGAAAATGGGCGAAAAGATCACGGTGGACAGCGCCACTTTAATGAACAAAGGTTTTGAAGTGATCGAAGCGGTTCATCTTTTCCATGTTGCCCCCGAACAGATAGAAGTGATCGTTCACCGCGAAAGTATAATTCATTCGGCGGTGGAATATATTGATAACACCGTCATTGCGGAATTGTCCGTACCGGATATGCGCGCCTGCGTACAGTATGCGGTGTCATATCCTTACCGCACGGTTGGCGTTACGGAACCGCTCGACCTGTTCCGCGTCGGTCGTTTGACGTTTCTTCCGCCCGACGGGGAAAGCTTTCCTCTTTTGCCGCTCGCATATTCCGCTATACGCGACGGCGGCGCCGTTCCCGCAGTGGTCAATGCGGCGAACGAAGAAGCGGTACGGGCGTTTCTCTCGGAGGACATATCGTTCCTCGAAATAGCAGACTGCGTGTGCGAGACGACGGAAAATTTGCGCGGACAGGCAAAAACGGCGAATTCTTTGGAGGAGATACTGTCCTTTGACCGCGAAGCACGAAATACGGCTGTCCGGTTTATTGAAAGATTTAAGGAGCGGAAATGAAAGCACTCTATATCCTTATCGCCGTTTTGATATTCGGCACCATTATTTTTGTTCATGAACTCGGCCACTATCTCACTGCGCGCCTGTTTCGCGTTACGATAAAAGAATTTGCGATCGGCATGGGGCCTACGTTGATTTCTTATACATCGAAAAAAACGGGGATTGCGTATTCTCTCCGTATGCTTCCTTTCGGCGGCTTTGTCAGCATGGTCGGCGAGGACGAAGAGGCGGACGATCCGAACGCGCTGTCCAAAAAGCCGGCATGGCAACGCTTCATTATCGTCGCCGCCGGGGCATTTATGAATCTGCTGACGGGGATTTTATTGACGGTTGTTCTGGTTTCGGGCATGACGATGACAACGAATACCGTCGCGGGATTTCAGGATAAATACGAAACCTCCAGTAAAGACAGCGGACTTATGGTCGGCGATACGATCGTGGCCGTGAATCATAAACGCGTGCATATTGCTTATGAAACCGTATACTATGTTATGCATGACGGCTACCGCACGATTGACATTACGGTAATCCGCGACGGCGAGAAACTGACGTTTCCCGTATCCTTTCCGACCGAGGAAAGCGAAGGCGTTCTGTTCGGCACGCCGGATATGATCTTTTATGCGGATCGTCACACCTTTTTCGGCACGCTGAAACATTCGTTTTATTACAGTATTCTGACCGTTCGTATGATCTGGGACGGATTCGGCGATCTGCTTACGGGGCGTATCGGCGCCGGAGCGATTTCGGGACCCCTCGGTATTACGTCCGAGATCACGAATGTGGCCGCAAGCGGGAACTACAGAAATCTGCTTTATCTGGCCATTCTGATTTCCATGAACGTCGGCATTGTCAACTGGTTGCCGATTCCCGCCATGGACGGCGGACGCCTTGTGTTCATACTTTGGGAAATGATAACGCGGAAACCCGTCCCGCAGAAGATAGAGGGTATGATACACGGGATCGGTCTTATGATCCTGTTACTGCTGATGCTTGTGGTGACGGCGAAAGATATTACGGGACTTTTCTGACGGAGGACGTTATGACAGCCATTACTGAAAGACGGAAAAGCCATGCGGTTCGCGTGGGCGATCTTATGATCGGCGGCAATGCGCCGATAAGCGTGCAATCCATGACCAACACCGATACCCATGATAAAAAGGCGACGCTTTCACAGATCCTGCGCCTGAAAGAAGCAGGGTGCGATATTGTGCGTCTGGCGGTTCCCGATATAGAGGCCGCCGACACTTTCCGTTTTCTGAAAAAAGAAAATCCCGGTATTCCGCTGGTGGCCGATATACATTTTGATTACCGTATCGCTCTTGCGGCTATAGAGGCGGGGGCGGATAAGATCCGGCTGAATCCCGGTAATATAGGGGATAAGGAAAAAATCCGCGCGGTGGTTTCGGCGGCCAAAAGCGCGGGGATTCCGATCCGCATCGGCGTAAACAGCGGCTCTCTCGAAAAGGTTATTCTTGAAAAATACGGTTCGCCGACTGCGGAAGCATTGGCGGAGAGCGCGCTTTATCACGCGTCGCTTCTTGAAGAATTTGATTTTCACGATATTGTACTGTCGGTCAAGGCTTCGGGCGTGCCGGAGATGATTGCGGCCAACCGTATTCTGGCCGCAAAAACCACGTATCCGTTGCATCTCGGCGTTACCGAAGCGGGCGGCATTACGCAGGGAACCGTGAAGAGTGCCGTCGGCATCGGCACATTGCTGGCCGAGGGGACGGGCGACACGATACGCGTATCGCTGACGGCCGATCCCGTTGAGGAAATATATGCCGCACGCGCTGTTCTTTCGGCGCTTCGTCTGAACGAAAAACCGGGCATGGATATCATTTCCTGTCCGACATGCGGAAGAACAAAGATTGATCTTGTTTCGCTTCTTAATCGCTTTGAAAAAGCGCTTGACGCCGAGGGACTGCGAAGTGTGCCTCTGAAAGTTGCATTTATGGGGTGCGCCGTGAACGGCCCCGGAGAGGCGCGCGAAGCCGACATCGGCATTGCCGGCGGAGTCGGCGAGGCACTCCTCTTCAAACACGGAAAAATCATAAGAAAAATCAAGGCAGATGAAGTGGTTTCCACATTGATTGAAGAAATTAAAGGATTTGCACACTGATGCAGGAAAAGAACTTTTTTGATATATTTCAAAGATTTGTCCCCAGTGCCCGTCAGAAGGACATGCTTTTATCGGGAACCGATATGAAGGTTCGCTATAAAAAGGATCCTCTGCGTATTGAGGTGCACTTCTGCTTTGCCGCGCATTGCGACGCCGCGCTTCTTACCGAGACAGAGGAAGAATTACGCGCGACGTACGGCGCGGCTTCTTTCCGTATTTTCCCGCACTATGAGCCGTCCTTGTTCCGCGTTGAATATATGAGCGAAGTTCTGGACGAAGCCGCCCGTTGCGGCGCCATTACGCGGGGATTCTTTGAAGACGCTGTTTATACCGAGGATGAAAACAGAATATCCGTGGGACTTGCGTACATGCAGGACGGTATTGATTTCGTTCATACCACCAACACGGCGGATATTCTGTCGCGTATCCTTGAAAGCCGATTCGGTGTGAAAAAAGAGATTCTTCTTTGCGAGAGCGCGGACGCCGCGGAAAAAACCGCGCGGCGTCGCAAAGCATATGAAGAGGAACAGGCCGCCTATATCGCGGCGGAAGCGCAGAAAAACGCCGCGTATACCGAGAAACGGGAAGCGGAGCGCCTTGCGGCCGAAGCGGAAGAAATGCGCCGGAACGCTCCGCGGACGCCGAATATGACAGGCACCGTCGCCGCGCCGGAACGCGAAAACGATACCGTCGTTATCGGTAATACCGCCTTTGACGTTTCTTCGCCCGAAGAGATTTTCGGCGCGCCTTTTACAGTGGAAAATGTAACGTCGATTTCTTCGCTTAACGCACCATGCGGCACCGTAACGCTTCTCGGCGAAGTTTTCTCGGTCGAAGAAAAAGAGAGCCGCGGCGGCGACCGCCTGACGGTCACGATCGGCATTTATGACGGTTCGTCCTCGATTTTTTTAAAAAAGAGCGGTGAAAAGGACGAGCTGACCGCGGTACGTAAAATCCCCGTAGGTTCCGTCATGGCCGTCAAGGGAAGCGTTTATAAAGATAAGTATACGGGCGAATTACAGTGTTCGCCGAAAGCCGCCGTAAAGATCCGCCGTTTCTATCGCATGGACAATGCCGAAGAAAAGCGCGTGGAACTGCATCTGCATACCAACATGTCCGCAATGGACGGCATCATCACGCCGGCGGAAGTCGTGGATACCGCCATGCGGTGGGGGCATAAGGCCATCGCCGTTACCGATCACGGAAACGTACAGGCTTTCCCCGAAGTCATGCTGGCGGTGGAGAAACGGAAGGCCGACCTCAAAATTCTGTACGGGATTGAGGCCTACTTTGTCAACGATACCGCACGTGCCATGTACGGCAAAAATTATCCGCAGTTTGACGACGAGATCATACTGTTCGACCTGGAAACCACGGGTCTCAGTGCCGTCAGTTGCCGTATTACGGAGATCGGCGCCGTGATGATCCGCGGCGGGGAGATCGTTGACAGTTTTAATACCTTTGTCAATCCCGAAATGCCGATTCCCGCAAAAATTACGGAGATCACGCACATTACCGACGATATGGTCAAAGACGCGCCGAAAGAAGCCGAAGCCCTCCGCGCTTTCTTCGACTTTGCCGGCGACCGCCTTCTGGTCGCGCATAACGCCAACTTCGACTGCGGCTTTCTGCGCGTGGCCTGCGAACGTCAGGGAATGGCGTTTACCAATACATATCTCGATACCGTGGCGCTCTCCCGCTTCCTCAATACCGATCTGCGTAAACATACGCTCGACAGCATTGCGGAGTATTATAAGCTCGGTGATTTCAATCATCACCGTGCCTGCGATGACGCGGCTATGCTTGCGGCCATATTTCTTGTCATGTTGCAACGCATGAAAGAAGACGGGATCTCTAGTTTTACGGAGATGGTGTCGGCAATGAGCGAAAAGGCCGATCCTCTGAAACTGCCGACTTATCATATGATCATTTTTGCCCGCAATCTTACCGGACTGAAAAATCTGTATAAATTGATTTCGGGCAGTTATCTTTCATATTACAAGCGGTTTCCGCGTATTCCGAAAAGCTTTCTCGAACAGCATCGCGACGGACTCATTATCGGTTCGGCATGCGAGGCAGGGGAACTTTACCGCGCCATTCTTGACGAGCGGGCGGATGCCGATATAGAAGAAATTGCGTCTTTTTACGACTATCTTGAAATTCAGCCGCTGTGCAATAACCGTTTTCTTGTCGATACGGGAAGACTGCCGGACGAAGAAGCGCTTAAGCGGATCAATCGCCGCATCGTGGCGTTGGGTAAAAAACTCGGTAAACCGGTCTGCGCCACCTGCGACGCCCATTTTCTGAATAAAGAAGACGAGATTTATCGTAAGATTTTGCTTGCCGGTCAGAAATTCGCCGATGCGGATAAGGATACGGGAATCTATCTCCGCACGACCGACGAAATGCTTTCGGAATTTGACTATCTCGGCGCCGAAACGGCGCGGGAAGTGGTGATTGAGAACCCGAACAAAATTGCCGATATGTGCGAAAAATTCCGCCCGATTCCGGAGGGGCGCTATGAACCGAATATGGAGGGGGCGGCCGAAGAACTGCAGTCTTCCTGCTGGAAACGCGCGCATGATTATTACGGGGACGAATTGCCCGAAGTTGTGGAGAAACGTCTGAAGAAAGAACTGGATTCCATCATCGGCCACGGCTTTGCCGTTTTGTACATGATCGCCGTCCGTCTTGTCGCATACAGCGAAAGCCTCGGCTATCTTGTCGGAAGCCGCGGCTCTGTCGGCTCGTCCTTTGTCGCCACGATGTCGGGAATTTCTGAAGTGAATCCGCTTCCGCCGCATTACCGCTGTCTGAAGTGCCGTCATTCCGAATTCTTCCTCGACGGTTCTGTCGGTTCCGGTTTTGATCTGCCCGATAAAAAATGTCCCGTATGCGGCGAACCGATGTATTCCGACGGTCACGACATTCCGTTTGAAACCTTCCTCGGATTCTACGGTGACAAGTCGCCGGATATCGACCTGAATTTTTCGGGCGATGTACAGGGACGCGTTCACAAGTATACCGAAGAGTTGTTCGGCGAAGGGCACGTTTTCCGCGCCGGAACCATCGGTACGCTGGCATCGAAAACCGCATACGGTTACATTAAAAAATATACGGAAGAAAGGGGAATCAATCTTCCGGAAGCGGAGATCAACCATATGATCTCGCGTTGCGTCGGTATCAAGCGCACAACGGGTCAGCACCCCGGCGGTATTATCGTTGTTCCGAAAGAGTATGAAATTTACGATTTCACACCGGTACAGCACCCGGCGGACGACCCGAACTCCAATATCATCACGACGCACTTTCAGTTCTCGTATCTGCACGACACGATTCTGAAACTTGACGAACTCGGACACGATATGCCGACCAAGTACAAGATGCTGGAGAAGTACACGAATACAAGCGTCATGGACGTGAAAATGAACGATAAAACGGTTTATAAACTCTTTGAGTCGACCGAACCACTCGGTATCCGTCCCGATGATATTATGGGTTGTCAGCTCGGTACATACGGCCTTCCCGAAATGGGTACGCATTTCATTCAGCAGGTGCTGATCGACGCGAAGCCGAAAAACTTTGCCGACCTTTTACAGATTTCCGGCCTGACGCACGGTACCGACGTGTGGCTCGGCAACGCGCAGGATCTTATTAAAAATAATGTATGCGATATTTCCCAGGTGGTAGGAACACGTGACGGCATCATGCTGTATCTGATCCGGCATAACCTTGACAACAGCATGTCTTTCAAAATTATGGAAGACGTGCGCAAGGGTCGCGGATTAAAGCCGGAATACGAAAAAGAAATGCTGGCGCACGGCGTTCCCGAATGGTATATTGCCTCCTGTAAAAAAATCAAATACATGTTTCCGAAAGCGCATGCCGCGGCCTATGTTATGTCGGCAATCCGTCTCGGTTGGTATAAAATCTATTATCCGATGGAATTTTACGCCGCGTTTCTCACAGTGGCGCCGGGCGGTTTTGACGCCGAGATCGTCATGAAAGGGAAACGGCACGTTGAAGATGTCATCACCGAAATTCAGAAAAAAGGCAATGAGGCCACACAGAAAGAGTCGGAACAGGTGACCACATTGCAACTTGTGGACGAATGTCTTGCCCGCGGTATCCGTTTCCTGCCTGTCAGTCTCGAAAAATCCGATTCTTCAGCCTTTTTGCCGGAGAACGGGAAAATCCGCGTTCCTTTCAACTCGCTTCCCGGACTCGGCGATACGGCGGCGAAAAATATTGTGGAGGCGCGTAACGAACGGGAATTCTTTTCCGTTGAAGATCTCCGCCATCGTGCTTCGCTTACCAAGGCGGTCATTGAGATTCTGCAGAGAAACGGCGTTCTGGAGGGACTGTCGGAGACCGATCAGTTTTCTTTCTTCTGAAAAAACGCCGACGGAAAACCGTCGGCGCCTGTTAAGAATATGTAATACGACAGATCGTATTTATCCCAGTACCAGCATCAGTAACATGATAAGCGGCAGTTCGCTGTCTTCCTGATTGCCGTCCTGCATCAGCATAACAGCAATCAACACAAGCAAAAGATCCGAAAGGGAAAGCGACTCGATGCCGAAGTTGCCGAAAGGCGCGGACTTTGCGTTGTCGGTATCTTCCGCGTCCGAAACGACGGGTGACGAGGCCTCGGCAACGCCGGCAGCGTCACGCTCGGCCGTTTTGTTTACCGGTTCATCCTTTGCGTCTTCTGCCGCAGTATATTCCTCATAAACCGTATCTTTTCTTAGAGCGGTACCACTGTAGTTTTTGGGGATTTCCAGCTTTTCTTTTCTGAAACTGCGGGTATACATCAGTGCTTTCCTCCTTTTTTCCGAAACAGTTCAAACAGTTCCGCAAGCCGCAGAATTTCGTCGAGCGTTTCGCATCGCTCCGGCGAAAGATAGGGCTTCAAAGCACAAAGAAGCTGATCCCGTTCTTTGGCGCCCGGCTTTTTTTTCGGCGGCGGAGGCGGAGGAGGCGGGGGACAGCACGGTTCGTCTTTCGGCGGCCGACAATCCCCACCGCGCGGCGGGCAACC
>ULRP01082436.1_pt1 | contig 15839 bp, 16 predicted proteins | sample 1955521 | NCBI WGS metagenome assembly ULRP01 (sample SAMEA4835685, study PRJEB28245) | human gut metagenome | biome: gut microbiome; material: fecal sample | place: Denmark | collected 2008
CTTTAATAGGAGTAAAAAAATGACAAGTGAACAAATCAAGAGAAATATGGATTCTTTACAGCGTGAAATCGACGGCGTCCAGCGTCAGTATGATTCGGAAAAACGAACCTATGACAACTATATGAAACAGGCGCAGAATTCACAAAAGAAGCTTGATGATTATACGAAGAAAATGAACGAAAAGCGCAAGAAAATGGATCAGCTGCAAAAAGATTTCAACAAAGCCGTGGCTGAAGAACTGAAAAAGAAAAAATAACGCTTTCGGTGCGGGAATATCTTCCCGCACCGAACTTTTATTTTAGGGAAACCAATGAAAAATATTATCTCCACTTTTACCGGAGAATCGTTTAATATCCTCACCCCTGATCCGACGACTGTTAAAATTGAGGACATAGCGCACGCATTGTCGCTATTATGCCGTGCAAACGGTCATTTCAATCGTTTTTATTCCGTTGCCGAACATTCCGTAAACTGCTGTAAAGAAGCCTCTGCTCGCGGATACGACAAAACGATTCAGCTTTGTTGTCTTCTTCATGATGCTTCCGAAGCCTATATATGCGATATTCCCCGTCCCATTAAAGGGCAGGCATATATGGAAAACGAAGACAGATTGGAAAAAGCCATTTTAATGGCTCTTGCTCCGCACTGCATAAACCTATTTTTTGCTGAACAGGCTTTATGGCGCACGGTTGACGATACAATGCTGTATTGGGAATTTGAAAATTATTTTAAGAATGATGTAAAACCAAATCCTATTCCGGATAACGGTCAAACGTTACATATTGCACTATCATCACAAATACGTCCTTTTGAAGATGTACAAAACGAGTTTTTAGCTTTATACGAGGAATTGGTAAATGACTGAATATGTGGGAATTGACGGATGCCACGACGGATGGATCGCCGTTTTCACAGACGAATATGACGTGATAAGCATTAAGGTTAAAGAAAAATTAACCGGCTTTGATTTCAACAGAAGCAATCCGAACAGCATTATTTTAATCGATATGCCGATCGGTTTGAAAAACAGGCCTGATGCAAAGCTGCGCAAGATAATGCACGGAAACAAAAATTCTGTTTTCTCTTTTCCGAAAAATTTACCTGATACGGAAAAAGAATATAGGGAAAATAAGGACAGTATTACAATATCGGCTCAAGCAGATGCAATTATGCACAAAATTTATGAAGTAAAAGAGTTCGTGGCAGGAAAAGACGTCTTGCAGTTTTGGGAATCTCATCCGGAGTTTTGCTTTGAACTGCTAAAAAATCGAGAAGGACTTTTTCCCAAGAAAACCGGCGCGGGACAAGCCGAACGTCTTTTAATTTTGAAAGAATATCTTGGCTTTGCCGGAATTGAACAGCTTTTGCGGGAAGCCCGAAAACGAGGAGAAGATGCTTTTAATTTTGATGATTTGCTTGATGCCGCCTGTTTGGCCGTGATGGCCAAGATGATCGGCACAAAAGAAAATCTCGGTAAAATCAAGAAAAGCGATGACGATTGTCCGTTTATCGCGTACGCAAAAAATTTAATGTAGATATTCGTGTTCGGTCGTAACGTCTTTTTACGGCGGTATTCCTTACTTCTGCTCTTTTGCCGCCCGTAGATGTTACAATACATCAGAATATAACTCGCAGATGATTTGCTCACACACACCAAAACCTTTGGCAGTATCGTCAAAATACGTTGTTTCCTTACCAATAAAAGACAGCTTAGTGATGAAAGATTTATTGATATTCATCGGCGTTCATTCTTTCGATTTGAGGTAACACGGGGGTAACTTCTGGAAAGGCTTTTCGCCAAAAGAAAGCATAATTCAGTTTTCCTTCGTAACCGTTATTAAAGCTTATTTGTTAAATAATATCAATGTGTTGGTATAAACAAACATCTGTCTGTAGACACTGTCGTCCCATCACTTTTCCGTAAGGCACTTTTCGTAATACAAAAAAACGAAAAACACTACGCTACCCCACTCTTGAAATCGCCCTCAAACAGCTGTAAAATCTAACCGTCACATACGCTTGAACGACTTTATTGTGAGGCTAAAAATGCCAATGTTGCGTAAATCGTTCAGGAAATTTGGGACGCGCCTGTCGCCGCAAAACAATGTCTGTCCCGTCTGATCCGGCTGTTTCCGGGTGATGTTCTCTTTCCGTCTGAAACGAACTTCATATGTTGCGAATAAGCCCTGAATTCAGAGATCGGTTAAAAACGTTTTCAGGTTTCAGTGCAAAAATTTAATCTTCTTTTTGTCGGAATCTCAGATCTTGTTGTGCCGATGTGTTTTTCTGTTTGGTAAGAGATAACGTAAACAGAAAAACAAAATGACAAAAGCAGATGAAAGTCCGTTACTGGAAGCTATCAAAAATCACCTGGCGGATGTGGTTATCGGTTTGATCGAAAACGGCACTGACATAAACGCGACAGATAAAAACGGCAAAAGCGCATGGGATTATATTACGGGGTTAAAGTAAAAAGTCCTGATAGAAAAAAATTAACGACACAACTGATGCAAGAAAAGAAAAATGAAAACAATACAGACCAAAGAAGAACAAGCACCGAATCCTAAAATCGGCAAGAATACTGCTGTTTCCTGCGACTGTTTGAATAATTGCGCCCGCCAGCTGGAAAAAATACTGCTGTCCGTCCGTATCATCGTCATTCTGAGGTACAGCGTTATCCGGAAGCGCAAGGCGTCATTTCTCCTTCCAGTTACTTGGGCAAGCGTGAAATTTTAGCACACGACAACCGGTAAACGTGTTAATATGGCAAAACTAAAAAAATTAATGGAGAGAAATATGATGATCAGTGAAGAATACAATATTATCGGAGAAACAAATTTAGATCGTTTGAGAAATAAAGTTTCAGCAATGTTGGCGATTAAAAGAGGAAATTTTACCAGAAAAGAGCTGATGGGAGAGGGAATAAAAAAATACCTTTATATAAAAAACAATTTATCCAATGGTAAGTATAAAGATGTCTATAGAGTGTTTTACGGATTAGCCAGAATTGGGAAAACATTTTGTGAAAACTATTTTAAAGAAATGGAAAGATTAAAGGCTGATAAGGATAAAATAACCTTTAAAACAATTTTTGAAGCTATTTCTAAAGAGCGTAACGAAACTTCTTTTGCCAGCAAAATGTTGCATACCTTTAAGCCTGAGTTTCCGATATGGGACAGGATAGTGGCGACAGATCATTTTGGAATGAAAGTTCCGAATAAAGCGGAAAAAGAAATTGTATATGATATATACGAAAAATATGTAACGCGATTTAATGAATATAAATCAAGCGACAGCGGAAAAGAGTTGATCAACATATTTAATGAAATATGCGATGAGTTGTTTGATGAGAATTTCTTAAATGAAAACAAACCTAAAACAGCAATAACAGATACAAAAAAGATTGATTTTCTCTTATGGTGCTGCAGACCGCCGAAAAAACCAAAGCAGGCGCGAAAAGAGTAATTTTATGTTATTGAGCAATAAAAAGCGGGGCGTTTTGCGTCCCGTTTTTTATGAAATGATTAAAAAGCGCTGCGCGTATTGCTCAAAGAGCCGTTGATTGCATATCAAACAAAAGCAAGCTGTTTTGTAGGGGACAATGCAAAATGCAGCCTTTGACTTTTTTACCGCAGAGTTTTTCAACCGCTTGTGCCAAACTCCGTAATTCTTCCGCATATGTTTCAACAGTTGCTAGCGGTGTGTCATGGCCTAAAAATTTGTGATTGATGATATAAAATCCGTCATCCTGCAACGCGCTCATATCCGACGAACCGCGAATTAACTGACCGTCTTTTTCGATGCAGATCGGCCATTCGGACAAAATATCCGCCGTTCCGATGACTGTTAAAATTGAGGACATAGCGCACGCATTGTCGCTATTATGCCGTGCAAACGGTCATTTCAATCGTTTTTATTGCTCTGCCGATTTAAACCAGTTTTTGCGTCTGTGTTCAAGGACATTCAGTACTTTTAAAACGTTGCCGACCTGAACGGTCGTATCCCCGTGCAACAGCTTTAAAACCATCGGCTTTGACAGTTTTGCCTCTTCGGCTAGGACGTCCGCAGAAACGCCCAATATCGTTTTGTAACGGTTTATTTGTTCGACAATAATGCGCCACTTTAAAATGTCGGTCACTTTATCGTTCGTAAAATCGATTTTCGGAACTGTCAACAAACGTTAAATGTCCTCTGATTTGAAATACATTTAGCATACAATTCCAAAAAATAACCTCTTTTCGATTTGATGGTCATTGGCTCATTAAATATCTGTTTATATTTTTCTTCGATTAGCTTCATTTCAAACAGGTATTTTTCAAAGGCGCAAATAAACTCGTCTGAAAAATACTTTTTGTTTTTGTACAAGATGCTTGAGGCACTATTGCCGTCAATATCCGTATGGAAAGGGTTGCTTCCTTTTGATAAAACCGTGTCAAACACGTCCGTTTTTCCGTTTTCTTTGGTGTGCAAATGCTCTAACAAATACATCAAGACCGTTTTTCCTCTGTAGTCTTTCGCCAAAGTGTCTGCTCCGCGACTGAGGAGATAATTAACGATTTTGACCGAAAAAGCATACATCAGCGGAGTTTTGCCAAAGCGGTCTATTTCATTGACATCGGCACCGCAATGCTCAACCAGATGAACTATTTTTTCCAAACGGTTGGAGCAGGGAATTGTCGTGATTAAAAGACAAAAAATATCAGGATGTGCCCCGTCTGCTCCCGAGCTGGTATATTTTTTTATTTCATTCAACGGCTCATTATGAAGAATGCTGGTAATAAGTTGATCGTTTTTTGTCTGCCGATCAGAAAACATTATCTTCTCCGTCTATTTTGATTTTATATAAAGAATATCCATCAGCAGCCCCATGGCGTACGTATCTTGACAACAGCAAAGATCCGGGTTTTCAAACATTTTTTTTGCTTCATTGTCGTTCATCCATTCCGCCATAAAATCGACGTTTCTTTCTCCGCGGCGTTAAATCTGTTCGTTTTTTTTGACAGCCACACTCTTTTAAGGCAGGCCAAGCCGTCAAATGAAATTCGATTTAGACGGATACATTGCATCCTCAGTTTTGCTCTGTTTTCAGAATAACTGAACGGCGGGCGGAGAAAAATGATATTTTTCAGCGGTGCGACAAGTTATGTCGTACCAGTGCGCTATATTGAAAATATCAAGTAAGGATTGCAATCGTAAAAGGAGAAAAAAATGAGCAATAAGTTATTGGAAATCATCAATTCATATAATCATGCTTTGGATTTTCAGACACAGGAAGTCAGCGAAGTTTTAGACGAACTGGATAACCTGACATACCGTCAAATAAAAAATGTCATCGGGGCTTTGTTGGATAAAGTCGATTCTTTGCAAAAGGGATATAAAATTTCAATCGGCATTAACAGTGCGAAACAAAAAGGATTGAAAGAACAACTGACTCAAATGAAAGAAAACGACAAAGCGGAAACCATTTCGGAAATGATCGCTGTTCTGGCTGATGAAGGCTATGAAATAAAAAACAGCGAACGTCCGGCCGTCCGTATTTTTAATGACGAATTACCTGTCGCTTTGCAAAATAAAATACGCCATGAAAACTTGGATTATGCGAGCAGGTTAAAACTGGTAATGGATATTTTACAAAAAGCCGGAGAATAATCATTAACTTAAAACCGGCTACGACAAAATTTGCCGTAATCGTTTTATATAAATTTGGGTGCGGATTTGGCTCTGCTTGTCCCGCACATAAAGCCAAAAGGACTAAAAGGAGAAAATAAATGATCTCTCATCCGATAGATACGAAATCAGCAACCTTCTTTTTTAAACACATTGACACGTTCATGCGTTATAAAGATATCATTCTTGCCAACGAAGATTTGTATTCGATTCACATCAGAGGGATGTCTGCTTATGTCGCAGAGCGCGGCGCTGACAAATTAAGCATCGGCAAGTTGTTGTGCATATATAGTAATTACAGAGAATACAATATTATCCATCGAGCAATCAAAACAATAATTAAGAGGAATGGCGACACATTCTATTTGGTTCAATTGCACGCTTCTAAGCTTTCCGGATTTGAAAAAACTTTGTGGTGGAGTATTAATCAACAAAAAATCGTCAGTGATATACCTTTTTACAGCCATAAAATATGGCTGAATAATTTTTTTTATTATGAAAATAAAGGCTATCAAACTGTGCCACCGGTATTAAAGGAGCTGTTTTCGATATTGAAAAATTATATTCAGGAAGATAGCGAAAAAAACTCTGAGGCAAAAAAGGAGGAGGATAAAATACCTTTTCTTCGACGTGTTTGGGACAAAGACAATTTGCCAAACGAGATTATTTTTAAAGAAAAGGATCCGTGGTTTCAATTATTTGTAAAACGTTTGACGGAAACTTTTTTCCCGAATGCGGGATTATGGTTCAGTATCGAAATATCAAAGAGGTTGAAATACCGTCTTGGAGATTGTGCTTTTGGCTTCGAAGAACAGGCTGAAATAAGGCTAAATTTTAACCAACCGAAGGATGAAATAGATTTGGCAGAAATCATTGTTCACGAAATTATTCATGCATACACCGGATGTAATCACGGGGAGGCTTTTCAAATTGAAGCCGCACAAAAGGGGTTGATAATGATTGCAAAGGAGGGATGTACAATCCCGTCCCGTACTTTTACCCAAAAAGCGGAGGCAATCCTAAAAGAAATAGGTAGAGCTCCGGAGGGATTGTTTTCGTGGGAAGATCCTGTATTTATACCAGATTTTTATTGCGTTCGTAATCAATACGGAAACTGGGATTTATCACGTGATAGCGCCAAGGAAGCAGGACAGATTATGCTGCTTAAGAATGAAACGCTTGAAATGCTTAATCAGTGGGAGAAAAAGTATTTTAAAGGATTAAGTCCGAAAAAAAACAGAAAGAAAATTCCGGTCTTGCGTATTCCTCATCAAACAGTCGTTTCTTCTTTTTACAAACAGTCGTTGTTTATGACGTTGCTGAAAATATTTATTTCACGTTCTTCGCCGAAATGGAACGCCTATTGGACGCAGTTTAACGAGGAATTGAAACAACAGGAAAAGGTTGCGTCATAAAAACGACAGTTTTTGTCGCAATGACGCGCTAATTTATCCGTCGGTGCGGATTTGCATCGCTTGTTGCGCACGCCAAACACTCAACCAAAGGAGAAAAAAGATGATCGATAATGTACTTTACACGGATACTTTCGGAGAAATACAACTCTGGTCAGACGAATTGGAAAGATTTTTTTTAACCGATTGTGATGACTATTTTGAAACGGATTTTTCCTGTAAAATCACTTTTCATGATACGGAAAATCTCGCCGAAGATTTTTTCAGGTTGCCCGAAGATTTGCGGACTATCGCTTTCCATCATGCCGTTTTGACAGATGACCCCGATGTGCTCGAGGTTCTGATAACCGCCGTACAAAATGAGGGATTGAACATCAACACCGATCTCGGCGATGAAGTATTCGGCACAAGTCCGCTGATGATGGCGTGCTATAATAAATGCAGGAATTCTTTTTCGGCTTTGGTGCAAAAAGGACAGGCAGATTTGAACGTCAAGGATAAATTAGGGCGGGGATTGGCGCACGCCTGTCTGTTTTCACACAATCTGCCTTTTATGAAATGGGCGCAACAACGCGGTGTCGTCTTTGATGTCAATAATGCAACGGACGCTTTAATTCCGCTGGCGGGGGCGGAATGTTCCATCGCCACGTTAAAATGGTTGATTGACGATTTGGGCGGGAACGTCAATTTTGCTGACAATGACGGGCATACGGCAATGTTCTACGCCTGTTTATGGGAAGTGCGGGACAATATCCTCTATTTGATAAATAAAGGTGCTTATCCGACAGAACTCAGTGAGGCGGCCTTTGCTCCAATCGTTTACAGGATACAACAGCTTCAAAAACAGGAAAAAAGCACTCTTGTCGATCTGGAAATCAAACGGGAAATTAAAAAACTGTGCGATTTTGCAAAAAAATTATAGCTCTTGATTTAAAAACGTCCGAACCCCTATGATAACATAGGGGTTCGGACAGAAAAAGAGGGTGAGATGAAAAGTAAAAAAACAGTAAATCAAGGACATTACGGTCAGTTTCGCGGATTGTTCAAGCTGGCTTTGGTTTTGCAAAACAGAAGCGGTCTGGATTTACAACAAATTCAAGAAGAATTGGGATGTAGTTTACGAACGGCGCAACGCGCTTTGGTCGCGTTGGACGATATATTCGGCAATAATTTGGAACCGATTGAAAACGTCGTTCCAAAGCGATGGCGGATTCATTCCTCTCAATTGGTGGATTTGGCGAAATTTAATGCCGATGATATGCTTCTGATTGGTCAATCGGCGACTTTGATGCGTGAAAAAAACAGATACACCGATGCCGACCGGTTGGAGCTTTTAAATGAAAAATTGTTTACTGCGTCAAAGAAGAATTATTGTTCCGTCGGCGCGGATCTAGACGCTTTAATCATTGCCGAAGGCTTCGCCTGCCGCCCCGGGCCGCGCGTCAAAACGGATGCCGATGTGATTGAAAATATCCGCACGGGAATTAAGGGCGGAACAAAAATCAAGGTCGAATATTTTAATAAACGCAGCGGCAAGACAAACCTGAACCTCTTGGAACCTTATGGTATTTTATATGCGGACAGGACTCAATATCTCTTGGCTCGTCATGCGGACGGGTATTTCGGAGACGAGATTCACCAATTTTTACTGTCCAATATCAAATCGGTAACAGTGACAAACGATTTTTTCGATCCGATGCCCTTTGACATTAAAAATTATGTTAAAGATTCTTTTGGCATTTACCGTGAAAAACCATTTGCGGTTGAATGGAAATTTTCTCAAAAAGCGGCAAACGAAGCTGAAAAATACGAATTTCATCCGACGCAAACGATGAAACGCAACGAAGACGGGACACTGACGGTTAAATTCCGGGCAGGCGGCACATTGGAAATGGCGTGGCATTTATACACTTGGGGCAAAGAAGTCGAAGTCGTTAAACCCAAAAATTTTTGGCAACGCGTTCAAAAGGCGGAAGCGGAACGCTGGGGATGAAATCCGTTTTGAACGGTTCAAAGCCGGAGAGATAGGTCGTAAGATATAAATTTGATAAATCTTACGAATTTATCATCGATTAAGCTCATTTTTCAGGATAACCAAAAATCCCGTCAAATTCGGCAATCGGTTCCTGATAAAAATACAGCCGGTTGATGCCGTGTTCCTTTTTGATTTCCAGCCAGCATGAACGGGCTGTTTTAACAGTTTTCTTCGTTGAAAACAGGTAATCCGTCCGACCTTTTTCAGGACGGGTTTCCATAAAATCCGGCATGAAATTGTTTTTATAAATCCGCCAAAGAGCTCCGTTATGCCCTTCGTTAAAGTAAATCAGGCGCAAAGGGATAATTAAATACCGTTTGGGAACACGGGAAAAAAGCAATTCTTCAAAAAAGCATATATACGGATCTTTTTCAGGCAGATATCTTCGTATCAAGGTAATCTTGTCAAAGATGATTTTCCCCTTTTTAAACCGGCATTTTGGAAAAGGGACGAACGAATTGAATTTAAAATCCCGTATAACCTCTTCATAAAAGGGATCAAAACCGTATCCCGTCCCTATCGTTCCCGCAATAAAATCCCGTGACCAATCAGAAAAGGCTTCTTTCGTCCCCGCCCAAAAAGGTTTCACAAATTTAAAGAACTCATTTATCCACGAATATTCGTCATTTTCTTTTGGGCATGCGGTCGGAGGAAACGGATTTTTCAACCGTTCCAAACAAAAAGAAACATTTAAGGCTGTCGGGGTACTGTAATATTGACGGTCTTTTTCAAAAGCCTCTTCATCAGGATATTCGATTGTCGTCACATTATTATCGGAATCTTGGAACTGAATGGAATAATACGGTTCATCAACATAAACGGTGCCACCCAAATGGCAATACCTTCCGACAAAAGGCAAATGATCGCAACACATCATTTTTCCTTGGGAATAATGCGTCAGCGCGGCTAAATCAACAGAAACATTTACCCAACCCGCAATCCGGAAAAAGAAGTGCTGAATCATCCCTTTCAAATCGTTTCCGCAATACCGGACGAAAGCAGCATTATGTTCATACAGCCATCGGATAATTTCTTCCTGATTTTCCAGAAGTATGGGCGTCATGTCGGTTTCCTTTCTTTAGTCGAATGTTTTATGTGCGTGACAAGCGAAGACAAATGCGCACAAAGAAAAACATACAACAACATACCGACAAAAGCTGTCGCAGATCGTTGGTGTAAAAAAGAATGCAAAAGCCGGAGAGTTTATTTTTTTTGCTCCGACATAACGCAGAAAGGCTTTGATTTCCTTATTGAGAACCTGTCGGAACAAGGATAAATGAAGACCGCAGACGGTCATAATAACTGTTGAACGAAACAGCTTCTTCTTGATATACTGCCTCTGTCCGAAAGGTCGGGCAAGGGACTTCACAATCCCTTCACAAACCGGTGCGGTTCAGAGATGCCGCATCGTTATCAAAAACAAAATCTCCCAGGAAAATGACTGGGAGATGATGTTCTGTCCAAGCATTTTGCTAAAAGCATCATGCCGTGTTTGTGCGGTTTGTGAACTCCCAGTCGCCTTGGGCTGATATCCCTTGGCGGCTGATTGTTTTAATGATTATCACAAGGGAGCGACATAACATGTCAAACGAAGAAAAAATGACAGATGCTTTTTTTAATGATGCGGATGTTTTGAGCGCAATTCGCTCAAATACAATTTTTGACATACTTTCTTTAAAAGAAGAAAATTGCACCAACATTTTGGCTTGGCTGCTTGATCCGAAAGAAGCTCACAATAAAGGAAACGCCTTTGCACGGCATTTGTTAAAAGCCTGTGCCGATAAAAATGGAAAAGTCCGGGCTTTAACATTAGACGATGATAAAAGAAATCGTTATATCGACGCCAATGACGATAAGTATTTCAAAGAAGCCTTTGTTTATCCGGAATACATGATTAAAGACAGCAAATGCGGTAGAAACGGCATTGCAAAAGGACGCATTGATTTATTGGTCGTTGATACGCAAAACGACATTTGTCTGGTAATCGAAAACAAATACGGTTCTCGCGAACACGGGAGACAATGCAAAAAGTATTTCAAAGCGTTAAAACAGTTATGCCGTAACCAGCCTCAAACAAAATTTATTTTCATCTATCTGGATGTTCAGTCAGGTTCGTCAGAATGTGAAGAATTTATTAACCTTGATTATGATGCGGTTTTGAATTTTAAAGATGAATTTCCTGTTGATTCAATGGGGTATCGCTTGTTCAAAAGCTGGGAAACGGACGTGAACGGCTATGAAGAAGACGAAAAGCTGTTGAAAAAGCTTGCTGATAAGTATGGCGATGCTTTGGAAAAATTTAAAGATAAACAGCCTAAATTTACAAACACAAAAGAATTACTGGACACCTATTTTAAAAATAAAGACAAAAACTGTCTGGTCTATGCGGAATACGAAGGCATTATCAATGAAATTCTGAACTTTAAAAAACATCAGTCTAAAGTTTATGAAGTCCGTCACAGTCAGGAATTTGCGGATTTTTTAAAAAGCGGTTCCGATGATTTTGATTTTTCAATGTCTGATTACGAAAACACGGGTGACCTGACTTTTTCAGAACCGTGTTTCTGCAATGAAAACGGTCGTTGGACTGTTTACGGCATTATCAGTCAAACATCAAAGGGATATCAGTTTTCAATCAAATACGCTGTCGAAAAAGACGATAAAGTGACACAGAAAAAACTCGCTAAATTTTTGAACGGAAACAACTCGCATAAAAAGAAATACGCCGTTTGTGAAAATTATCGCGATTTGTTCAAATACGCCGATGCGTTTTTTAAAGATTTAGCCGAAGCTAAAAAATTTTTCTAACGACAAATTATGTCGTGATGAGGTGATAAAAGGTAATATCAACACCAATCTTGGAGAAAGAAGATGACTGATTTACCAACGAATAAAATCCCCTCATCACGAAAACATAAAAAAATATGGCGCGTCGTCATAGAGAACATAATTGCTCTTATCCTGTTGTGTGTTCTTTATTATACAGGAATGTTCAAAGAGTACTTTATGCAGCCAGATACGACGTCATGCCTTGAATTATTTCAAACATCTGATATGAAAATCCGGTCAATGAAATTTTTTGACAGCACGGATTGCGGGCGCGGTAAATCCATTTTGCGCTATAATGTGATTGACGAAGAAAACGATAAAATAGGCATGTATTGTCTGTCTTCAACGTTTCAAACGGCTTCTGTTCCTAAAATGATCGGAGACGTTTCATGTAAAAACTTTGATTACTATATGAAGCAAGCGGAGATAGAAGGTAATCCTTCTTTGAGCCTTAATGCTTTCGTCAACATTTTGGGCGGTGAAGATTTGTTTTTTAAAACGGCCGCCGAAATAGCAGAAGAAGAGGAAAGAAAACGAATAGAAGAAGAAAATGAACGGCTGGAAAGGGAAAAGGAAGAAGCAGAAGAGAAAGAAAAAAGAGATATTCTTGCTGCCTTTAAAACTGCGGTACCCATGTATGATGAAGAAGCTACCTTTGTTCGTTTCTGTGATTCAAAAATAGCTATTATCCACTTTGTTGATATGAACTCCTATGAGCCGTCATTTTTGTTGTGGGACAGAGAAACACGAAAGCTGCTTTTTATTCCGTTTTTGTTCGTCGGAACAGGCGATTGCCCGTCTTCAGAACAGATAGAATCTATTTCGGAAGATATCCGATCAAAAAAAATTATTGAATATTAAAAGGGGAAAAATATGTTGAGAAGTTACGAAATCGAAGGAAGCTGGTACGGGGAAGATTTTGATAGAGTGTTGAATGGAGAAATTCCTGTTGATTCGTATGATGCCTATCATACGACGGCTTTGATGTTTGCGGCGGAAACAGGAGCGTTTGATGCTGTCAAAAAACTGATTGATATGGGGGCGGATGTAAATGCCTGTAATCAGGGAGAAGAAACGCCGTTAATTTGTGCGGCAAAAGGAAATGTGCTTTCGATTATTCGTCTTTTATTGGAAGCAGGGGCAAATCAAAACGCCTGTATAGATAAAAGTGAGACCGCCATGTCCATTTGTTTGGAACATGGTAATTTTGACGCCGCCTCCTTGATGGTTCAAAAGGGTTTTTCAATTCCTCGAACAGCCTGCTGTACGTTATTGAAAAACGCTGCCGAACATAAAAATACGAGCTTCTTGAAATTTTTATTGGAACATATGGATGTCAATGTTAAAGACACGTGGGGAGAAACCGCATTATTTACCGATTGCTTATCCCTTGAAGCGGCACAAGTGCTGATTAACGCCGGTATTGATGTCAATGCAGTCAATGAAAATGGGCAAAACTGTTTAATTTCCTCACAAAGAGGAGATGTTGTCAAAGTTCTTTTGGAAGCAGGTGTTGACCCAAATGTCGGCCAATCATGGAAAGGTGCGTTCGATATTATTGCTGTGGAAAGTTGTCTGATGGCGGGGGCAAATGTTAATGCAATTGATGAAGAAAAAACTTTGAAATGTACGGCTTTAATGACCCATTGTGGAGGTAAGGGCATTACAGAAAGAATATGTAAGGTCTATTTGCTTTTAAAAGCTGGAGCAAATCCAAACATTGAAGCACCGGGTAATATACCGATGTTTAAAAAAGAAACGGCATTGAATTGGGCTTTATACAATAAAGCTCCGGAACTTGTTATACGAATGTTGTTAAAGGCTGGCGCAAAACCGGAAGAAAAGATGTTCACCGAATACAGAGCCGTTCTCCAAAAAGCTTTGCTGAAAAACAATGAATCCAATCCGATGACAGAAGCAAAACAACTCTTTGAACGGGAAAAAGAAAAACTGCTAAAAGAATGGAAAGAAGAAGACGAACAAGAAGAAACGGACGAGCCCACCCTATACGATGCGAATGAGGTTGAAATCGACGACAATGAAAACTTTTCAGACGAGGGAGAAGACGAAAAGGGAGAAACCCCATTGCATAAAGCGCAGTCTTCCGAAGTAGCAGAATGTTTAATTAAATCCGAGGTAAATATTGAGGCTAAAAACGCTGATGGAAAAACGCTTCTTTCCGAAATGTGCAAAGAAGGAAAAACAGAAGCTGTTCATCTGTTGATCCAAGCCGGTGCAAACATTGATGTTAAAGATAATTATGGCGTAACACCGTTGATGTTGGCTTCCCGTTGGTCGGGAAATGAGCAAATCGTTGCCGAACTAATCGAAAACGGAGCAAATATTGAGGCTAAAGACGAAGACGGCGATACTGCTTTGCAATATGTCCTGAATAAAGAATGTGCAAAGCTTTTAATAGATGCGGGTGCTGATATTCATACGAAAAACGCCAATAATGAATCCATTTTGGAAAATGCCGTCTGCGCCGAATGTGCACAGTTGTTTATCAATTTGGGCTTGGATGTTAATGAAAAAGATGGTGACGGCGATACTCCGTTGACAGCGTGCGCTGCCTGTCGATTTAAAGAAGAGCCCGAAGGGGAATTGGAAACTTTGCAAGTCCTGTTAAACGCCGGCGCGAATGTTGATGCTGCAAATAACGAAGGATATACAGCGTTGATGTATATCGCCGAACTGTCAAGGCTGAAACGCCCGCTCAAATTTGTCAAAAAGGCTTTGGAGCTGTTGATTGAAAACGGTGCGGATGCAAACAAACGCAACTATAAAGGACATTCCGCTTTATCCATTGCGCAAAAAATAGGAAATCAGGAAGTTATTTCAATACTTAAAAATAATGATCTGAAATTTTCAATAGAAAGGAAATAAAATGAGTCAAACTAAAAAACTAATATCGATTTGCGTGCTTTTTTTAAGCGGTTGTTCGTTTAACAATCTGCCTTTGAAAGAGCCGTATGAAATCAATTATTTTAAATATGATTCCGACAGTGCGGAATTTAATATGAACTGCAAGCATTTAATAGAAATCTGCGATATGTGGCATGGAAATAAAGTGAGCGCTTTATGTATGTCTTATGCGGGCGGAGAAAGTATCTATCCGATAAGCGCCTATTCTCCTTATTATAAAGTCGCCGTGTCGGAGGATAGATCGCACGCTTTTCTGAAAAAAGAAAAAGGAGCTTTCTCAGCTTTCCGCTTGCCGGTTAAAAACAATTGCACGATTACACAAAAGAAATACAAATTAGAAAAAGAAAAGGAGAAAAAAGCTAGAATACAGGCGGCCGAGGCAGCTAAAAAGAAAGCTTTGCAAGAAGAACAACGACAAAAAGCGGAAGAAAAAGCGCGTGAAGCTCTCAGAAAAAAACAAATTGAGGCGGCTAAAAAACAACTTCCGGCATCATGTCGCGATATTATTCATCTCAAAAAGAAAGGAACCGGCGGGTGGTTTGGAAGTCAAGACACAACGATCGGCGATTTTCTGGCAGAAAAAGTTGTGGATATTGAAAATGTGTCAATTCAATGCACTCAAGTCCAAAATCAATTGGATGGAAAGACGTATAACGCGATCGGTTATGCCGGGGAAGGTGAAGACTATCGCGGGATCTTTTTCTCACAGCGTAACGGATGGGTTTTGTGCCGCGGCATTTATTCCGGAAACGACATTGAAGAAAACAAAACGAAGTGCGAAGCTTCTTTTACCGCTTTCGGGTCACTCATCAAAACGACGCGGGAAGAATTAGAAGCTTATTGATACGGCTTTTGAAAGAATGATTTGATTAACTTCAAGTACAACGTCTAAGCCGTTTGACCTGAAATATGCAGGCGGAGCATTAAGGTTCCGCCTGTTTTGTTTATTCCTCTGCCGATTTAAACCAGTT
>ULRP01042239.1_pt1 | contig 15786 bp, 9 predicted proteins | sample 1955521 | NCBI WGS metagenome assembly ULRP01 (sample SAMEA4835685, study PRJEB28245) | human gut metagenome | biome: gut microbiome; material: fecal sample | place: Denmark | collected 2008
GGGCACAATTTTGTGCACGATGATTGACAACCCGTCAAAAAGTATACTATTCTTTTATTTTTCGTCTTTTATGACTTTTTCCGCAATATCAAGTCTTACTAAATCGTTAAATTCGACTTTACTATCTAACTCTTTTGCTTCAATCATAATATCTTGTAAACGATTAAAGCCTTCTTTTGAAAACATCGGGGTCTTACACCATGCATTTATTGAACGATACCTATTAACTACTTCAATTAAGACATCTAGGTTTATATCAGTAAAGAATGGTTGTACAGTTTCCGCAATTTCTTTATCGGTAGCATTTTCAACAAACTTTTGCCCTTTATATAAAGCTCTTGTGAATTTTTCAAGAACCTCTTTATTGTTGTTATAGTAATCCAAAGTAGTTGAGTATGCTGTATAAGTAATTTCTCCTGCATATTCAGCTGTTGCGGCTAAAAGATAGGCTTTCTTTTGATTGATTAAAGTTGTAGCTGTTGGTTCAAATAAACTTACAAAATCGCCTTCTCCTTCTAAGAATGATCCCGTTAATGCCGCAAAAGCAACATCAGTACGAACATTTACATCTTTGGTATCATCATCTTGTCCAACGTTTAATCCTGCTTGTTTTAAGACATACTCAAGAGTCATTTCTGGTACGCCACCTTTTCTACCACCTAAGATGCTTTTACCTTTTAAGTCTGCTAAAGTAAAGTTTTCAATAGGAATTCTTCCAAAAATAAAACTTCCATCGGTTCTCGTTAATTGAGCAAAATTAATCAGATAATTACTTTTATTATTTTTATGTAAATAAATGGTAGGTTCGGGACCTTGCAAACCAATTTGCGCATCATTTGATAATAATGCGGCGGTAACTTTATCCGCTCCATTAGCATTAATTAAATCAATTTCAAGACCTTCTTCTTTAAAATAACCTTTGGTTATTGCGGCATATTGAGGAGCGTAGAATATCGAACGAGCTACCTCAACAAGTTTTATCTTCTTATATTTGGTTTTTCGACAACTAGTAGTTGTAAAACCTACCAATAAAATTGCTAACGCACAAAATATTTTTTTCAAATTAATTCCTCTTTCTTTTTATATTTTTTTCAATTATATTGACTACTTCATACATCACAAATGAAATTATAGCTAAGACAATGACACCCATCATAACTAAATCCATATTAAACACTTGTGAACCATACATTATTAAATAGCCAATTCCATACCTTGAAACAATGAATTCACCAACAATAACGCCTACCCAACTCATACCAATATTTATTTTAATTAAACTTATTATATTGGCTAGATTAGCAGGAATAACTAATTTAAATAATATTTGTAATTTAGTTGCATTAAAACTTTGTAGCATTTTTATTTTTTCTTCTTCTACTTGAATAAAATAATTGTATGCTGAAATAATTGTTAACACTAATGATATTGAAACCGCCACCGCAGTGATTCCCTTTATGCCTGTTCCCATCCAAATTATAATGATTGGCGCAAGAGCTGTTTTAGGCAAAGCATTTAATACTACTAAAAATGGTTCCATTATTTTAGCTATTATTTTATTCCACCAAAGAATAATTGCGATAAGTAAACCCGCTAGGGTTCCAATAACTAATCCCAATAATGTTTCAAGTAATGATATGCCAATATGTTTATATATTGTTTTCGTAACAATATAAGTTTTTAATAATTTCACAATTCTACTAGGTTTACTAAATAAGAAGGCATCAATTATTTCAAGTGAAGATAATAATTCCCATAACCCTACAAATAAAACTAAAATAACTATTTGGGCAATTAATACTTTGATTGCTTCTTTTCTTCGTCGTTTTAGAAATGGATTATTCATTTAAAAGCCCCCATATTTCATCAAAATACTTTCTAAATTCACTAGATAGCCTTTTATTAAATGGCGTATTATCAGGTGAATCGGTTTTAATGTCAATTATTTTTTTCAACTTTGCTGGTCGATGTGATAAAACTATTACTCGATCTGCCATAGCAATTGCTTCTGAAATGTCATGGGTAACTAGTATTGCCGAAACATTAGAATCTTTTATCATTTTAAAAATATCTTCACTGACATTTATTCTAGTTTGATAATCTAATGCTGAAAATGGTTCATCTAGTAACAACACTTGAGGATTAGTAGCTAGTGTTCTAATTAAAGCTATGCGTTGTCTCATCCCACCTGATAGTTCTTGAGGGTAACTATTTATAAAATCTATTAATCCATATTTAGTTAATAACTCTTTTGTCTTATCGATATTTTCCTGATTTTTTTCTTTTTTTATTTCCAATCCTAGCATTATATTTTTCCAAACTGTCCGCCAATTAAATAAATGATCGCGTTGAAACATGTAGCCTATTTCACCATCAACATAGATTTCCCCCTCAGTTGGTTCAATCAATTTAGATATTATGTTTAGTAGTGTTGATTTACCCGAACCACTCGGTCCAACAATTGCAATTATTTCTCCTTCATTTAAATTAAAGGTTATATTTTCTAATACATCAAGTGCTCCTATTTCAGTATAAAATGTCTTACTTACATTCTTCATTTCTAATTTTTTCACATTTTCACCTCTTCAATGGTACACTTTATTTTATTCATCATTTCTACTTTAGTGTAGGCAAATAAACTTTTTCATTTGTATCAAAACAAAGGCTATCATTTTGGCAAACAAAAAGTGGTACCTTTTTAGATACCACTATCGTTTAATATTTAATTTTTAAAACTTGAGGATTCTTTTTCTTTTCTTTTATTTTCTCAAATTCTTTATGTTTCATTCTTTCTTGTTTTAATTCAATATTTTTAATTAAAAGTTCTACTCCTAACATCAAAGTTATTGAAACAACAACCATACTGAAGGCAAGCCAAGTTGCGGTAGCATTAGAAGCTCTTTCAATTTTATATTCTTTTCCATCGACTAAAATTGTTTCACCATCCAACAATATATAACCTTGTTCCGTTATATTTACATTAACTGGATTTACTTCACCAGTAGCTTTATCAACGATTCTAACGGTATCCCATTTTAGGCTTTCATATTCAAAATCAAATTTGATTTTAGTTTTAGGAATTCCAATTGTTTTACCTTTCATTGATGTTAGAATACATGCGATTGAAACAACCCACATAAGAATACACAAAACCACTTTTTTCTTGTTAAAAGGTAAACATGCTCTACACATAACGACTAGTAAAGTAAGTGTAGCAGTCATTGCAACTACTGTCTTTACTTCTGGAACTTCAAAGCCATATTCTCTTGAGAACCAATAAGTAAATACGATTGCACCAACGATACCAGCTGCACCAGGAATAGCACTCTTTAAAGCATTGCGCATAAAGTTACCTTTAACTGGCGTATTATTTGCTTGTAATGCCAAGAACATTGATGGTATACCGATTGCAAACATTTCTAATATTAGTAATTGATTAGATCCACTAAAAGGGAATGTAGCATTTCTTAAAAATCTTTGATAAAGAGGAATATCTGCATCTTTTTGGCCTAACAAATAGAAGAATCCACTGGCTGTTAAGATTGCAAGGAAAGTCATAAATAGGGTTTTTACTAAATATAACATTGCGGTTTGTTGAACGTTGTTAATTACTCTTCTTCCTTCCGCAACTACTTTTGGCATTGAGGCAAAATTAGAATCAACTAATACTAATTGAGCAACCCCTTTTACTGAGTCATTGCCCGATGCCATTGCGATACTACAATCTGCTTCTTTTAATGCAGGTATATCATTAACACCATCACCAGTCATCGCTACTGTTTTTCCTTGTTTCTTAAGGGCTTGTACTAGTAATTTCTTTTGTTCTGGTTTAACTCTTCCAAAGACTGTAAATTTACTAGCTGCTTCAATTACTTCATCTTCACTCATACCATCTAGACTAACACATTTGCTGGCATTTTCAATTCCAACTCTACGTGCTACTTCTGATACTGTTACTGGGTTATCACCAGATATTACTTTTACTTCTACGCCACTTTCTTTAAAATACTCAATTGTATCTTTGGCTTCTTCACGAATTTGGTCTTCAATAAGTATCAGGGCAATTAACTTAGGTACACGTTGTACTTTACCATCTTTTACAGCTAAATTTGAATGTGCTAAACAAAGCACACGCAATCCTTTATTGGCATAATCAGAAATTTTATCAGCATATTTTTCAAATCCACTCTTTAAAACAAATTCAGGTGCACCAATAATGTATGTATTTGTTTCACCAAAAGAAACTGCACTATATTTACGATCAGATGAGAAAGGAACAACCATTGTAGGTGTTAAAACTGATTTTATCCCATAGTAATTAGCAAGTGCTTGTGCCGTTGCATTAGTTTCTTGTAATGCCGCATTCATTGAACTTATGACATCTTCAATATTAGTTTTGTCAGGTTCATTAATGATTTCGTGTTTAATAACTGTCATCTTACCATTTGTGATAGTACCTGTTTTATCTAAACATAATACATTAACTCTGGCTAGCATTTCAATACAATAATTATCTTGAACTAAGGTATTGTGTTTTGACAATCTAAATACCCCAACCGATAAAGCAACAGATGTTAATAAATATAATCCCGCAGGTATCATACCAATGATTGCGGCAGTAATTGGTTTAATCGCCACAATATAATTAGCTTTAAGCGGAATAATCAAATCAGGATTAGATAAATCACCACCATACAACAAATCCCTAAAGCCTTTCCAGTTCCATGACCACGCATACATTGCAACCGATGTTATGACAATAATAAAGCCCATAACAACTAGTAATTTTCTTAGACCTGAAAGTATTTGTGAGTTGGGCTCAGTATATTTCTTAGCTTGTGATGTTAATTTATTAATTTCATTCATTTTTGCAACATGGATTACTTTTGCATATGATGTACCAGAAACCATAAAACTTCCTGAATAAATTACATCATTAACTCTTTTCTTAATTGGTACTGATTCACCAGTAAGTTGTGATTCATTAACTTCAACTTCACCTTCTAGTAGTACCATGTCCGCAACAATTTGAATACCAGGAGTTAAATAAACGATATCGTCTAAAACTACATCGGTTTCTTTCATTACAACTTTTTCACCATTTCGAACTAATGTTACCTTAGGATTAGTCAATAGTTTTAATTTATTAATTGCAATTTTTGACTTAGTTTCTTGAATTATCCCAATAACAAGGTTAATACTAACAATTATTACGAATGAGAAGGTTGCTAAACCAAATTCAAAGGTTTTATCACTACCTAAATTTAACAATTGTTTTACACTATCATTTACTCCTGCTTGTTTATTCCAGGCATTTGCTACTAACAATAATATTAAAACAATAATATACAAAATATTAAAAAAAGTAAAAGTGTTTTTAGTTATTACTTTAAAAACTAATTTGAAATTTTTAGTAAATTTACTTTCTACCCTTCCTTCAATATTTACTTGTAAATTTTCAATTCTTTCATTAACTTCTTCATCAGTAAGTCCATCTTTATAATTTTCACTACTTACATATTTTGGAGTTTTACGATCGTCACTATACGTACCATAAACTGTTTTTTTCTTTTTCTTTTCCGTTTTCTTTGAAGAGGAATTACCTTCACTTAGCTTTTTGCTCATTTCATTGCTCCTTTCAAAAATATTTATACGATGTTCTTTTTCTATTATATCATTTTTAAATATTTATTAAAAGTGAATAACATAAATTTTTTTATCTTATTTTTGGTTTTTTTTCTTCGAAAATGATAAAATCTATTTGAGGTGAATTTATGAAACAACCAATAATCGGCATAAGCCCACGCTATGCTTTTTACAAAGAAACTAATCGACATTTTTTGCAAATTAATACTGATTATATTGACCAAATTGTAAACAGAAATGCGATTCCCCTAATTCTTGTTCCTGGACCAAATTTATTAAATTCTTTAAAAATGTGCGACGGAATTCTCGAAATAGGTGGCGATGATATTGATCCTAAATACTATGGTGAAACAAATGATTTAGGTTTGTCAAAAGGTATTGATGAAGAAACTGATTTAATTGATAAAGAAATTATTGAATATGCAATAATTAATAAACTACCCGTTTTAGGAATATGTAGAGGCATCCAATGTATTGCGGCATTCCTAGGTGGAAAATTAACTCAAGACATTGAAACGGATAAATTAGATCATCCAGCAGTTGATAAAAAACATTACGTTGAACGAATTGCTGTGGCAAATCTTTCTAAATTATTACCCGAAAAATTCCTAGTAAACACCTTTCATCATCAAGCTGTTAAAACAGTTCCTGAGGGATTTATTGTTACTTATAAAAACGCTGATGTAATTGAAGCAATCGAACATAAGACATTACCAATTGTAGCAGTTCAATGGCATCCTGAAAGATATTATACCAAAGAATCAGAAATAATCTTTGACTACTTTTTGGAGAAAGTAAATGAATATCGAGAAAATAATAACTAGCAAAAACATCTATGATGGTCGTATTGTAAAGCTAGATATTAATGAAGTTGAACTACCAAATGGCCAGATTGCAAAGCGTGAAGTTGTCTCGCACAAACCTGGTGTTTCAATTGTTGCGATAGATGATAAAAACAATTTCATATTTGTAAAGCAATTCCGTAGTGGTATTGGTGATGAACTTATCGAAATACCTGCCGGTTTAGTTGAAAATGGTGAAAATCCTAAAAGTGCTGCACGACGTGAACTCCAAGAAGAAATAGGATATGATTGTAATAATTTAGAATTACTTTGTAGTTTTTATCCATCTCCTGGCTTTTGTAATGAAGTTACTTATATATATTTAGCAACAAATTTAATTAAAAGTTCTTTACCTAAAGATGAAGATGAATTTATTGAGTTAATTAGAATTCCTATGGCAGAAATTAAAAGCTTATATAATAAGGAATACACTGTTGACGGAAAAACCATCTTAGGCATTACCATTGCCTTAAATAGACTATCTAAATAGCAACGAAAAAGAGTGATTCAAAAATCACTCTTTTTGCTTACTAATTTGTTTTTTTGTATTCCGCAACAATTTTATCAACTAATTGATTAGGTACATCATCGTATCTGATAAACTTACGTGTAAATTTACCACTACCTTGAGTCATTGCCTTTAAGTCAATTGAATAATTGATAATTTCAGCTTCTGGTATTTGAGCAGTAATTGCAGTTTTACCATTACCTACTGGTTCCATACCAATTACAGAACCTCTTCTTTGTGGAATATCACCCATAATGTCACCAACATATTCATCTTTTACAGTTATTACAACTTCCATAATAGGTTCAAGAATTGTTGGTTTAATTGTCTTACAGGCTTCTTTAAAGGCAAGTGCTGCCGCAATCTTAAATGAAATTTCATTTGAATCAACTGGGTGGTATGATCCATCATATAAAACAGCTTTTACACCAATAACTGGGAATCCCGCAATAGGACCATGTTCTAAAGTATCGATTAAACCCTTTTCAACCGCTGGGAAGAAGTTTTTAGGAACCGCTCCACCAACTACTTCTGAAGCAAATTCAAAGTCTTTGTCTGCTAATGGTTCAAAACGAATCCATACATCACCAAATTGACCTGCTCCACCAGATTGTTTTTTATGACGACCTTGGGCAGAACCGATTTTACGAATAGTTTCACGATAAACGATTTTTTGGTCAGCAGTATCTACATCTACTTTAAACATATTTTTCATCTTTTCTAAGATATAACCAATATGAGTCATACCTTGACCACCAACTAATAATTGAGCAGTTTCAGGGTTACGTTTTACTTCAAATGTCGGATCTTCTAAGTTTAATTTTTGTAATGCAGAAGAAATCTTATCTTCATCTTGTTTTGTTTTAGCATGAATTGCTACATAGATTACTGGTGTAGGCATTTCAACTGGTGGATACATTATAACATCTTTCTTATCACAAAGAGTATAACCTGTTTGAATATCGCCAGATTTAGTTAAAACACCAATGTCACCGGCATGTAAAACATCAATATTTATTTGAGTTTTACCCATAATGCAAGAAATTACACCAATTTTTGCTACTTGATCAGTATTTGGAATATAAACTTCAGTAAGACCTTTAGTTGTTCCTGAACATACTTTGATGAAATTAATAGTACCTAGGAAAGGGTCTACTAATGTTTTAAATACGTATGCTGAGAAAGGTTCAGTATCTAAAGATTTTCTTTCTAGTTTTTCATTATTTTTTGGATTAAATCCACGATTAGGTCTTAAATCTTGAGGTGATGGTAAGTAATTGCAAATCTTTTCTAATAAGCCTTTTACACCCATATCTTTAGTTGCACAGCCAACAAGGATTGGGAAAATATCACAATTTAATAATGCACTTCTTAATCCCTTAGTGATTTCTTCTTCAGTAAGAGTTTCACCACCAAAATATTTTTCTAATAATACTTCATCTTCTTGCGCAACAATTTCAGTGAATTCCGCATATAATTCTTCTACTTTTGCTTCAAATTCAGCTGGAATTGGCGATTCTTTTTCATCTTGACCAATGTATGCTTTCTTTGATAAGATGTCGATATAACCTTGGTAGTCAGTTCCTGAACCAATTGGAATTACAAATGGAACAGCTTTTGAACCAAAACCATTTCTAATATTTTCAATAATTTTATCTAATTTTACGTTTTCTTTATCAGCTTTGTTAACGAAAATAATTGTTGGGGTATGTCTTAATCTTAATTCATCCCAAACTCTTTCACTACCTACTTCAATTCCTTTTTGTGCATCAATAAGGACAACAGCCCCTTTAACTACTGCTAAATCTTGAGCAATTTCTCCTGAAAATTCTTCTGATCCTGGAGTATCAAGGAAGTTGATTTTAAAATTATTCCATTCAACTGGGATTACTGATGTTGAAAGTGATGTTAAACGATTTTGCTCCTCAACAGAATAATCTGATACAGTATTTTTGCGTTCTACTTCACCCTTTTTGTTTATTGCCTTACTTAGGTATAACATTGACTCGCTTAAACTTGTTTTCCCACTTCCTAAGTGACCAAGTAAAGCGACATTTCTAATTTGATTAGTTAAATATTCTTTCATAGTACTCCTCCTCTTGCTATTCAACTATAAAAACGCTTACATTTATATTATATAATATCTTAACGATAATTTCAAATAAATGAATAATTTTTTTGAAAACGTATTCATTTATTGACATGCTTTTTCATTTATTTATCACATTAATAATTTATCCCCTATTTTCGTAAAAAATAGCGCAATATTTTCTCCCTTTTGGTAAGCCTTTACATTGAAGATATAGGCTTTTTTTGATATAATAAATAGAATGAGGTGATTTCGATGAAAAAACTAACAATAATAAAACCTTTAATATTAATAATATTACTTTTAGTTTGTTGTTTTTTTACAAGTTGTAAAAAAAAGGAATTAACAATAGAAAATCCGATAGCTATTGTATACAAAGATAGTATTCCTTATATAATAAACGATAAACAAGAAACTTTAAGTTTAGAAACTTATGACTCAATCGTTCCTTATTTTGATGATTACTTAATAGTTAAGAAAAATGGACTATTTGGCTATATCACCAATACCGGAAAAGTTTTAATTGAACCCCAATTCGATGAAGCTTACCCATTTTCAATGAATATGGCAGTTGTAAAAAAACAAAATAAAACTTACATTATTAATTACAGTAATGAAATTCTATATGAATTTTCTGATGGCATTACATCAATTGGATACTTTTCTGATAACCTACTAGTTATTGGTAATGATAAAGAGCAAGGTTATCTAAAGTACGATGAAGAAACTAATTCTTTTTCTTATTTATTTGATCAAGACGAATCATCTCAAGGTTTAAATTATGAATACTGTGGACAATTTCATAATGGATATGCGGTAATAGGCTTTAGAAACTCAAATGGTGAATTCCGTTATAGTCATATTGATAGTAATGGGAACCGTTTATATAACTTAGACTGGGAATATGCTAATGATTTCTATGATGGTTATGCAGTTGTTGGTGAAACCGGAAGTTATGTGGCAGAAGAATTCAATACTATTGATGGTAAACTTACTGGTAGAACTAAAACTATTAACTGTACTATATATCACTATATATCAACTACTGGTGAATATTTAACTACTACTTCTATTAATAAAAGTTCAGGTAATCCCACAACTAGCGTTGCTACTTTTGTTCAAGCAAATTCATTTAAAAATAATGTTGCAGTGGTTGCTAAGATGTATTATCTTAGAAACTCTACTAATTACTTTAATAATTATCATATAGTATCTACTAATGGTAATGAAGTTTGCCGAATCGCCTCAGGGCTTATCAACAACTTCGGTAGTGGTACAAGTAGATTCTATGAAGATATTTTCACTTTTGGTGATTATTACATTCTTTCTTATAAAGCTTTAGAATATCGTAACTACTATATATCAGTAAATAATGAAGCAATTGATACTTACCGTAATATCTTAGTTAATATTTCTGAAAATGATCCATGGATTGAAACATTCCAAAATGATTTTATGACTGATAAATATGAAAAGACTTATATTGTAGACCATATGAAATCATTCTATGGCCAATCTTTGTTCAAGCAAACTAAATATATAAATGATTATTACATTGCAAAAGTTCAATCTTCTGTTGGTTATAAAGATACTTGTGGCCTCGTAATGTTAACTCTTAAAAATAATGTACCATCAATATCTTTTTATTTACCACCATTTTACGACGATATAATTTTCTAGGAGCATGTTATGATAGAAATTAAAAATTTAAACAAATATTACAATTCAGGAACTCAAAAATTTCACGCCTTAAAAGATATCAATCTCACCTTTCCTGAAAAAGGGTTCTACTTCATAACTGGTAAGAGTGGTTCTGGAAAATCAACTTTATTAAATATAATTGGTGGTATTGACTCTTATGACTCAGGTGATTTAATAATTAATAATTTAAATACTAATAACTTTAAACGTAGTGATTTCAATGCTTATCGTAACTCTTACATTGGTTTTATCTTTCAAGAATTTAATGTAATTAAAAATCTAAGTGTTTTTGATAATATTGCCTTAAGTTTACGATTAAAGAACATCAACGTTCACAAAAATGAAAATGAAATATTAGAAGTTATTGAAAAAGTTGGCTTAAAAGGCAAAGAACATCGTAAAATGAATCAACTTTCAGGTGGTGAACGCCAAAGAGTTGCTATTGCCAGAGCTATCATCAAAAATCCCGAAGTTATCATCGCGGATGAACCTACTGGTAACCTTGATAAAAAGAATCGTGACATTATAATGGGGATATTAAAAGAAATATCAGTTAATAAACTTGTTATAATGGTTACTCATGATACAACACTTGCCGATAAATATGGCGACTTTGAAATTACTTTAAAAGATGGACAAATAATTTCTGAACGAAAAATTAATGAAGATGTAACTGAAGAAACAAATAACAATACTTTTGTCGATACTAATTTTATTAAACCTATTCAACCAAAACTAACTACTTCAATGTTCTTATCTTTTAAGAATATTAAACTACATCTGTTCCGCTTTTTAATGATTGCCCTCTTCTTTACAATATCTTTAATATTTGCGGAAAGCTCAATTAATTTGTATTTTTCTAATGCAGCCGACCAATACACTGCATTTCAATCAAAATATCATAATGATTTTATTAAAATAAGTCATAAAGAAACCCTTTATAATCAAACAATAAGCACCGGTTTCTTCGATATTGACGCAAGAACAAACAAAAAGCTAATCGAAGCTTATGGTGAAGATACCTACACAATCCTAAATAGCATACCACTTGGTGTTGATATTCGCGAAACCGATTATGAAAATAATCCAATTGATTTAACCGGTGAAAAAGATAAATTATTCTACTTATCAGAATTCACTAATATTATAACTTTAAAAGATTTAAAAACTATTGACAAAGTATCAACTAAAGAACCACTTACTTTCAATCTTAGAAATTTAAAAGATGATGATGGTAACGACGTTGAAATAAATCTAACATGTTATATTACTGACATAATGGCTGATTCACTAATTGCTCATAATTATTTCTATGAAGATTTCTATGGTAATTATGAAGATTATTTTGCAGGAAAATACTTTATGTTCCCCGGTATGAATGAAAAAGTCTATATTAAAGGAATAATATTTACCGATTATAATAAATTTGCCAAAAAAGAATCTGTCTATGATGAAGAATATGAATACTTTTATTTATATGATGCTAATTATCAAGCAAGTTATTACGATAACAAAGCTTTCTATGGTGCTTTATTTATGCTAATTTCGGATTTTGTTAGTGACAACGATGAAAATCAATTTGTTTCTACTTCTAACATTGAATATACTTCTGATGACTTTATCTTTAAAGCTTTTGATAAAACTAGCTTAATAAGTAATGTAAAAGTCTCAATGTTTACCGATTTAATGAAGCCATACATAATAGCAGGTGATAGAGAAGGCCCTAAGAAACCTAAAGAAGGCGAACTAGAACCAATAATGGTATCTAAGAAATTTTATGATTTATACATAAAAGCAGCTCTAGAAGATACTTTCCCAGCTAATCCCGCTAATCCTAATGAATATGGAGATAACGAGCTAATTAATCCTACAACTGGTGCCACAGCCGTATTTTCTTTTTATGGCTATAAGCGCATCACTACTTCTTTCAATGTTAAAATAGTAGGTGTCATCGACAATAATGATGAAGCAACAATCTATTTTTGCAATAAGAATGAAGACCAAATGTATTACAACTATTTAAAAACTTCCTATTCTGATTATGCTAACGATTCAATGGGTGGTTATTTAATTCTAAAAGTTAGCGATGATTTAAATAAAAATGCTACATTATATAGCGACTTAACTTCACACGATTTAGTAATTGACAATATTTCTTATGTTAAATTACAAGTTGTTAATGATTTTATTGATAGCAATTTAATTTTATTCTTAGGCATATTCTTTGCTTTATGTTTATTTAGTATTTTAATGATTTTCAACTATGTTGTTATTACGATAAAGAACAGCCGAAAAGATATTGGCATTTACATGTCACTTGGTATGAATGGTTTTAAAATATCTTTCATCTACTTATTCCAGGTTCTTCTCGTTAGTGCTAGTGCATTCATACTTGCGTCAATAGGTGCTAATATTTTCTTAAAGGTATTAGACCATAACCTAAGTGCTACTGCTGCAAATTTAATTATGAAATCATATAATATTTCAATAAAACCAATTGATTTCACAATTTTCAAACTAACAAAGATGGGTTATTTAATCTCACTTGCTATTGCTTTTGTAGCCCCATTAATTACAATTGCAATTCCATTAATTAGCCTAAGTCGTAAAAAACCAATCGACGTAATTAAAATTTCATAGGAGGATGTATGATTAGATTAGAAAACATAAACAAGTTCTATACTTCAGGTAATGAAAGAATTCATGTAATCCGTAATTTAAATTATACATTCCCTGATACTGGTTTAGTATTTATTCTTGGACCAAGTGGTTCTGGTAAATCTACACTATTAAATTTACTTGGTGGACTAGACAAACCCGATAGTGGTGAAATTTACATTGAAGACCGAGCATTCTCTTCTTTTTCAAGTAGTGAAAGAAATAATTATCTAAATAGTTATTTAGGCTTCGTATTTCAGGAATACAATATTTTAAAAGATTTAACTTTAGTAGAAAACATTAAACTTTCTTTATCAATTCAAGGTTGCAAACGTAAAGTTGCAAAACAAAAAGTAAAAGACATAATTGATGCTGTAGAACTTACTGGACTTGAAAAAAGAAAAGTAAGCCAACTATCTGGTGGCCAAAAGCAACGTATTGCTATTGCTAGAGCCTTAGTAAAAGATCCTAAAATGATTATTGCAGATGAACCTACTGGAAACCTTGATAGTGAAACTAGCAAAAAAATCTTTGAATTATTTAAAAAATTATCAAAAGACCGCTTAATTATAATCGTGACTCACGACGAAGAATCTGCATTAAAGTATTCAGATGAAATACTTCGCTTTGATACCGCAAATGTTGACCTAGATGTTTCTAGTCAAAATGAACAAGTAGTTGAACCTAATACCAACAAAGAAGTTACAACACATAATAAACTTGTACTAAAAAGAGCTAAAGTACCCCTTGCAACTATTACAAAACTTGCATTCAAAAATATGTGGCACAAAAAATTTAGTTACATCTTAATGTTCGTAATTTGTACCATAAGTCTCGCCTTTTTATCTTTTGCCATTGAAATAAATGGTGACAAACTTTATCAGAATGTCTACACTACCGTTAATAATAACGTTCATTATACTAATATCTATCAATATAATGATTCACAGAACAATTCTAATAAAGATTTTTATGACAAATATCAAAAAGGTAAATTAGACGACAATGCTTATGAAAACATTAAAAAATATGCAAGTGATTTAACTATTCACAAATATCAATCAATCTCAGTAAGATATGTAACAAAGTATCAACTTGAAAAAGCTAATTTCCTTTATACCGGTAAAATTAACACCGTAATTTTGTATGATCCTACTAATACATATCGAATATATGCCGGTAGACTTCCTAATCCTAATGAACCAGAAATATTAATAACTGATTTCTTATTTGAATCTTTTAAACATTTTGGTCTTATTGATAAAAACGCTCAAGTATACGATATCTTAAATCGTTGGTATGACTTTGGTCTCGAAACTGATTTAAAGATTGTGGGAATTGTCCAAACTGAATATAGCAATTGGATAAAGCTAACAAATCAAATCTTATATAGTAGTGAATATCAAATTTCCGAATATGATAGTAGTTTTAAAAGCTTTGCTTATGACTACTTATTAATGAATTCAATAATTATTGGGGGTAAATATTATGATATCGTATGTTGTGAAGGAATTGATTTACGTGCTGGTAAAATTGATACTGAAGACTTCTTCACTTTAGACGAACAATTTGTTAAAAATTATTCAACTGAAGAAATCTATTTTGGTAAAGCTCCAAATAATGAAAATGAAATAATGGTACCTCTTTGTGACTTAAAGAACATTTACAACTTTAGTGATTCACAAATTGAAATGCTCGCTGACACTACTAATACTTCTGAACAAAGAGATGAATTAATTAATAAAATATTAACTAAACCATTTACTCTAAAATTATCTTATGGTTCCGCAAATTTAACAAACGATAGTTATAATGTCATAATTAATAAAAGTTACAATGTTGTAGGTGTAACTAATTCTAACAATTACCTTTTAAATCAAGAAGGTTATCAAAATTACATTTATACTGTAGAATTAATTAAGAATCCAAGAACTAATGCTGATTATGCAAACGATAAAGATGCTTCAAACTTCACAAGTAATGATTACACCGTATATGTACGTGGCAAACTACTTGATGATCGTGAAATAGTTCTTTACCAAAATGAAAATTTAAGATTTGGTAGTGCTCCAATTGGTTCAGATGAAATAACCATTCCTCTTGCTAAATTAAGAGAGATAATTGATTTAGACGATTGGCAGTATTACTTATTAACCACTGATAATGAATTATGGTGGCGTGCTGAAGAAGAAAAAAAGATGCTTCAACAACAAATTCTTAATTCTTATGCATATGTTAAAAATGAATTTACTAGCATTAACATTAATGGTGTAGAAACTCCAGTTAGCATTATTAAAAAATATCGCATTGCGGGGGTAACTACTTCTGATAATTTCTACTTA
>ULRP01015449.1_pt1 | contig 15722 bp, 15 predicted proteins | sample 1955521 | NCBI WGS metagenome assembly ULRP01 (sample SAMEA4835685, study PRJEB28245) | human gut metagenome | biome: gut microbiome; material: fecal sample | place: Denmark | collected 2008
CTGCTGGTAAGCAGGGCGGTTGTTTTGCGGTTGCTGTTGGCGGGGAGCGGCGGTCGTCGTACCGGCCGGTGCGGCGGCTTTCGGCGCAGTCGCTTGCGCGGGCGTTGCCGGAGCGGTTTTTTCTTCGGAAGCGGGAGCCGGCGTTTCAGCGGGTTTCACGGTCGCTATGGAAGGCGCCGCTTTTTCCTTTTCTTCGGTTACGGGGGCTTTTTCATTCGCCTTCGGTGTTTCCGCGGCTTCTTTCTTTTCTGCCGTTGCGGCTTCTTTTTCCTTAACGGGGGCCTTTTCCTCCGCTTTCGGTTTTTCCACCGTCAGTTTCGCTTTTCCGTCGAGATAATCGTCGACGTTTTCGATCTGGTTTTGTTTTGTGATCGCGTCGAGAAAAACGCTGATTTCATCCGGCTCAAGAGACGCGCCGGATTTCTTCTCCATACCGACCGTTTTCAGAAAATCGGTAATTTCTTTCGTTTTCATCGAAAAATCGCGCGACAATTGCGTGAGAGTGATTTTTGCTGTTTTTTCTGCCATATTTATTGCTTCGGAGCCTCTAACGGTGTTCCGTCCTTTCCTGTCAATTCTGCGGCGGAGAGAATGGCCTTTTTGAAGTTGTCGTCGGTAACGGCGACGGCGGCAAGTTCGCCGCTTTTGCCGACGGCCTTTGCAAGTTCGTCGGTTGCTATGGGAACCGAGATCAAAGGAACCCGATAATATGCGCATTTGGAAGTGACTTTCTTTTTGGTTGCTTCCGATGCGCCGTCGGAGAGTAATACGAGGGCCGGCTTATGATGTTCGCGCAGGGCGATAAAGACGAGCGGTGCGCCGCATACGGTTTTTCCGGCCCGGCGTGCAAGCCCGATCATCATGTTCAGTTTATTCGGTTTCACGGCGAAGTTCGCTTTCAAGAGCGTCATATACGCTTTCGGGAATGGCACAGTCGAGATTTTGCTCGGCACGATGTGCTTTGCGCGCTTTGCGGAAGCAATCGAGACTGCGGCAGAGATAGGCGCCGCGCCCGGATTTTTTGCCCGTAAAGTCGAGGCTGACGCTGCCGTCCGGCGCGCGTACAATGCGTATCAGTTCTTTCTTTGGGAAGTGTGCGCCGCAACCGATACAGCGGCGTTCGGGAATTTTCCTTTGCTTTTGTTCCTGCATACCTTAAGCCTTTATATCAATTTTATAACCTGTGAGTTTTGCCGCAAGTTTGGCATTCTGACCTTCGCGGCCGATGGCGAGAGAAAGCTGATCGGGAGCCACCTGTACTTTGCAGACGCGCTCACCGTCATAATCTACGGAAATCACTTTTGCGGGGGCAAGGGCGGCCGCCACATATTCTTCGGGGTTTTCGCTGTAGCGGATAACATCTACCTTTTCATTGCCGAGTTCTTCAAGTATCGAGGCGATACGCATACCGCGCGGGCCGATACAGGTGCCCACGGGGTCGACATTTTCATCGCGGGACATCACGGCAATCTTTGTACGGGAACCGGCGTCGCGGGAAATACCTTTGATGATCACGGTACCGTCCTGAATCTCCGGAATCTGCAATTCAAAGAGGCGCTGTACAAGGCCGGGGTGAATACGGGAAAGCGTTACGATGGGGCCGTGCGCTTCGCCGCTGTGTACTTCGGAGACAAATACCTTGAGGCGGTCGCCGACGCGGTATTCTTCACCGGGGATCTGATCGTTTTTCAGGAGCGTTGCGCGACCTGTGCCCGTGTCGAGGATAAGGTTTCCGTTCATGGTGTCCACTTTATCGACAACAGCGGTAAGGATTTCGCCTTTCTTTTCTTCATAAGCGCGCGTCATATTGGAGCGCTCGGCTTCACGGATCGCCTGAATGATGATCTGCTTTCCGGCCTGCGCGGCAAGGCGGCGGAAGTTTTTCGGGTCCACTTTGGTTTCAATGACCGAGCCGACTTTATAGCGCTTTGAAATGTTCTTTGCGTCTTCAAGAGAAATTTCGGAAGTGGGATCGGTGACCTCGTCAACAACGGTTTTCTGTTGGAGGACTTTCATATCCTTTTTCTGCGGGTCAAGAACAATCCGCACACTTTCGGAGCCGATCTGGCGTTTGTAAGCAGCGGTGAGAGCGGCTTCCACTTTCGGAAGCATATAGTCGCTCGGAATTCCTTTTTCCTTTTCGAGAAGTTCCAGGGCGTTGAAAAATTCTGCGTTCATGGTCGTCTTTCCGTGACTGTTCACGTTATCCTTTCAAAAGTTCCTTATTCATTCCATAAAAATTTGGTTTCGATGCGGGAGGCGGCGCTGCGGTCGATTTTGATACTGCCGCTGTCTGTGTCCAATGTGAGAACGCCTCCGTCGTAATCCGTCAATGTTCCGACATAGACTTTTTTACCCGCGAGAGGGGCGAAAAGCCGCACTTCCACCGTATCGCCGATGCAGGATTCAATATGAAAATCCGTACGCAGTTCGCGTTCGATGCCGGGGGAAGAAACATTCAAGCGATAGGAGCCCTCGATAGGGTCGTGTTCGTCCAGAATGGGATCAATGGCGCGATGCACTTTTTCGCAATCCTCAATAGTGATGCCGTCGTTATTGTCGATGGTAACGGTGAGATTCCAGTCGGCGCCTTCTTTGGCGTATTCCACGTCCCACACAACGTATCCGAGGGCGAGGACAGTCGGTTCGATGAGTTCGCGAACCGTTGTGGCAATGTTTTTTTTCAAATGACAGTCTCCTTTTCGTGACCGCAACATAAAAGGAAGAGTGGATTCACACCCACTCTTCTACATTCTATATTACATCATACAATAGTATAGCACGGTTTTTTGAAAAATCAAGAGTTTTTTCAAAAATATTTATAAAATAATGAAAAATTATGAATCCGCGTTGTTTTTACGCATCCGAACGGCCTTTTTTCCATGCGGCAAGAAAGCGGTGGTATTTGCCTGTCACCGGGCGCGAAAAATCAATACCGGCGGAGAGAACTTCTGCCGGGAGCGGCAGTGCTCCGGGCGTTTCCACCTCAATTTCATAGTCGGTAAGGCCGAGATAATCGCTTTTATCCAAAGAAACAACGGAATTTCCGATGCGGAAATCGGTGCGAGCGGTCGTCAGTGTGCCGAGCGGCAGGAAAACCAGAGCCGGATCGGTTCCCGGCAACATGTCGCCGCCGATTTTTGCGGGAACGGCGTCGATCTTACGGTTATCTTCAATGGCACAGCGGATATCGCCCGCTTGCTTTTGATTATGTTTATATTGCAGGGAAAGACCTTTTTCATTTTCGCGGACGCGTAAGGTGGCGCCGACGCGGGAAAGGAGAAGATCCGTCGTATCGTAGTAGTGGTTTTTCTGAATATAAGAACGTCCCGGAATGGTCTTGCCGAAGAAGGTGAGAAGCCGTTCATACGTTTTACGGTCAAGCAGTGCTTTGCGTTCAAATTCCTGTTCCATTTTCGGGTATCCTTTTTCGTTGTCAGTGAATACGGGGAAAGAGTTTTTCCCGGTCGATAAGTTTCATGATTGACATAGCCATGGCATAAAAACCGAGGTCGTTCGGGTGAGTGCCGTCGACGGTGCAGGAATCAGGGCAGATTACTGCGTCGAAGAGTTCAAGGCCAGAAAGAAAATAAACGTTATCGTCGCCGTTTTTCTTCGCGGTTTCATAAGTATCGCGCACAACGCGGAGTCTGTCTTCCGATTCCTTTTCGCCGCAGTCGCGTGTCGGCCGGGAGAGCATGAGAATCGGGATGCCGGGGTGTGCCGCGCGGATCGTACGGTAAAAGTTTGCGTGTGTGCTCTGCAATTCTTCAACGGTTCTGGCGTTGTGATCGTAATCGAGAATGAAGAAAGACATAGAAAGACCCGCAAGATAGTCGGCCATTGCTTGTTCGCCGCGCGCGTTCCCGGAAAATCCGAAGTTGAGATAATCGGCGTCGTAGGCGCGTTCGATATAAGCCTGATACTGATTGCCGGGTCGGGAAGAGCATCCACCCTGTGTAATGGACGAACCGTAATAGACAAACGGCTTTTCAATGCTGTACGGTTTCGGTGTCTCCACGGAGGCGGTTTCGGAAAGGCCGACATACAAAGTATCTACGTCGCTGTATGTCGGAAAGTTCAGTTCAATGTCCTGCATGACAGGTTTTTTATAAACTACGGCGCCGTAGCCGTTCGGATCTTTCTTCGGACGATAAACGCCGGCGAAAATGCCATCTGCATACACATCGAAGCCGGTGCTACCGGTGCGTGGCATATGTGGCATATCGCAATAGGATCCCATTTTGGCAAACACCGTGATATAGGGAGAATCGGTACGGAAACGCACACGACCGCCTGCCGTATTGCGGTGCAGGTCAAAAACACCTTGTGAAACTTTCATTGCCACTTCGTCTGGGAGACGCGTATAACCGCGGCCGTCATAAAAGATGCCGTGAAGCTGGAAAGGAGTCTCTTTCGGATCATACATTTTCATGCCGGCGATACGCCAGTCGGCTGCGCTGAAATTCTTGTCGATTTCTTCGATGTTAACAATTTTCATGATTTTTCTCCGTCGAGCAAATTTATACAGATATAAATTTATATATCAGTATAACAAATATAGCAGAAAAAAATCTTGCAAGCAAGAAAGTGTATTGCTTTGCTTTGTTACTATGTTGCGTTTTTTTGAGATCACATACGGGTGTATACCGTTTTCAGCGGAACGTCACTGCGTTTGGCAAAAGCGTTGCAGGCATAAACGCAGACATCGTATGTACCCGGCGCGAGATCGGGAACAGGTTTATCAATAACTTCGCTTTGCTTTTCCAAGAAGTAATCGGTGGGGTAGGTGACGGTATATGTTTTTCCGTCCGCACGGTTTTGAAATGTCACGGTATAGTATTTGATACAGTGGGGATAAGGTAAAAAATCCTGTGTGATGCGAAGATGGGCGGCACCGTCATCTGCTGGTGTCACGGTAACCGACGCGGATGAGGCAAAGTCGGGAGCCGGCCATGCGTTATGCGCCTTGTCGGTATAGAGATAGGGGGTCGTTCCTTTTACAAGTCCCTCCGTGTCGATCTCCCAACGGTTAACTTCTTTGCCGGTGAAATTGTTATAACTGACGATGGTGACCTTATGGCGGCGGACGGTGATTCTTACGGACTGACTTTTCCCGAAAACATTGCCGTAATCGTTTCGGAAGTTTTCCGTGTTGTTTCCGTCAAAGCGCATATAGCCGACGGCCACGATCGGTATGTTTACCTGTGTGTAACCGCACTGATAGATACAGGAATCGTCTTCGTTGATATTGTGGCAATGCCCCGACAGAACGATGACCTGCGGTTTTGTATGCAGCCAGTCTATGAAGCGGTCGCTGTATTGTCCGACGGTATATTTTCCCGAATAGGTGGTCGTGCCGGGAATAGGGTTATGGAGCATGACAAAAACGGGATTATACGGATTTTCCGCAATGGCTTCTTCGGCAGCTTTCATAATAAAGGCTTCGTTCTCGTCGGATTGCGGTATTTTCCACGAGAGAATGGAAGCGCCGATAATGTGGTAACCATTGATTTTGCTGTGAAAACGAAGTTCCTGACCAAAATATTCGGTAAAAAGGCGCTGGGCTTCTTTTGTGATTGCCGGTTCGTCGTTACACTGCGGATATTCATGATTTCCCATCACAAAGAAGCGGGGCGTATCGGGAATATACTGTGCAAAAAGATGGTTTGTGCGGGTATAGATTTCCGTGTAGAGACGTTCGCACACGGACTTGGCGGAAGATTCCACCTGATACACCGTGTCGCCCGTAAAAAGAAAGGCGTCTGCCGGTGGCAGTTTTTCCGTGTGAAATGCGAGAGCACGTTCGAGATTTTCGTAGCCTTCATAATGATATTCGTCAAACCATGTGACGTGGATGTCGCTCATCACCGAGAGGGTGAGGCCGTCTTTTTTATCAGGGGTCATGGATTTACCTCGTATGCTGAAGTTTTACGTATGCACAAGCGCGGCGCGCTTGCCGCATACAAAGAAAATTATATCTTATTATATCCGGAAATGCAAGAGGTTCATTGAAAATTATTCGGAATATATTGAAGATACGATGAGAGGAAAAATACAGAGACAGCGTTGTCCGATGTGATGTATTGTATGGATAAGTATAACTTTTTGTTTTACAAATTGTTAGTTACTATGGATTTTTCTGCAATAAGACAAAAAGAGATCAAACTCGTCTTCCGTGAAAACGGGAATATTGCGGGAAAGGAGAAGCGCGGCGGTAATACCGTTTCCGGCGACCTTTCTTTTATTAAAGGTTCCGTCATAGATACAGCCTTTGCCGCAGGAGGGGCTGTTGCTTTTCAGAAGAGCGGCGCAACAATGGTATTGCCGATACAGACCAAGCGCATTTTCCGCTCCTCGCCGATAGGCGTCTGTACACTCTGTCCCGTCGCGGCGGAAAACGCCGCCGTTCCGTATTTCCGCCGCGGGGCGCGGGATGGGAAGGCCGCCGGAAACTTCGGGACATACGGGGATCGGTCGTATATTATATTTTTGCAATTCATCATCCGTGAAGACGCCCTTTGCTTTCCCGTCATAGCGGCAGGGAAAACCGAGGAGACAGGCACTGATCAGAACGGGGATCTGCATGTTATCGCACCTCCGCGTTTTTTATTTCAGTATAACGAAGAAAAAGGGGCATGTCAATACATAGAACCGTTTTTTACGGCATAGATTTTTGTGAAAGGAATAAGACGAAATGACAAAATTACAGAAATTCGTAATGAATGCGTTGGTATTGGCCGTTTCCACACTGGTTATGCGGACGGTCGGCGTGGCGTTCAACGCCTATATTTCTTCAAAAATCGGCGCGGAAGGCATGGGCCTTTTCACGCTTGTTATGAGCGTTTACGGTTTTGCCGTAACGCTGGCTACTTCGGGCATCGGTCTTGCGACTATGCGACTTGTGGCCGACGCTCTCGGAAAAGACGACATCGGTCTCAGACGTGCTTATCTGCGCCGCTGTCTGCTGTATGCGGCGTTTTTCGGAGGCTTGTCGGCTCTTCTTGTCGGCGTGTTTTCCCGTCCGATCGGTGAAAATCTTCTGGGGGACGCACGTACCGTTCCGTCGCTGCGTCTCTTTTCTTTTTCACTGTTGCCCATGGCGTTTTCAGGAGTGTTTTGCGGATATTTCAATGCCATGCGGCGATCGGCACGCAATGCCGCCGCTCAGATCTTCGATCAGACGGTACAGATTTTTCTGACGGTTTTTCTCCTTACGCTATTGCTTCCCAAAGGATTGGAATATGCCTGCATTGCGCTTGTTCTCGGCGGAACGATTTCCGAAATTCTATCCTGTCTTTTCCTGTTTGCGGAATATGAAATAGATATTCACAAGGAAAAAATCAAAACATGTGAAATGCATAAATGTGATGTTAATAGCAACAGAAAAGGACTTTTACATAAACTTATTTGCATTTCTATGCCTGTTGCGTTCAGCGCATACGTACGGTCGGGACTTGTCACGGTGGAACATGTTCTGATTCCGCGCTGTCTGTTCCGATCCGGACAATCGAAAGAAGAGGCGCTTTCCTCGTACGGCGCTTTGCACGGTATGGCTATTCCTATCCTTTTGTATCCGGCGGCTATACTCTCGTCTTTTACCGGTCTTTTGCTTCCCGAAACAGCGGAAAGTCTGTCCCGGGGAGAGAAGAGGCGAATCCGTTATATTACGGAGCGCGCGCTGTCTTTTGCATTTTTCTTTTCCGTTACGGCGGCCGGGGCAATGTTTTTGCTCGCCGACGAACTTGGGGCGCTTATTTATCACAACAGCGAAGTTTCTTTTTATGTGATGTGTCTTGTTCCGCTTGTCCCCGTCATGTATCTGGACACGACGGTGGATAATATTCTGAAGGGAATCGGCGAACAATTCTATTGCATGTGTGTAAATGTAGCGGACGCGGCGGCTTCCGTCATTCTGGTGTTGATTTTTCTGCCGAAATACGGCGCGGTCGGTTATGTGGCGGTGCTTCTTATTTCCGAAGTTTTCAATTTTTCGCTCAGTATCGCGCGCCTGTACCGGCGTGTGCATTTTTCATTCGGTCTTTTCCGCGATTTTCTGCTTCCGCTTCTTCTGACCGTCGCTTCCGTGCTTTGCAGTTCGCTTGTTTTTGCACCGTTTGCGATGACAGCGGGAAATTCGCTCCTGAAATGCGGCCTGTTCTTTCTGCTCTCGCTTTTGTTTTACGTCGGTTTCGGCGTTCTCGGACGCGAAAGAAGAGATTTTCTTCTTCGCGCATGGCCGTTGCGTGGAAAAAAATCCGGCTCCGACGTTCCGCCACTTGACAAAGCGCATAATATCATGTAAAATAATATAATATGTGATATTATGACGTTTTGTGCGCGACAGGCAAAAAGCGCCCAGGCGATTCCCGCATGGCGCGGCAATCGGGAAAGGACGGTTTGTAATGGTAAAAATCACCGGCGTTGAACCGTGTTCCCGCGCCGAAAAAGCGGGTATACTGCCCGGAGATATTCTTTTGTCGGTGAACGGTAACGAAATCGCCGACGTTCTTGACTATCGTTATTACCTTGCGGAAGAACGCGTGACGCTTTCCGTAAAACGGGGAAACGAAGAAATCGGCGTTACCATCAAAAAGGATATGTACGACGATATCGGCCTTGATTTCGAGACGCCGCTGATGGATAAAAAGCATGCTTGCGCGAACAGGTGCATTTTCTGCTTTATTGATCAGTTGCCGGACGGCTTACGTCCCACGCTCTATTTCAAGGACGACGACTCCCGCCTTTCGTTTCTGCACGGAAACTATATCACCCTGACCAATCTGTTTGATAAAGATATTGACCGCATCATCAAAATGCGCTTTTCACCGATCAATATATCGGTGCATACGACGAACCCCGAACTGCGCGTTCGTATGATGAAAACCCGCCGCGCCGGCGAAGTTCTCGATTACATTCGACGTATTGCGGAGGCCGGCCTCTCCATTCACGCGCAGATCGTGCTGTGCAAAGGTTGGAACGACGGCGGAGAACTTTTGCGGACGATGAACGACCTTGCGCGGTATCATGAAGCGATCGACAGCGTGTCGGTCGTGCCGGCAGGGTTGACAAAATTCCGTCAGAATCTGACGCCGCTTGAAACCTTTTCGCCTGCCGAATGCGCCGATGTGATCGCTACCGTGCGCGATTTCGGAGACGGCATGATAAAGAAATGCGGCCGCCGTATCTTTGCCTGCGCCGACGAGTTTTATGTAAAGGCAGGACTGCCGCTCCCCGACGCTTCCTATTATGAGGATTATCCGCAGATCGAAAACGGCGTGGGCATGATGACCTCGATGAAAGACGAGTTTGACGACGCTTTGGATATCGCAAAGGATACGCCGGAACTTCATACTGTGTCCCGCACCGTTTCTTTGGCGACGGGCATGGCGGCATATCGGTATTTTACCGTGCTTTCGGAAAAAGTACACACGGCTTTCCCGAAAATTACGATACACGTATACGGCATCGTCAATCACTTTTTCGGTGAAGAAGTCACGGTAGCGGGGCTTCTGACGGGGAAAGATTATAAAGAGCAGTTGAGGGACAAGCCGCTCGGCGAAGCGCTTCTCATCAGCAAAAATTCCGCACGGAACGACGAGGGATTGTTCCTTTGTGGTATGACGGTGAAGGAGCTGGCGGCGGCGCTCGGTGTACCGGTTGTTCTGGTGGAGTCCGACGGTTATGCGGTTCTTGAGGCGATATTCGGCCGGACAATATAAAGAGATCCCTTAGGAAAGAGAGGACAAAGATGTCAAAACCTGTTATTGCGATTGTCGGCAGACCGAATGTCGGCAAATCCACATTGTTCAATAAACTGATCGGCGAACGCCGTTCCATTGTCGAAGATACGCCGGGTGTGACGCGCGACCGTATTTACGGGGAAGGCGAATGGTGCGGTAAACGTTTTATTCTGATTGATACGGGCGGTATTGAGCCGAAAACCGACAATGTGATCCTGCGCCAGATGAAAGATCAGGCGGAGATTGCCATACGCACAGCCGATGTGATTCTTTTCCTGTGCGACGTCAACGCGGGACTTCTGGCAGACGACCGCGAAATTGCCGTTATGCTGAAAAAAAGCGGAAAACCCGTCATTCCGTGCATCAATAAAGCCGACCGCGTCGGAGAACCGCCGCTTTCGTTTTACGAATTCTATGAATTGGGATTTGATGAAGAACCGATGGCGATTTCCGCGCTTCACGGCAGCGGCAGCGGCGATCTGCTTGACCGTATTTTTGAAAAACTGCCCGAACAAACGGAAGAAGAGGCGGACGACGGAACAATCAACGTGGCGGTCATCGGGAAACCGAATGCCGGAAAATCTTCGATCATCAACCGTATGGTCGGCGAAAAGCGGCTCATTGTTTCGGATATTGCCGGAACGACGCGCGACGCGGTGGATACGCGGGTGGAAAATGCCTACGGTGTGTTCAATTTTATAGATACCGCGGGAATCCGCCGCCGCAGTAAAGTGGAAGACCGCATTGAGAAATTCAGCGTGCTCCGCGCGCATATGGCTGTGGAACGCGCAGATGTCTGTATTCTGCTGATCGACGGCAGTGAGGGCATCACGGAGCAGGACGAGCATATCGCCGGCATCGCGCACGACGCCGGGAAATGCGTTATCATCGCGGTGAATAAATGGGATCTTGTCGAGAAAGACAACAATACGGTGAAGGAATTTACCGACCGTATCCGGACGGCGCTTGCTTATATGCCGTATGCTCCCATCGTTTTTCTCTCTGCTCTTACGGGTCAGCGTGTGACGAATCTTTATCAATTGATCACCGAAGTTTACGCAGAAGCGCGTAAACGCGTTACGACCGGCGTTCTGAACGATCTTCTGAACGACGCTATGACGCGTGTGCAACCGCCATCCGACAAAGGACGTCGGCTGAAGATTTATTATATGACGCAATCGGCCGTAACGCCGCCGACTTTCGTTATTTTCTGTAACAGTGCGGAACTGTTCCATTTTTCCTATCAGCGTTATATTGAAAACTGCCTGCGCGAAACTTTCGGATTCAAAGGTACACCGGTGAAAATCGTCGTGCGTCAGCGCGGAGAAAAGGATGGCGGCGTGTAATATGTTCGTCGATAATGTAAAAATTTATATTAAAGCCGGAAACGGCGGCGACGGCGCCGTTTCTTTCCACCGCGAAAAATTTGTTGCCGCAGGCGGTCCCGACGGCGGCGACGGCGGCCGCGGGGGAAATATCGTTTTCCGCGTTGATGAAGGCGCCAATACGCTCCTTGCATTCCGTTATAAGAGAAAATTTGTTGCCGAAAACGGTGAAAACGGAAAAGGGGACAAGTTTCACGGGAAAAGCGGAAGCGACACAGTGGTGCTGGTACCTCCGGGAACTCTGCTTCGTGACGCGGCAAGCGGCAAGATCATTTTTGATATGGCCGAAAATCCGGAGTTCATTGCCGCGAAAGGCGGCCGCGGCGGTTTCGGCAACCGCCATTTCGCCACGCCTACGCGTCAGATTCCGCGCTTTGCCAAAAAGGGCACGGCAGGGGAAGAACGCGAACTGGTTCTGGAACTGAAAATGATTGCCGACGTGGGCCTTATCGGCTACCCGAGCGTCGGGAAGTCTTCGATTCTCGCAAGGGTATCGGCGGCGCGGCCGAAGATAGCGGCTTACCATTTTACGACGCTTTCGCCGAATCTCGGCGTGGTATCGGTCGGCGAGGGAAAAGGTTTCGTGATGGCGGATATACCGGGTCTTATCGCCGGTGCTTCCGAGGGACTTGGCCTCGGCCACGCGTTTTTAAGGCATGTTGACCGTTGCCGGCTTCTTCTGCATGTGGTCGATATTGCCGCAACGGAAGGGCGCAACCCGACAGAGGATCTGCGCATGATCGACACCGAACTTTTACGTTACAGTCCCGAGCTTTCCGGGCGCCCTCAGATCATTGTGGCAAATAAATGCGACGCTCTTGATCCCGAAGCTCCGTATCTTGACGAGTTTCGCGCATATGCGGCGGCAACGGGACGCGATATTCTTTTTGTTTCCGCGGCGACGGGGGAGGGACTGCCCGTTCTTCTGAACACCGTCAGAGAAAAACTGAAAGAACTTCCCGAAGTAACGGTTTATCAGCCCGAATATACGGCATTCGATGCGGCGGCAGACGCGGTTGACGTAAAGGCAACGACCGTGCGCCGTGAAAATGATACGTATTTCGTTGAGGGGCAGTGGCTTCTGAATTTCATGGGACAGATCAATTTTGACGATTATGAATCGCTGAATTTCTTCCAGCGCGTGTTGCAGAAAAACGGCGTTTTCGATCTGTTGCGCGAAAAAGGCATTAAGGACGGAGACACGGTAAACATTTACGATTTTGAGTTTGAATTCATCTACTAATGTCGCCTTTGGTTTACAAAAATAAAGATATTCCGCACAATATCACTGCAGGTGCAGTTAAAAAATAACGGTACAGTAAAAACACATATTGGGAGGCTTTATGCAAAACACGGAAAAACAGGAACTGGAGCGTATTGCCCGCGAGGTACGCATCGGTATTATCGAGGGAGTGTATCACGCGGGATGCGGTCATCCGGGCGGTTCGCTCTCCATTGCGGACATGATCACCTATCTTTACTTCAAAGAAATGAATATTGATCCCGCCCGTCCCAAAATGCACGACAGAGATCGCTTCGTTCTCTCCAAGGGACACACGGCGCCCGCCTTGTATGCGGCGCTTGCTCTGCGCGGGTATTTCCCGGTAGAGGATCTGAAAACACTGCGTAAGATTCATTCGCATTTGCAGGGACATCCCGATATGAACAGCACGCCCGGCGTAGATATGTCGGCCGGCTCTCTCGGCCTTGGTATCTCCTCCGCCTGCGGCATGGCTCTCGCCGCTAAAATTTCAGGCGACAAGTACCGTGTGTATACGATTCTCGGCGACGGTGAAACCGAAGAGGGACAGGTGTGGGAAGCGGCGATGTTTGCGGCTCACTATAAACTGGACAACCTTTGCGCCATTGTGGACTGGAACGGCTTACAGATCGACGGTCCGATTGCCGAAGTGATGAATCCCGCGCCTCATGACGAAAAATTCCGCGCTTTCGGATGGAATGTCGTGTCCATTGACGGGCACAATTTCGATGAAATCGAAAAAGCGCTGAAGATCGCACGCGAAACCAAGGGCAAACCCACGGTCATCATCATGAAGACCGTGAAAGGCAAAGGCGTTTCCTATATGGAAAACAAGGTGGAATGGCATGGGGCCGCTCCTAAAGAAGAACAGTATAAACAGGCAATGGCCGAGCTTACAAAGTAAGGGAGTCGTACGGATATGGAAAAAATGGCAACAAGAGAAGGCTACGGCAAGGCGCTTGCCGAACTTGGAGAAAAATATGATTTTGTGGTTTTGGACGCGGATCTTGCCGCGGCAACCAAAACAGGCGTTTTCAAGAAAAAATTTCCCGACCGCTTCTTTGACTGCGGTATTGCGGAAGGCAACATGATGAGCGTTGCCGCCGGCATTGCCACCACGGGTCGGATCCCGTTTGTGTCCACATTCGCCATGTTTGCCGCCGGACGTGCATTTGAACAGGTGCGCAATTCCATCGGTTATCCGCATCTCAATGTGAAAATCGGTGCAACGCATGCGGGGATCACGGTAGGCGAAGACGGCGCAACGCATCAATGCAACGAAGACATTGCGCTCATGCGTACGATTCCCGGCATGACGATCTTAAATCCCTGCGACGCCAATGAGGCGCACGCCGTTGTGGAGGCGGCGCTTCACATCGACGGTCCCGTGTATATGCGTTTCGGCCGTTTTGCCGTGCCGGATCTGACGTCGGAGCGCGCGGATTACCGCTTTGAAGTCGGAAAAGGCGTTGTTCTTGCCGACGGTAAGGACGTAACGATTGTTGCCACCGGCTTTATGGTGCATCTTGCGTTGGAGGCGCGCGCTATGCTTGCCGAAGAGGGAATTTGTGCGGCGGTGCTGAATATCCACACGATCAAACCGCTTGACGGCGCTTTGATTGCGGCATATGCCGAAAAGACAGGCGCTGTAGTCACCGCAGAGGAACACAGCATTATCGGCGGCCTCGGCGGCGCGGTGGCGGAATATCTCTCCGAAAACCGCCCGACCCCTGTTGTGCGCGTCGGCGTCAATGATCGGTACGGTCATTCGGGCAGCGTTCCGGAACTTCTGGAAATGTACGGCCTGACGGCGAAGAATATCGCGGCACAGGCAAAAAAAGCCATCGGCATGAAAACAAAATAAAAGAAGGCGCGATCTTCTTGAAAACGGCGGAAACGGAAATAACCGTTTCCGCCGCTTTTTACGTCATAGACGTCCGGCGCCGGGCATATGGTAGAAGAGCGAGGTATATATATGAAGACATTGCTCTACATTCTGGGAACGCGCCCGGAGGCCGTGAAAATGTGTCCGCTGATCCGAACGATCAAAAACAGAAATATATGCCATAACACGGTGTTTCTGACAGGACAACACGGTCGCGCGGCAAGCGAGGTACTCGATTTTTTTGAAGTTGCGGCGCATATAACATCGGAGGCCGTCCATGCGCCGTCATTATATATGCTGACGGATGAACTTTTTCGCAGAGCGGAAAAAACGCTTGCCGAAACAAATCCCGATTATGTTGCGGTTCACGGTGATACCGCTTCCGCTTTTACGGGAGCAATGGCGGCATTTTACAGAAAGATCCCCATTCTGCATATAGAAGCGGGATTGCGGACATATCGGAAATATATGCCGTATCCGGAGGAATTTTTTCGCCGTGCCATCGCCGCTATGGCGGAGTACCATTTTGCGCCGACAGAAGAGGCGCGACGGCATCTGTTGTCCGAAGGCGTTGCCGACGACAGAATTTTTGTGACAGGGAACACTATACGGGACGCCATTGACTACGGTGCAGGAAAATCCCATATTCACTGTCCGGAAAAACCGTATGCATTGCTGACGGTACATCGGCGCGAAAACCGCGGCGACCCGATGGAACGCATCTTCTCGGCAATTGCCGGGATTGCCGGCGCTATGCCGGAATTGCGGATAGTATATCCCGTCCATCCGAATCCTGCGGTAGGGCGGGCGGCGGCCACGGCGTTTATGCATATTCCCTCGGTGACTCTTCTTTCTCCGTTGCCGTTTTACGATTTTCATGCACTTCTGAAAGAAGCCCTTTGCGTATTTACGGACAGCGGCGGCGTACAGGAAGAGGCGGCCGCTTTCGGTGTTCCCGCTATTGTTCTGCGCGACGAAACGGAAAGGGAAGAAGAGAAAAAGAACGGCGCCCTGTATCTTGTGGGAAGCGACAGCGGAAAAATTATGGACGCTTTTTTCAAAGTTTATCGTCACCGCGATGATAATCGTATGCCGTGCCTCTATGAATCCTCTCCATCCGAAAAAATAGCGGATATATTGGAAAATATGTTTAAATGTAAACTTTGAATTGCATTTTGGCGAAAAAATAGGAAACACTGTTTGTGAAAAACAAAAGGCTTCATGCGAAATTCGACCGTTTTTATTTTCTTTTTTCTTTTTTCGACATTAAATCTTGACAAGTCGAAAGAAAGTGTTATAATTATATTGTAAATACTTGACGGTTCGGGCGACCGCAACCGCTCTATGAGGTGAATGTATGTTGAATTTTGCTCTCATTTTTGCATCTTCCGACAACTGGCTTCCCATGCTTATCGTTGCCGCCGTAGCGGTGGTTCTCGTCGGCGTGT
>ULRP01039169.1_pt1 | contig 15722 bp, 14 predicted proteins | sample 1955521 | NCBI WGS metagenome assembly ULRP01 (sample SAMEA4835685, study PRJEB28245) | human gut metagenome | biome: gut microbiome; material: fecal sample | place: Denmark | collected 2008
TGTCGCAGGTTTTACGGATCTTTTCGGCAGCGGCTTCAATGCGTGCAAATTCTTCTTTATCATAATTAACGGGGAGATCGACCCAGCCGAGAAAATCGTTGCCTGCGCCGGAACGGTCGCAAACGGTTTTGTATGCGGCGCGGATTTCGGGCGCAATGGCATCAAAGTCCTTTTTTTCGATAAATCCTTCGGTGAATTTTGTTTCCACTTTAACGTTCATGGTAGTATTCCTCCGTTTTACATCTTAAAATCAGTGAAATTTCAGTACTTTCTTATTATACAACGCGCGATTTAAAAATGCAAGACGAAAAGCAAGTTTTTCGCGGAATACACAGCAAAATATATCAAAAAATAGACTTTTTTGCAACAATTGTCAAATCATTCCGCGCCGATCTCGGATAAACCGACAAATTGTTTTAACAGGCGCATAAAATAAGAGAAAAACGTTATCTTTTCGACATCGGCCTTTACGGTAATATCCGATTCGCCGATTTTTTCATCGCCCTTTTTATAAATGACATGCCCCACAACGTCGCCGGCTTTCAACGGCGCCGCCAGTGTTTCGGGAAGCACAAGTTCGGTCGTTACGCCGGAAATCGCGCCTTTTTCCAGGATAGCGGAGAAAGGAGCCGCCGTCAGAGACACGCTGTCGCAGATGCCGCCCGTTACCGGAAGCGTTCCGCAGTCGCCTCCGTCGTATGAATAAACGCCGTAATTGGCAAAGCCGAAATCAAGAAGCGTACGGGCAATGTCGTTCCGGACATCACGCGTGGGGGCGCCCATGATAACGCAGATAAGCTGCATGTTATCCCGTTTGGCTGTGGCGCTTATACAGAATCCGGCCCTGGAAGTTGAACCTGTTTTCAGTCCGTTTGCGCCGGGATAAAAACGAACGAGACGGTTTGTGTTAGTGAGAATAAAAGCGCCGTCGCGGATACTGTCCATCCAGGTACTGCTGTAAGTCAGGATCTTTTCGTGGCGGATCAGTGCCTGCGACATAAGGGCGATATCGCGGGCGCTCGTCACATGATTTTTCACGGTGTCGTCAAGGCCGTTCGTGTTTTCAAAATGGGTGTTTTTCATCCCCAATTCCGCAGCTTTCTGATTCATCATGTTGACAAACGCTTCTTCGCTGCCAGCGATATGTTCCGCCAGCGCCACCGTGGCATCATTGGCAGAGCATATCACAACACATTTCACCAGTTCTTCCACTGTGAGTTCTTCGCCCACTTTGAGATATACCTGCGACCCGCCCATGGAGGCGGCACGTTCGCTTGTCGTCACTTTTTCGTCCGGTTTGATCTTGCCGGAATCAATGCTTTCCATCGTAAGCAGAAGCGTCATGATCTTGGTAACGGAGGCCGGCGGCAACGCTTCGTCCGCATTTTTTTCATAAAGGATTTTTCCTGTGGAAGCCTCCATCAAAATGGCCGATTTGCAGTTGATTTCGGCGGTATATTCCGCGGCAGAAGACGTGAAGGCCGCCAATATACCAAAGGTGCCGCATAATAGGGCGACGGCGAGAACCAAAGACAGTTTGCGTTTCATCGTTATTATTCTCCTTTTAAGATTCTTGTTCATCTTATGATTCCGTGCCGTTTTGTATGCTTCGGCCATGGTTTTTTGCGGTTGGCACTTGATATTTTCATTTTTATCGTGTACAATAATACTGTATTGTGAAAAAAGGTGGTGTCTTTTTGTGATTCGCAAAGAAGTATGTCCCGGTATTGCGCTGACCATGGTGAATACCGAGAAATTCAAGGAGAATCGGCTTGCATTGCATTTTATTCTGCCGCTTGTACCTGAAGAAGTGCAATATTACGCCGTTCTGTCCAAGATTCTGAAACACGGTTCCCACGCTTATCCCTCCATGTCGGCGTTTGCCCGTCAGCTGGAAACCTTATATGCTTCCAATATTTCCTGTGAAACGGCAGTGCGCGGAGAAACGGAGATCTTTACGGTTTCCTTATCCATGTTGCGTAACCGCTGTACCGGCGGCGATATGGATCTTACGGTAGAGGGAACGAAGTTGCTTACCGGCCTTTTGTCCGAACCGCTCCTGAATCGGGACGGCACCGGCTTCGACGAAAAGAATGTGGCCATGGAAAAAGCAAACTTCCTGACGCAGATCCGTTCGATCGTAAACAACAAAGCGCTGTATGCGATGGCCCGTTGCCGTGAGGAAATGTGCAAAGGGGAACCGTACGCTACCGGTGCGCTCGGAACAGAAGAAATGTTCCGTACTTTCGATGACGCGAAACTGTTGCCGTATTTCAAAAAACTGTTGCATGCTTCCCGTGTGGAAGCGGTCTTTATCGGTGACGAACCGGAAGACAGAATATCGGCGCTCTGTCAGCCGCTGTTCACATTTCTCGGCGCAAGACAGGTTCCCGATCTTTCCTGCCGCGTTGTCCGCACGGTAAAAGAAGTGAAGCATATTACCGAATCCGCCGATACGGTGCAGGGAAAACTTTCCGTCGGATTCCGCACGGGCGTTGTAACCGCCGATCCGATTTCTTATGCGTACCCGATGTTTTCCACGGTGCTTTCCGCGTCCCCCGTATCCAAATTTTTCATGAATGTCCGTGAAAAACGCAGTCTATGCTATTATTGCAGCATGAGCGCAGATCGTGAAAAGGGCGTTGCCTTTGTCAATGCCGGTATTGCCAACGATAAAAAAGAGGAAACCGTTTCGGCGGTTCTGCAGGAGATCGAGGCCATGAAGAAAGGCGAGATCACCGATGAAGAAATGCGTTTTGCACGCTCGTTTCTCATCGACAACTATCGTTCGGTGACCGATTCGCTTGAAAGCATGGATGTCTTCTGCCTTGGAAATATCCTCAGAAATGAAGAAAAAAGCGTCGATGACTATATCGACGACGTGAATAAGACCACAAAAGAAGACCTGACGAAAATTGCCGACGGTATGTTGCTCGACACGGTGTATTTTCTCCGTGGAAGCGGCGATCGGAATGAGGAGGATTCCGCGGAATGAAATACGATTTTACCATAACGGAAGAACCGAAGTTACAGGAAAAGTATTATTACCACAAACACAAGAGCGGCTTGCGTATTTATATTCTGCCGAAAAATTTCTCGACATATTACGCTATTTTTGCTACAAAATACGGTTCACTTGAACGCACTTTCCGCGTGGCGGGAGAAAAAGATTTTGTCACAGTGCCGGACGGCGTCGCACATTTTCTCGAACACAAGATGTTTGAGGAAGAAGACGGAAGCGACGCATTTGAAAAATTTGCGCCGTTCGGTGCCAGTGCCAACGCCTACACGTCTTTTGACAAAACCGCCTATCTCTTTTCCTGCACCGATCACTTCTACGATTCGCTCCGCGTTCTTTTGTCCTTTGTGAAACATCCGTATTTCACGGACGCCAATGTGAAGAAAGAACAGGGGATCATCGGTCAGGAGATCGGTATGTGCCAGGACAGACCGTCGACTCAGCTTTACTACGCGCTGATGAACGCGCTCTATTCTCAGCATAATATCCGCACCGAGATTTGCGGAACGGTGGACACCATCGCCAAAATCACGCCGGATATTCTTTACCGCTGTTATCGCACGTTTTACAATCTTTCCAACATGGCGCTTTGTGTTGTCGGCAATGTTTCGCCGGACGACGTTGTCGCGCTTGCCGATGAACTTCTGCCGCCCGAACCTCCCGTTGAAATCGAAACGATATATCCGAAAGAAACGGAAAAGGTTGCGACGGAATATAAGGAAATCCGGATGCAGGTGGCACGTCCGATGTTTATGATCGGCGTAAAAGATACCGTGACCGACGGCGACAGTCATATGCGCGAAAGACGTGCCGCAACGCTGAATCTTTTGCTTGATCTTCTGTTTTCCGAGACTTCGCCCTTGCACGCCTCCCTCTACGAAGCGGGACTTATCTCCCGTGCGTTGGACGCGGAATATGAATACGGTAACGGATATGCGCATGCCTTGATCGGCGGCGAAAGCGATGACCCGGAAAAGGTCTTCCGCCTTGTGAAAGAAGAAATTGCCGCAAGAAAAAAATCACCGCCGTCCGAACAGGATTTTTGTCGTGCCCGGCGCACCGCCTATGCCGACAATATCCGTCTTTTCGACAGTACAGAGGACATCGGAAACGCATTTATTGACGACTTATTTTCCGGCAGCGACATTTTTACCGCTACTACGCTCGTCAACGACATTCAGTACAGCGAAGTGCTTTCGATGCTGAATGAATTCTTTAAAGACGGCAGTATGACCCTGACGGTGGTAAAACCGAAAGAGAAGAAATAACGGAGTTTGTTATGACACTGATAGAAGGTAAAGCAGTAAGCGCCGCATTGCGGGAACAGCTGAAAGAGCAGACCGCACGGTTCACCGAAAAATACGGACGCCGCCCCGGATTGTTCGTCATTCTTGTCGGAAATGATCCTGCGTCGGCGGTTTATGTACGCAACAAGGGGAAAGCCTGCGCTGAACTCGGCATTGATTCCGAAACCATTCTTTTGCCGGAAGAAACAACGGAAGATGATCTTCTGCAAAGAATTGACGCGCTGAATCGCGACGATCGCGTTGACGGTATTCTGTGTCAGCTTCCTCTCCCGAAACACATTTCCGAAGAAAAGGTCATAGCCGCCATTTCTCCCGATAAAGATGTGGACGCTTTCCACCCGGAAAATGTCGGACGAATCCTGACAGGGCATTATCGCTTTCTCCCCTGTACGCCGGCCGGCGTTATGGCGCTTCTGGATTATTACCATATTGATGTTGCCGGGAAAAACTGCGTCGTCGTCGGTCGCAGTAATATCGTCGGAAAACCGCAGGCGCTTCTTCTTCTTGAACGCAACGGCACCGTAACGATATGTCATTCCCGCACAAAAGATCTTGCTTCCTTTACGCGTAATGCGGATATACTGGTGGTGGCTGTCGGAAAACCGCGCTTTATCACAGGAGATATGGTGAAACCCGGCGCCGCGGTCATTGATGTGGGGATCAATCGCATGCCCGACGGTAAACTGTGCGGCGACGCGGATTTTGATACCGTAAAAGAAAAAGCGGCTTATATTTCGCCTGTTCCGGGCGGCGTCGGACCCATGACGATCACCATGCTGATGAAAAACACGCTTACCGCGGCGGAACTGCATGCGAAAGCCAACATTTTTTAAAAGAAATCCGATATTTTTCCCGGATTTTACTTGACAAATCGCATAAAATCATTTATAATATTCTTGTTATATTCTGGAGATAGTAAAGTCTCTTTGCAGAATGCGGAGGGAGGGGAAAACAGATGGCAGAAGTTAGAGTTAAAGAAGGCGAATCTCTTGACGTGGCTCTTCGCCGTTTCAAGCGTCAGTGTGCCAAATCCGGTATTCTGAACGAGATCCGCAAGAGAGAGCATTACGAAAAACCCAGCGTGAAGCGTAAGAAGAAATCCGAAGCTGCAAGAAAGCGCAAGTATAAGTAATGCGATAAAGCCGTGCGAAAGCACGGCTTTTCCTTTTTCCGGCGGAAAGACGAAAAAATTTCCTTGATTGATTTTTTCTTTATACAGCATACTATTTTTGAAAACAAGAAAGGATTGTCAAAGAAAATGAAACGTTGCATATCTTTCCTTTTGTCGGTTGTTGCGGCGGCTCTTACTGTGACGCCGTGCGTGGCCGCCGGAAACGGATTTTCGGTCGTGCGGAACCGCGATCATAAACAGCCGCACCCCGATCCGACATATTCTTATATAGAAAAATACGATTGCTATTATGTAGATAAAAAACACGGAGATACCGCGGAAGATAAGGTACTTTACCTGACATTTGACGCCGGATATGAAAACGGAAACGTTGAAAAAATTCTCGATGTATTGCATGAAGAACAAGTACCGGGCGCTTTTTTTGTACTTTCCCATCTGGTCGCGGATAACACGGGACTGGTTCGTCGTATGCGCGACGAGGGGCATCTCGTATGCAATCATACCGCGCGCCACAGAGATATGACAAAGTGTACCGATAAAGCGGCCTTTGAAAAAGAACTGAATGCCTTGGCCTCGCTTTATAAAGAAAAAATCGGCGAAGAGATGCCGAAATACTATCGTCCGCCGGAAGGCAAACTCAGCGAACAAAATCTGCAGTTTTTACGTGATCTCGGTTATAAAACGATCATGTGGAGTTTTGCCTATGCGGATTGGGACAATGACCGCCAGCCGGATCCTGTTGCCGCCAAAGAAAAAATCATGACGTACACGCATAACGGGGCGATCATACTCCTTCACCCGACGTCGGCTACCAATGCCGCCATTATAAAGGACTGCATAAAAACATGGAAGGAGCAGGGGTACCGTTTCGGTACGCTTGATGAATTGTAATGCGTCGGAACACCTTTTCAACCGTGGCATTTTTTCTGATTCTTTCGCTTCTTCTTCCGATCTTCACTTGTACCACATCCGCGGAAAACACCGGGACAAAAAAGAAAATCGCTTTGACATTTGACGACGGCCCGCATCCGCGCTATACCGATGAAATTCTGGATATTCTTTCGGAATACAATATCAAGGCTACGTTTTTTGTCATCGGCACCAATGCCGAATACTACCCGAAGCAACTGAAAAGAGAAGTCCGCGAGGGGCACGAGATCGGAAACCACACCTATTCGCACCCGCATATGAAAAGCCTTGACGCCGCCGCCACACGTGAACAGATTCTGAAATGCCAGAAAGTAATCACGGATCTTACGGGTAAACCGCCGAAACTCTTTCGTCCGCCGGAGGGATTCTGTACGACGTGTACGTCAACTGTCATGAAAGAATTTGGTTTCACGCCCGTACTCTGGAACATTGACACGCGCGATTGGGCGGGTACGTCTGTTGACGCTATTGTCAATAATGTAAAAAACGGGGCCGGTTCGGGGAAGATCATACTGTTTCATGATTATGTATCCTGCAAAAACAGTACAATTCCCGCATTGCGTATCCTGATACCGTACCTCCTGAAACAAGGATACGAGTTCTGTACGGTCAGCGAACTTTATGAGAGCATGCATGGCTAAAAAAAGTGCAAAGCATATGCTTTGCACTTTTTTATTGAAAGTATCAGCGCTCCTCGCGGAAATAGTTGAGGCCGAGGCTGGCAGGAGGCTGTGTTTCGCGTTTTCTCCGCACGCTGATCAGTATCAGAACCACAATGGTAACCACATACGGAAGCATCTGAATCAGCGGCTGGTACATTGTCGGCGCATTGATCTTGCTGTTAAGCACATAAAGCGCACCGAAAAGGTAAGAACCGCCGATGGCAACGGCAGGTTTCCATGTCGAGAAAATTACGAGCGCAATGGCAAGCCAGCCAAGGTCGCCGAACGTGCCGCTTGACCAGATACCGCTTTGATAATCCATGACGTAATAAAGACCGCCGAGGCCGGCAATCGCACCGCCGATGCAGATAGCGAAATATTTGTATTTTGTAACGTTGATACCGGCGGCGTCGGCAGTGGCAGGACTTTCACCGACCGCACGGAGTTGCAGGCCGACGCGCGTTCTTTTCAGAATCAGTGTGGCGGCGACGGCAATAATCACGGCGAGATAAACCATGAATCCGTGTGAAAAAAGAATACGTCCGATCGGATTTTCTTCCATTGCCTCGATATGCGCGCGATAATAATCGGCAAACCGATTCAGAATGATGTTCGGCGTTTCGCTTTTGGTCAGCTGAATCAATGAGCCGCCGAAGAAATTGCCGCAACCCACGCCGAAAGTCGTCAGGGCAAGGCCGGTCACGTTCTGATTGGCACGAAGCGTAACCGTCAGAAAACTGTAGATAAGGGAAGCAAAAAGAGAACCGATGATGCAACAGATAAGAGGTACAAGAATACCGCAGATCGGATTCATTTTGAGCGGCGATTCCTGATAGAAGAACGCGCCGATGACGCCGGAAATGGCGCCGACATACATAACGCCGGGAATACCGAGATTCAGGTTACCGGCTTTTTCGGTAATGATTTCACCGACCGCGCCGAAAAGAAGAACCGTACCGATAGCAATGGCACTTTGCAGAATACCGACAAGAACACTCATTGTTTTTCCTCCTTTTCCGCATGTTTCTGATGGTTGAAGATGATCTTATACTGCACAAAGAATTCGCAACCGATGATGAAGAAAAGGATAATGCCCGTGATAAGATCGGGGAAGGACGGGTCAACGCGAAGTTCGGTCGCAATTTCCAGTGAACCGAGTTGCAGGACAACAATAAGAAGCGAAGCAAGAATCATAATAATCGGATTGAATTTTGCGAGCCAGGAAACCATGATGGCGGTAAAGCCGCGTCCGCCCGCAATATCGGGAGAAACGTTTTGCGCCGTACCGACAAGGAGGAAACCCGCAAGGCCGCACAGGAGTCCGGAAAGCGCCATGGTACGGATAATGACTTTTTTTACGTTGATACCGATATAGCGCGCCGTGTTTTCACTTTCGCCCACGACCGATATCTCATATCCGTGTTTATGGTAACGGAGATACCCGTACATAAGGAAAGTGACTGCAATGACAACAAAAAAGGGAATAAGATACATTCTGTTGCCACCGAAAAACGAGCCGATACGTTGTTGCGGATCAAGTTTTGTAAAGTCCACCGTCGAACCGCGTTTGTTCCACATATTCATGAAGAAGCGCGTGATTCTCATGGCCACATAGTTCATCATCAGAGTGAAAAGCGTTTCGTTTGTTCCGAACAGCGCCTTGAAAACGGCGGGGATCACACCCCAGACGGCGCCGGCAACCAGAGCGGAAACCAACATAACGGGAATCAGAATACCGAGTGACCAGTCCTGAAAATAAAACATGCAGGCGGCCGTTGCGAGGCAACCGGCGATTACTTGTCCTTCGGCGCCGGTATTCCAGAAACGCATACGGAATGCAGGCGTTACCGCCACCGAAATGCAAAGAAGAATAGCCAACTCTTTCAGCGTCACAAGAAAGTTTTTACCGGTGCCGAATGCGCCGATCCACATTTTGCTGAAAAAGGCAACCGGGTTGACGCCGGTCAGGATAAATGTCAGAAGTCCGGCAAAGAGAAGGGCGCAGACAATGGCAATCACGCGGATCAGAATGGATTTTTCAAGCGGGAGCTGATCGCGCTTTACAATATGAAACAAAGGTTCACGCTTTTCTGTAGCGAAGGTTTTGCTCTTCATTGTTTTACACTCCTTCCGTTTTGGTCATGAGAAGACCGATTTCTTCTTTTTTAGCGGTACGTCCGTCAACAAGTCCGGTCACACGGCCGCCGCCGACGACAAGGATACGGTCGCAAAGTTCGATCAGCACATCGAGATCTTCGCCGACGAAAATAACGGCCACACCGTTTTCTTTTTGCTGATTCAAAAGATTATAAATCGTATAAGAGGAGTTGATGTCAAGACCGCGGACAGGATATGCCGCCATCAGGACGGTCGGCGCCGCCGCAATTTCACGGCCGACAAGCACCTTTTGTACGTTGCCGCCCGAAAGACGGCGCACAGGCGTCGTTGTGCCGGGAGTCACGACCTCCAGCTCGTCAATGATCCGCTCGGCAAGGTCTTTCGGCGGTTTTCTGTCGAGAAGAAAAGAATGACCCTGCGTATAACTCCGGAGCATCATATTGTCGGTAATGTCCATATTACCGACGAGTCCCATGCCGAGACGGTCTTCCGGTACAAAGGAAAGACGAACGCCGAGTTCACGGATTTCGAGCGGTGTTTTTTCGAGAAGATCAACTGTTTTTCCGCTTTCGGGATCAATATAGCGGATATTGCCGTCGGATATCGGCTGAAGACCCGCAATAGCTTCGAGCAATTCACGCTGTCCGCTGCCGGCAATGCCGGCAATGCCGAGAATTTCTCCGCTTTTGGCCGTAAAGGAAACGTTATTGAGCAGGGTAACGCCTTCGGGACTTACGCAGGAGAGTCCGTCGACAACCAAGCGGTCAACGGAATCCCGGGGCAGCGTACGATGAATATTGAGGCTGATTTTTTTGCCGACCATCATTTCGGTAAGCGAAGATTCCGTTGCGTCTTTGGTATCCACGGTGGCAATGTGTTCGCCGCGGCGCAGAACCGCAACGCGGTCGGAAATGGACAAAACCTCATGCATTTTATGGGTGATGATGATAATGGCCTTGCCGCTGTCGCGCATCTTGCGGAGAACGTTGAAAAGTTTGGCGGTTTCCTGCGGCGTCAGTACGGCGGTAGGCTCGTCCAGTATCAGAATATCGGCGCCGCGGTAGAGAACTTTCAGAATCTCCACCGTTTGTTTTTCGGATACGGCCATGTTATAGATCTTTTTCTGCGGATCAATTTCAAAACCGAACTGTTCGGTGATGTCACGTACTTTTTCGGTCGCCGCTTTCAGATTGTATTTCTGACCGTCGTCGATCCCCAAGACGATATTTTCAGTGGCAGTGAAGATGTCCACCAGTTTGAAGTGCTGATGGATCATACCGATTTTATAGCGGAAAGCGTCTTTCGGCGAGTGGATAACCGCTTCTTCGCCGTTGACGTAAATCTCTCCTTCATCCGGGTAATAAATCCCGGCGATCATATTCATAAGTGTGGTCTTGCCGCTTCCGTTTTCGCCGAGAATGGCAAGAATTTCTCCGTGGCGGACGTTTAAATCCACGTCACGGTTGGCCACTACGCTTCCGAAGCGTTTCGTGACGTGTTTCAGCTCAAGAGCAGGCGTGTCTAACACACAGGATTCCTCCTAAAAAATACAAAATGAGGGAAAAAAACACAGAAAATGCTGTTGGAAAGGGAAGAGAAAGTTACCCGATAAAAAGGATATAAGGCGGGGCATAAGCTCCGCCTGTTATCCATCATAAAAATCATTCCCAGCCTTTGTTAAGCTCGGTGATACCGTCGATACGGATTTCAAAATAAGGTGCCGAACGGAATTCGGATTCGGCAAAATAGGTAATGCCGTTTTCGGTCTTGACAACTTTCGTATCGGCCTTGTAGTCGCCGAGGTCGATAACGTCGGCAAGGAAGTCGGCGTCAACGGTTTTGCCGTTTTCGTAGGTGAATTTCGTTACGTCGAAAACTTTGAGCGTGCCGTTTTTCAGTTTGGTAACGGCTTCTTCAATCTTCGCAACAGTGCCGTCGGCGGCAACCTTTTCATTCATCTTGCTGAGCACGACAGAGCCGGTAGAAAGCGTGCCGCACCAGTTCTTTTCAATGGCGGTACCGTCGGTAACAGCCTTGATGATGTGATAGAAGTAAGGAGACCAGTCGATGGCGGAAGAGATGATGAACGACTTGTTGCAAGCCTTGATGGTCGAGCCGTTGTAGGAAACGTTCGGCACTTTCTTGTTGTTGCAGGCGGTAGGAGCGCCCATCGAGTCGGCGTGCTGGCTGATGAGAACGCACTTATCGGTGTCGATCAGGGTTTCGGCGGTCTGCTTTTCACGGTCATAGTCATACCAGGAAGAAGTATAGCGAACCTTCATCGTGGCAGTGGGGCAGACGGAACGTGCGCCAAGGAAGAAAGAGGTGTAACCGGAAACAACTTCGGCATAGGGGAACGCACCGACGTAACCGATGATGGCCTGTTCGGCGGTAATCTTACCGCTGGAGATCATTTCGTTCAGCTTCATACCTGCGGCGATACCGGCAAGGTAACGGCCTTCATAAATGGAAGCGAAAGCGTTGTGATAGTTGGTAAGAGAAGCATATTCGTCAAGACCGGCTTTCGTACCGGTAGCATGGCAGAACTGTACGTCCGGGAAAGCCTGAGCAGCCTTGATCATATTGGCTTCATGACCGAAGCTGTCGGCAAATACGATCTTGCAGCCTTTGTTTTTAAGACGTTCGGCGGCTTCATAGCAATCATTGCCCTCTTCGGGGATATTCTTTTCAAAGAGAACCTGATCATCGGTGAGCGAAAGGTACGTCTGAATTTTCTTTGCGGCGTTGATGAAGTTCAGGTCGTAGGTCGACTGTTCATCGTGCAGAAGGATGAACCCGATCTTGAAATCCGAAGAAACCGTGAATTTTTCGCCGAGAGAAACTTCGTCGAGAACGGTTACCTCTTTGATTTCGTCATCTGTATCGGAGCAGGATGCGAGACCGCATACGACACCGAGGGAGAGGACGGCGACGAGGAAAAGGGAAATGAGCTTTTTAGACATTGTGCGAACCTCCAAAATTTTTTATTTTCTTTACGCTCCCGCGTAAACAAAAACAAAAGAAAAACCGTTCATAATATAAGGAATCATGAACGATACACAATCCCTTTTTCGGAATCCATGGATTCCACGATGGCCAGCGATTCAATGCGGTATCCTTCCGCACGGAGCGCGTCGCCGCCGTGCTGGAAACCTTTTTCAATCGCAATGGCGCAGCCGGCAAGGGAAGCACCGGCATCATTTATCATTTTTTCAAGACCTTTGATGGCATTACCGCATGCGAGAAAATCATCAACAATGAGAACTTTGTCGTTTTCATGCAGATATTCTTTGGCAACGGTGGCCGTATAGGTATTTCCGTGCGTAAAGGAAGCGATTTCGGCCGCATAGACGTCTTTCGACTGGTTGGCAGACGGGTGCTTTTTCGCAATGACTACGGGGACATGCATGGCGGCGGCCGCCATAACGGCAATGGCAATGCCGGAGGCTTCGATCGTCAGGATTTTGGTTACGGGAGTACCTTCATAAAGGCGCGCAATCTCTTTGCCGATATCCGCAAGGAAATCAACATCAAGTTGCTGATTCAGGAAGTTGCCGACTTTCAGAATGTTGCCGGGAAGGACTTTGCCGTCTTTTTGAATCTTTTCTTCCAGCGCCCGCATGACTTACCTCCGTAAAAATAAGAAAACAGACTGTAAAAACAGTCTGTTTGCCAATTACCGCCTATCTCACGCCAACGATAACATAAAAAACCAATAGTCGCATCTTCAGGCGTGCGGTAGAAACATTCGGACCATAAAACCGAATCTATATTGGCAAACAATCAATTTGTACATTTATTGTATCATGTTTCGACACAAATTGCAAGAGCAAACGTGAAAAAATATGAGATAAAAAAGCCGATTTTTCCCTGTCGGTTTTGGTTAAGTTGCCTAAATGCGCAAAAAAGGACGGAACCGCCGCGGAAGAAAAAACGCATACATATAATAAAAATGTAGGAAATTGTTTTTCAAGGTTGACAATTTCGCGCGGCAGGGTTATAATATAATATCAGAATCAAAGGGCGTTCGGCGCCCGATAGTTTAAGGAAGTGTTTTTTATGACAAAGGTTGATGTATTTTCCGGATTTCTCGGAGCCGGTAAAACCACGCTGATCAAAAAGTTGATAAAAGAGGCTTATGCCGGCGAAAAGATCGTGCTGATAGAAAACGAATTCGGCAAGATCGGTATTGACGGCGGCTTTCTGCGCGAAGCGGGCATACAGATCAATGAACTGAATTCGGGGTGCATTTGTTGCAGCCTTGTGGGCGACTTCGGAAAAGCGCTGAAAAAAGTTGTGGACGAGTATCATCCCGACCGTATACTCATCGAGCCGAGCGGCGTCGGAAAACTGAGCGACGTTGTGCGCGCCATCGAAAAAGCCGATGTCGACGGTCTTGCGATTGCGGGCAGCGTAACGGTCGTGGACGCCGCAAAATGCAAAATGTATCTGAAGAATTTCGGAGAATTTTTCTGCGATCAGGTGGAGCATGCGGGAACAATTATTCTGAGCCATACAAAAAATCTCCCGGAAGAAAAAATCAAAGCGGCGGTTTCGCTTTTGCGCGAACATAATCCCGACGCTGTGATTGTCACTACCGATTGGGAACTTCTTGACGGTAAAAAGATTTTTGAAGCGATGACGCAGGAGAATTCTCTCGCGCGTACGCTGGAAAGCCTGGAAAAAGAAACGGAACACCATCACCACCATCATCACGACGGCGACGAATGTGACGACCCCGATTGCGCCTGCCACCATCATCACGATGATGACGACGACGATGATCACGATGAACACGAGCATCACCACCATGATGAAGACGAACATCATCATCACCATGGCGAAGGTGAGTGCGATGATCCCGACTGCGCGTGCCATCATCATCACGACGATGACGATGATGATGAACATGAGCATCATCACCATCATGCCGATGATGTTTTCACTAGTTTCGGCGTGGAAACGGCAAAAAAATTTACGGCAGAAGAATTGCATGATGCCCTTGAAGCCTTTGCGGAGTCAAACGAATACGGCATGGTTCTGCGTGCAAAAGGTATCGTTGAAGGCAAGGACGGGCAATGGATACACTTTGATTATGTTCCCGGAGAACCCGATATCCGTACGGGTGCGGCCGATATTACGGGGCGTCTGTGCGTCATCGGATCGGGACTGGATAAAAAGAAGATAGCCGCTTTGTTCGGTATTGCTTAAGGAGAGATTATGGAGATACCGGTTTACCTTTTCACGGGTTTTCTCGAAGCCGGAAAAACCCGCGTCATTCAGGAAACGCTCGAAGACCGTAACTTTAACAAAGGCGAACGGACGCTGATTCTCATGTGCGAGGAGGGCGAAGAGGAATACGATCCCACCCGTTTTCCCGGCGGAAATGTTTCAATCGAAAAAATCGAACGCATTGAGCAGGTGAATACGGACAAGATCACCGCTCTGATAAAAAAGCATAATGCCGAACGGGTCATGGTCGAATATAACGGCATGTGGACTTTGGACGCCTTTTATAACGCTTTGCCGGACAACTGCATGGTTTATCAGGAGATTTTTCTTGCCGACGCCACGACTTTTATGGTGTATAATGCCAATATGCGCAGTCTCGTGGTAGATAAATTGCAGAGTTGCGAACTTGTGGTATTCAACCGCTATACGCCCGACATGGACAAACTGGAGCTGCATAAGATCGTGCGCGCCGTCAGCCGTAAGGCCAATATTGCCTATGAAAGCGAAGATACCATTGAATACGATGATATCCAGGACCCTCTGCCGTATGACCTTGAAAAAAATCCCGTTGTCATAAACGACGAGGACTATGCGATCTTTTACCGGGATCTTGCGGAGGACATCAAGAAATACGACGGCAAAACGCTTGTATTCAAGGGGCTTGTCGCACGCGACCCCAAACTCGGCGATAAAGGTTGCGTTATCGGACGTCATGTCATGACCTGTTGCGAAGCCGATATTGCCTATAAAGGACTTGCCGCTGTGGCAGATACGCCGATTGCGGCGGCACACGGATCATGGCAAACGGTAACCGCCACGGTGAAAATCGAAAAACATAAGATCTATCAGTCAAAAGGCCCGGTTTTGCATATTACGGAAATGCATGAAGCCGAAAAACCTGAAAAAGAGGTCGCCACATTCTATTAAATAAGAAAGCGGTATATAAACGCAGATGCGCTTATATACCGCCTTTTGTTTATCAGATACAACCGGCGCTGATACAATTCACATACGGAATATGTCCGATCATCGTGTTTCCGGGGGAGCGGGGCAATACCGCCTCATCAAGTTCTTCGATTTTATGGATTCCGCCCTCCACATAAAGAAGAGTACGCTCGGCAACCGCGCGCAGGCGCCACATAACACCGCCGAGCCGCACGTCCTGAATTTCAAATCCGAACGGTTTGTTTTCGGTATACCAAAGATGGCGATAAGCATGGTAAAAATGCTCCAGGTCGCGGATGAGGTCAGGGATCTCATCGGCCGCGATCATATGCAGTCCGACCTTGTCATTGGCAAGATAGGCTTTGCGGATACGGATA
>ULRP01089553.1_pt1 | contig 15694 bp, 12 predicted proteins | sample 1955521 | NCBI WGS metagenome assembly ULRP01 (sample SAMEA4835685, study PRJEB28245) | human gut metagenome | biome: gut microbiome; material: fecal sample | place: Denmark | collected 2008
CTGCGGCGATTGTCGCGGACTCCTCATGATGCTGGTGTCGAATTCGTCCTGCGCCCTGACGGCTTGCAGGACCTCGTCATCGGGCAGGCCATCGTATCGGAGGCGGGCAGCGTCGAGGGCTACATCCTCTTCGTGACTCCGGCTGAATACCTGCGCCGCAACATCAGCTCGCCGCAGCTCGACTTCGTGCTGGAAGATTCCTTCGGCAACGTCTGCCTGCAGACCGGCAGCGATTATGCCAGCGGTCTGCACAAGCTCTTCCCTGAACTGCACGGCAGCGTGCAGCGGCTTGTGCGCGTCCATCAGGACTATTATTACGTGACGTCGCAGGTGCTTGTGAAAGGTGATTTCCGCCTCTACACGGTCATGCCGGTGACGGACCTGCTGCATCGCTATGCCATCGGCCTCCTCGTCCTGTTGGGCGTGCTCGCCATCTTCATCCCCATCCTGCTCATCAGCATCCAGCGCGAGAGCAGGGCCCGCGTGCAGGCCATCGCGCAGGAGGAAGGGCGCGCCATGGCCATGTCGGAGGTTCGCCGGCTCGAGAGCCAGTTCAACCCGCATTTCCTGTTCAACACGCTTGAGAACATCAAGTTCATGGTGCGTCTCGACCCGGAGGCGGCGCAGCGCATGCTCATGGATCTCTCGAAGCTCCTGCGCTACAGTATCAAGGGGCGGGACCGCCTTGTCGACCTCGCCGAGGACCTCGCCTATACGCACAGCTATATCGAGATCCAGAAGTACCGCTTCGGGAAGCGTCTCATCTATGAGGAAGAGATTCCCGAGGAGGTGCTCGACTGCCGTGTGCCGCGCCTTATCGGCCAGCCGGTCATCGAGAACGCCATCCGGTACGGTGCCTCTGCCGACGGGATTATCCGTGTGCAGGTACAGGCGGAACGCCAGAGCGGGCTGCTCTTCCTGCGAGTGAAGGACTGGGGCCAAGGCCTTCCACCGGAACGGCTGCGGGAACTCCGCCAGATGCTCGCAGAAGGAGCAGATTCATCGGTGCACACGGGCATCTACAACATCCACCGTCGCCTGCAGCTCATGTACGGCGATGGCTACGGACTGACAATAGAGTGTCCGGCAGAGGGCGGCACGCTCGTCTGCCTGACACTGCCGTGGGAGAAGGAGGGATACGATGCTTCGAGTCGTGATCGTAGAGGATGAGGACATCATCAGGAAGGGACTCGTCTGCACAGTGGACTGGCAGAGCATGGGCGCTTGCATCGTCGGCGAGGCTGCCGACGGAGAGGAAGGACTGCAGGTCGTCCGGGAACAGCAGCCGGATGTCGTCCTGACGGATATCCGCATGCCGCGCCTCTCCGGGCTCGCGATGGCCGAGGCATTGCGGCAGTCGGGCAGCCATGTTGCCATTGTCTTTTTGACGAGCTATGCAGATTTCACCTACGCACAGGAGGCCCTGCGCCTCGGGGCAGTCGACTACTTGCTGAAGCCCGTGGAAGAAGAGGCATTGCACGCCGTCCTGCAGAAGCTGGTGCGGGCAGGGGGAGAGAAAGGAAGACAGGCAGAGCGCTGTCTGCCGGAACTGGTGGACTGGTTGGACCTCTTGCAGCAGGACAATCTCAATCCCTATGTACGCGATGTCCTCGGGCTCATCGCCGCGCACTACAGGGAGAGGCTGAGCGTCGAGCAGACTGCGGATGCGCTCGGCATATCCGCGAGCTACCTCTCGCGCAAGCTCAAAGATCAGACCGGTCACACCTTCAACTCGCTCGTCACGCGCTACCGCCTGCAGCAGAGCCTCTCCCTGTTGCGCGAGGGGCGGCTGCGCGTCTACGAGGTGGCCGAGCAGGTGGGCTTTGGCGACTACAAGAACTTCGCACAGGTCTTCCGCAAGTACCTCGAGATGACGCCCTCCCAGTTTATGCAGGGCCTTTGAATGAATCAGAGCAGAAAGAGAGAGATACATGAAATCCACGAAACCATACGAATCCTACATGATCATCAGCGACCTCGACGGCACAATCATCCCGCACGGCGGTGTCGTGTCGGAGGCGAACAAGCGAGCGATTGAATCGTTCCGCGCGGGCGGCGGCCACTTCGGCATCGCGACGGGCCGCACGCCGGAAGCGGCGGCGGGCTATCTCGGCGGCGTGGCCATCACGGCACCGAGTGTCTTCTTCAACGGTTCGATGCTCTACGACTGGCAGCACGAGCGCGTCCTTGTGACGCGGCCGCTCACAGCACAGGGGGCACCTGACCTCTGGCCGCGCTTTGCCGCGCTTTGCCTCGAGCGCTTCCCAAAAGCCTGCATCGAGGTCTACACGCAGGATGATTGCCACATCATCAGCAATCCGCGCTATGATGACCCGCGTCTGCCGCACGAGCACTACCGCTACTGCCACAGCGACCTCGCGGATCTGGCCGACGTCAGGAAGACGCCGTGGCTCAAGTTCTTTGTCTGCGCCGACCCTGCAGATCTTCGCGAACTCGAGCGGGAGGCAGAAGTCTTCGGCACGGCCGCCTGCTCGCATCACTTCTACTCAGAGGCCAATTACCACGAGTTCGTTGCCAAGGGCGTCTCGAAGGGCTCGATGCTCGAGGCAATCCGCAAGATGCCCGCATTCTCGCAGACGAAGATCATCGCGCTCGGGGACTACCTCAACGACAGGGAACTCTTAGAGGCCGCCGACATCGGCATCGCCTCGGGCAACGCGCACGATGAGCTCAAGGCACTTGCCGACTTCACCGGCTGCCGCGCCGAAGACGACCTGATCGTCTGGCTGCTCGAGCGTTTTGAGCGTTTGACGGCTAAGTGACAACAAAAATCCGCTAATTCCTAACAGATGTGGATGGTACAAAACGAATAACCCTCCTATAATTGAAGCGTAACAGATAGAAACGCTAAGAAACAATTATAGGAGGGTTTTTTGATGGGAATCTCTTTTGACGCAACGAATCAGCAATTCCACCTCTATAACGATCGGATCAGCTATATCATGAAGGTCCTGCGCGACGGCCATCTCGGCCAGCTCTACTTTGGCGCACGACTGCCGGAAGACCGCGACTACGGGTATTTTGTCCACACGGATTACTACCGCCCGACCAGTGCCTATGTCTTTGACAACGAGTACGGATTCTCGCGCGAGCACCTGCGCCAGGAGTACCCGTCGTACGGTACGACGGATTTCCGCGAGGGAGCGGTGGAGATTGCACAGCCGGACGGCAGCCACATCACGGATTTTTGCTACGTCTCGCACGAGATTGTCGCAGGTAAGCCGAAGCTGCAGGGCCTGCCGGCCACGTATGTGGAGGAAGATGCGGAGGCAGATACGCTGCTGGTGACGCTGCGCGACGAGAAGACGGGCGTCGAGCTCGTGCTCTCGTACACGATCTTCCGCGATTTCGACGCGATTGCCCGCAATGCCCGTTTCGTCAACAGGGGCAATGAGACCGTGGCGCTCACGCGCGCGATGAGCCTTGCCATTGACCTTCCCGATGCGGACTACGACTTCGTCCAGTTCTCCGGCTGGTGGGGCCGTGAGCGCCAGAAGAACGCGACGCATCTGCGCCCTGGCATCCAGTCCATCGGCAGTCTGCGCGGCCAGTCGGGCCATGTCCACAACCCGTTCTTCATCCTCAAGCGCCCGCAGGCGGATGAGCAGCAGGGCGAGGCCATCGGCTTCTCGCTCGTCTACAGCGGCAATTTTCTCGCACAGGCAGAGGTCGATACGTTCGATGTCACGCGCGTGACGATGGGCATCCATCCGCAGGAATTCTGCTGGCAGCTCGCGCCTGAGGATTCGTTCCAGACGCCGGAGGCTGTCATGGTCTGGTCGGACCATGGCCTCAACGGCATGAGCCAGAACTATCACAAGCTCTACCGCACGCGCCTGGCGCGCGGTGTCTGGCGCGACAAGGCGCGCCCCATCCTCATCAACAACTGGGAGGCCACGTACTTCGATTTCGATGAGGAGAAGCTCGTGCGCATCGCCAAGACGGCGCACGGTGTCGGCGTGGAACTCTTCGTCCTCGATGACGGCTGGTTCTCCACGCGCTGCGGCGAGACGAGCGGCCTTGGCGACTGGTGGCCGAACACAGATCGCCTGCCGAACGGCATCACGGGCCTCGCGGAGCGCATCAATGGCCTTGGCATGAAGTTCGGCCTCTGGGTAGAGCTCGAGATGGTCAACAAGGACAGCGAGCTCTACCGCGCGCATCCTGACTGGATCCTGCACACGGAAGGCCGCCACGCTTCGCATGGCCGCAAGCAGTACGTGCTCGACTTCTCGCGTCCGGAAGTCGTCGACTACATTCACGACTCCATCTACAAGGTCCTGAGCACGGCTAAGGTCGACTACATCAAGTGGGACATGAACCGCAGTATCACGGAGTGCGGCTCTTCGGGCTGGGGTCCTGAGCATCAGGGCGAGATTTTCCACCGTTACATCCTCGGCGTCTACAGCCTCTACGAGCGGCTGACGAGCGAATTCCCGAACATCCTGTTCGAGTCCTGCGCCTCGGGCGGCGGCCGTTTTGACCCGGGCATGTTCTACTACGCGCCGCAGTGCTGGACGAGCGATGATTCCGACGGCGGCGAGCGCCTGCGCATCCAGTACGGCACGAGCTACGCGTATCCGGTGTCGTTCATGGGCTCGCATGTCTCGATTACGCCAAACCACCAGATCTTTCGCGAGACGAGCCTCAAGCTGCGCGGCGATGTGGCCTACTTCGGCACGTTTGGCTACGAGCTCGACCTCGGCAAGCTCTCAGCAAAAGAGCTCGATGAGGTCCGCGAGCAGATCCGCTTCATGAAGAAGTACCGCAAGCTGATCCAGCAGGGCACGTTCTACCGCCTCAAAGACCCGTTCACGGGCAATGCTGCAGCCTGGATGGTTGTCTCGGATGACCGCCGTCAGGCAATCGTCGGCTATTACAAAATGCTCGCACACCCGTGCACGCCGTACACCTGGATGAAGCTTGCCGGTCTCGATGAAGCGGCTGATTACACGGTCCGCATTGATGACCGCGAGGAGATGGGGCAGTTTACGGGCGCCGAACTCATGTATGCCGGACTCGATACGACGGACTTTTCTGCTGGCGAGCAGAGCCATGAGGAGGGCAAGCACTGCACGGACTTCTGGTCGCGCCTCTTCATCCTCGAGGCAGAGTGAATCGTCAATCTGTCAATAAATTTCCGTGAATACCTAACAGATGCGGAACAGATGCGGATGGAAATGCACCGTCAAAACAACTACAATATCGAATAGATCGAGGAGTTTTGCGAGCAACGCAATCTGAGATTGACTTCCCGATGAAAATTGGAAGATGGAAGAGAAAAGATGGAAGAGGAGAGAGAGAATGAAGCGAGAGATGAGACGCAAGATCATGGCGGTCAGTGGTGTCATGATCTGTGGCGCGAGTGTCGGCATATTCCAGAAGATTGCCCTGGGGACAGACCCGTTCACGTGTTTTGTCACGGGCATCGCGAATGTGTTCCATTCGACGTACAGTACTTGGTATGTGATCCTGACAGGCCTCATGCTGCTGGGTGTCATTGCGCTCCAGCGGCGCTACATCGGCTTTGCGACGCTGATCAACCTTTTCCTGACAGGTGTGGCAGCTGATGCGATGCACGGCTTCCTGGACTTTCTCCTGCCAGACCCGACGTTTGGCATGCGCTGCCTGCTCATGGCTGTCAATGTCCTGATCATGAGCTTCGGCTCGGCGCTCTACTATGTGGCCAGCCTCGGCGTCTCGGCCTATGATGCTGTCGCATTGATGGCATCAGAGTGCTACAGCCTCGCTTCGTTCCGTGTCTGCCGCGTCACGACGGATATCTGCTGCGTGACCGTCGGCTTCTTCCTCGCCGCTGATGTCGGCATCGGCACGGTCATCACGGCCTTCTTCATGGGGCCTGTTGTGCAATGGTTCACCGAGCACTTCGCCTTGCCGCTGCTCAATGGCCACTCAATGAGCGGCTCGCAGCCCCGTCCTGACGGAGTCTGATTTTGTCTCATTCATCCCGGAAAAGCAAAAATCCCTGACATCATGTCGGGGATTTTTTTGATGGGGAAGCTGGCGGCATGTGCAGGTGGATTCCCTGCTGTTCTCTGCGGTAGGTCGTAGGGCTCATGCCGACCTTGCGCAGGAAGGCGCGCTGGAAGGAGTCGCTCTTGGCGTAGCCGCAGGAACAGGCAATCGACTCGATGGAGAAGGTCGTCGTCTCGAGCAGGTGCTGGGCCTTCGTGATGCGGCAGTTTTCAATGTAGGTGTGGGGAGAGATGCCGAGGTGCTTCTTGAACAGCGTCGTCACATAGCTGCGGTTGAGATTCATGTAGTCAGCGAGGTCCTGCACGGTGAACGGTTCCTCAAGATGCGTGCGGATGAAGGCAGTCATATGCGTGATGTAGGTGTTGCTGTCACTTGCTGGCATAAGGTCGCGCTGCGCTTCGGCAAGGACGGAGAGGAACTGCATCAGCAGGCCCATGCGGTAGTAGCGCCCGGACAGGGTGAAACTGTTGTGTGCCAGCATGTCCTCCACATACGATGTCAGCCGCGCGCCCTGCTCCTTCGTGCAGGTGTAGATGGGCCCTTCCTGGCTGAGGCCGAGCGAGGCGATGATTTCTGGGGCGCGTCTTCCGCTGCACGCGACCCAGATGTAGGTCCAGGGGTCCGCTTCATCGCTCTGGTAAGTCGTCTGATAGTCGGGTTCAATCAGGAAGCCCTGCCCCGCATGCAGGTGATACGTGTGCTGATTGGCCTGGAATGTCCCCTTGCCTGCTAGGATGAAGTGGATGAGGTAGTAGGAGCGCACGGCTGGCCCGTAGCGATGGCCGGGCCCCGTGACAGAGTGGCCGAATGTCGTCAGGTAGAGCTCGCTCTCCTCTGCCGAGGGCACGTTGACCGATTGTATGTCTTCCATTTGCCTTTCCTCCATCTTGCGTCCTGTGTCCTGCACTTCTTTGTCATGAGACCTTTATTATATCATCTTTTGCATCATGTTTCTTCAGCATGTCGCTTGTTTTCTTTTGCGGGGACATATTCGTGAATATATATTTTCTGGAGAGACAGATGGGGTAAATTTTTTCGCAGAGTCCATTGACATCTGGCGAAACTGGTTGTATGATTGTAAACAATCTACCAAGTAATCATACGGTATACAAAATACTCAAAGGAGGACGAACTTATGAAGTTCTTAGGTAAACTCAGTGATTTCATATCGAAGTACATGGCGGCTTTCGTCATCATTGTCGCTGTCATTGCCCTGTTTCAGCCGTGGACGTTCAAGTGGGCCGCGCCGAATATCGCGATGCTCTTGGGCATCGTCATGTTCGGCATGGGCACGACGCTGCGCCTGCGCGACTTCCGCCTGGTATTCCAGCGTCCGCGCGACGTATTCGTCGGTGCTCTGGCACAGTTCACAATCATGCCGGGCCTTGCCTGGCTGCTCGCCAAGGGCTTTAACCTTCCGCCGGAGCTCGCCGCTGGCGTCATCCTCGTCGGTACCTGCCCAGGCGGCACGTCTTCGAATGTCATGACGTATCTGGCACGCGGCGACGTCGCGCTGTCCGTCTCGATGACGATGACGACGACAATCCTCGCCCCGGTCGTCACGCCGCTTTTAACCTGGTGGCTCGCCGGTGCCTGGGTTGAGATTTCCCTCTCGGCCATGATGATGTCGATTGTCAAGGTCGTCATCGTACCGATTGTCGGCGGCATCATCGTCAACTCGCTGTTCGGCAACTTCATCCAGAAGTACGTCAAGCTCCTGCCGCTGATCTCCGTTGTCGCTATTGTCCTGATCGTCGGCGGCGTCGTCGCGGTCAGCTCGCAGCGCATCATGGAGACGGGCGCTCTCATCATGCTCGTCGTCATGCTCCACAACCTGCTCGGCTATGCACTCGGCTTCGGCATCGCCAAGGCCCTCCACATGAACATGGCCAAGGCCAAGGCCATCTCCATCGAAGTCGGCATGCAGAACTCCGGCCTCGCTACTTCCCTCGCCATGATGCACTTCGGCGCAGCAGCAGCAATCCCGGGTGCAATCTTCAGTGTCTGGCACAACATCTCTGGTTCGTTTGCCGCGAACTACCTCTCCAGCCGCATGACGAAAGAGGAAGAGAAAGAGCCGGCAACGCAGGAATGACCTGCTGTTCCCCACAGTCAACGTAAATAATCCCATAAATTCACCGAAGTCAGGAAAAGCTCCCATGGTGCTGCGCGCACGTGGGAGCTTTTCTTTTGCAACAGGTACGCTATAATTAAGACAGAATAAAGAAAGCGTCAGAGAGAAAGGACAGGAGACCATGATCAAGAAACACATCTACATCCTTGCGACGGGCGGGACGATTGCCGGCAGAGCAGCGTCAGAAGAGGCGACGACAGGGTATCAGGCCGGTGCCATCGGCGTTGCAGATCTCTTGGCGGCTGTGCCGGAGATCCGCCGCTATGCAGAGGTGGAAGGCGAGCAGATTGCCGCGATTGACAGCAAGGACATGCGGGAAGTGATCTGGCTGCGCCTCGCCGCGCGTTGCAATGCGCTGCTCTCGCGTGAGGATGTCGATGGCATCGTCATCACACACGGCACAGACACGATGGAGGAGACAGCATATTTCTTGCACCTGACGGTCCACAGCGAGAAGCCAATCGTGCTGACGGGGGCCATGCGCCCTGCGACGGCCATGAGCGCCGACGGACCGATGAACCTCCTGCAGGCCGTGCGCGTCGCCGCAGACGATGAGGCGGCGGGCAAGGGCGTCCTCATCGTGCTCAACGGCACGATAGAGAGTGCTCGCGACGCCGTCAAGATGCATACGACGTCACTGGATACATTCCGCTCGCCGGAGATGGGAGCGCTTGGCAGCGTGCAGGACGGCGAACCTGTCTTTTACCGGAGTCCGCTGCGCCGCCATACGGTCCATAGCGCGTTTTCCGTCAAAGGCGTCACTGCGCTGCCGCGCGTCGCCATCCTCTACGCGCATGCCGACGACGACGGCTTCCTCGTTGCGGCGGCCCAAAAGGCAGGTTGCCAGGGCATCGTCTATGCGGGCATGGGCAACGGCAGCATCCCCGAGCGCGTGGAGACGGCACTTGCCAAGGCTGCCGCAGAGGGCATCGCCGTCGTGCGCAGCACGCGCAGCGCGGCCGGCCGCGTGACGCGGGCCGAGGCGTCGTACGAGGCAAATGGCTTCATCGCGAGCGACACGCTGAATCCCGCAAAGGCGCGCGTCCTGCTGCAGCTCGCTCTGCTGAAGACGAGTGACACGGCCTCCATCCGCACGATGTTCTCTATTTATTGAGCCGATAGGGAAGGATGATATCATGATTGATGAACACGAATGGCGCAGCGTCCTGCAGGTCGCCAAAGACAGGACTTTCTCGGCTGCTGCTAAGCATCTATACATCTCACAGCCGTCGCTCTCGCAATGCATCAAGAAAGTCGAGACGGAGCTCGGCGTGCGCCTCTTTGACCGCAGCCAGACACCGCTCGCGCTGACGCCGGCCGGCACGATCTACGTGCGCCAGGCGAAGGAGATCCTGCGCATCCAGCAGTCGCTCGTGCAGGAAGTCGCGGACCTCTCGGAGCTGCGCACGGGCAGCCTGACGATCGGCAGCTCGCGCACGCGGACGGCCTGCTTCCTCATCGACCCGCTCGTCGCCTTCCACCGCCAGTACCCGGGCATCCAGCTGGCCATCAAGGAAGCGCCCGTGCGTACGCTCGAGGAGTACGTCGCTTCTGGTACCGTCGACTTCGCCCTGCTCTACGGCAGTTCCCTGCGCCCGGACTTCACTTCTGTCGCGCTCTGCCGCGAGCATACGATGCTGGCCGTGCCGAAGGCGCATCCGCTCGCGAGAGCCCATGCGGAGGACAAGGCTCCGGGCTTCCCGCGCATCTCGTTTGCCGCCATGTCGGGCGAGCCCTTCATCCGCCTGAAGCCGACGCGTCAGATGGCGGAGGTCTACGAGAAGCTCTGCGAGTCTTCGGGCGCAAAGCCGCAGGTGATCTTTGAGGCGAACAGCATCATCGAGGCGTCAGAACTCTGCGCGGCGGGGCTCGGCGCGACACTCGTGACTGACATGCTCGTGCAGAGCTGGCGTTGGAAGGAGCAGGCCTTCTTCTTTGAGCTCGAGGAAGAGGTGGAGGACCGCCAGCTGCTCGCCGTCTGCAGCAAGCAGCGCCAGCTCTCCCTTGCCGCACAGCGCTTTATCGACTTCCTGCGCGCCGACTGACAGCAGCCTATAGGTTTCTCGAATAGACACTATAAGCAGAATGTATTTTCTTGATAGCTGTATTTAATGGTAGAATAGGAACATCCAATACATACATGGAATCATCTATCGGGAACTGGAGCAAACAGGAATCCTGCTTCCTATTCACTACTCGTCAACAATCGGGAGGGGACAGCAATGTCAAGGGAAATTTCGCGCCGCACCTTCATCAAGGGCGCAGCGGCAGCCGGTGTCGTCCTGGCAGCGGGATCGTACTTCACCTGGAATGGCCGGAACATACCGGAAAAAGTCCAGAAGGGTGATGTCACATACGATGTTCTGATCATCGGCAGCGGTGGTGCCGGCATGCGCGCCGCGCTCGCTGCAGCGGAGAACAAGGACCTCAAGGTTGCCGTGCTGACGAAGCTCGTGCCGACGCGTTCGGCCTCGACGATGGCACAGGGTGGCATGAACGGCGTCACGGGCGTCACGGACCCGAACGACAGCTTCGAGTCGCATGCCTTCGATACCATAAAGGGCGGCGACTACCTCTGCGACCAGGACGCCGTCGAGTACTTCGTCGAGCGCGCCGGCAAGAACATCTACGAGATGGACTACATGGGCTATCCCTACAACCGCCAGGATGACGGCCATTTCCATCAGCGCAAGATGGGCGGCCACGCCCATGCACGCGCCGCTTACTTCGAGGACCGCGCCGGCCACGCGATGGTCCACACGCTCTTTGAGCAGTGCCTTGCGCACGACATCGACTTCATCTCCGAGTGCCAGATGCTCGAGATCTCGATGGCGGGCGAGAAGAAGGACAAGCTCGCTGGCGTCGTCGCCATGGACATGCGCAGCGGCAACATCATCGGCATCCCCGCCAAGACCATCGTCATCGCGACGGGCGGCTATGGCCGCGCCTACTGGGTCCGCACGTCGAACCCGTACAGCTCGACGGGCGACGGCATCGTCGCCGGCATGAACGTCGGCATCCCGTTCAAGGACCCTGAGATGGTGCAGTTCCACCCGACGGGCCTTTCTGTCAACGGCGTCCTGCTCTCTGAGTCGAGCCGTGCTGAGGGCGCGCTGCTCGTCAACAAGGACGGCGAGCGCTTCATGAAGAAGTATGCGCCAGAGAAGATGGAACTTGCGACGCGCGACATCGTCGCCCGCGGCATCGCGACGGAGATCGAGCAGGGCCGCGGCATCGGCGAGGGCATCACGGCCGGCGTCTATCTCGACTTCACGAAGATCCCACCCGAGCGCATCCACCAGCGCCTCGGCCAGGTCGCAGACCTCGCGAAGCGCTTTGCCGGCGTTGACATCACGAAGGAGCCGGTCCTCATCAGCCCGACCTGCCACTACTCAATGGGCGGCCTCGAGATGGCCGACTTCCACACGGGCGAGACGCGCGTGCCGGGCATCTACACGGCCGGCGAGTGCAGCTGTGTCTCGGTTCACGGTGCCAACCGCCTCGGCGCCAACTCCCTCTCGGAGGTCCTCGTCTTCGGCCATACGGCAGGCGACGGCGCCGCAGCATACGCCAAGGAGCACAAGTACGAGGGCAGCCAGGACCAGCTGACGAAGGACAGCAAGAAGTGGCTCGACTCCTTCGAAGAGGTCACCTCGCGCCCGCATGACGGCAATCGCACGGTGCCGGAAATCCGCGACGACATGGTCAAGACGATGTGGTTCAAGGTCGGCGTTTTCCGCAACGGCCCGGACCTCGAGGCAGCCGCCAAAGAGCTCTCCGTCCTCGAAGACCAGTACAAGAACTGCTACGTCGGCGACCAGTCGCACATCTACAATACGGCCTATGAGCAGTACATCGAGCTCGGCAACCTCCTGCAGATCTCGCAGGCCATCGTCCAGGGCGCCATTGCCCGCAAGGAGAGCCGCGGAGCACACACGCGCCGCGACTTCCCGAAGCGCGACGACAAGAACTTCCTCAAGCACACGCTCGTATTCAAGGAGGACGGCAAGTACCGCTTTGAATACAAGGATGTCGTCGTCACAAAATATGAGCCGAAGGAAAGGAAGTATTGATCATGGCTACACTCAGAATCCATCGCTTTGTAGAAGGGCGCAAGTGGGTGCAGGACTACACGGTCGAGGTCACGAAGGGCATGACGGTCCTCGAGGCCTTGATCAGCATCAAGGAGCATCAGGACCCGACCCTTTCCTTCACATGCTCCTGCCGCTCGAGCATCTGCGGCGCCTGCGCCGTGCGCGTCAACGGCAATGCCGAGCTCTCTTGCGAGAAGCTCGTCGCTGACCTCATCGCGCGCTACCAGACCGAGACGCTGACAATAGAGCCGCTCGGCAACTTCCGCGTCATCCGCGACCTCATCGTCGACTGGGACCCGAAGTACGCGCGCATCAAGAAAGTCAAGCCCGTCGTCCATCCGAAGGACGAGTTCAGCGCCGAAGACGGCTGCCGCCAGTCGCCGGCCGACTTCGACAAGTACAAGAAGTACGCCGGCTGCATTCTCTGCGGCTCGTGCGTCTCGGAGTGCAACAAGAACACGCTGAACCAGAAGGACTTCCTCGATCCGTTTGCCTTCGTCAAGGCAGAGCGCATCACGGCTGACTCGCGCGACAAGGACCCGAAGGAACACCTCAAGGCCGTCCTCGACGCCGGTCTTTGGCGCTGCTTCAACTGCCAGGAATGCACGGCGAAGTGCCCGAAGCATCTCGATCCGGCTGGTGCCATCGAGAAGCTCAAGGCCGCGACGTTCAAGTACCACCTCGACGACAATGTCGGCGCGCGCCACGCCAAGGCAATCTACGATGACATCCAGGAGTCGGGCACGCTCGACGAGTCGAAGCTCAACATCAAGTCGGAGGGCTTCTTCATGGCTGGCCTGCGCGCTCCGATGGCCCTGCGCCTCATGCACGTCGGCAAGATGAACCCGCTGGAGTCGCACCCGGTCAATCCGGAGGTCAAGACCATCGCAGCCATCGTCAAGGCGGCAGAGAAAGAGGAGGAGTAAGCGATGAAATTTGCATTTTTCCCGGGCTGTGTCCTCAAGGGGGCCGCAGCCGAAGCCTATACCTCCATGCAGAAGGTATGCGAAGCGCTCGGCATCGAGCTGGAGGAGATCCCGAACTGGACGTGCTGCGGCGCCTCGCACGCGCAGGGCGTCAACGACCTTGCGGCACTCGCTGTCAACGCGCGCAACATCTCCATCGCCGAGAACATGGGCCTGCCCATCCTGACGGTCTGCAACACCTGCACGCTGCAGCTGCGCACGGCCAAGTATCGCCTCGACCACGATGCGGCACTCAAGGACAAGGTCAACGCCATCCTCAAGGAGGCCGGCCATCCGTACGAGTACAAGGGCACGAGCGAGATCATGCACTTCCTCTGGGTCCTCGACGACCATCCGGAGCTCTTCGAGGGCAAGGTCACGGACGCCCTGCAGGGCACGAAGATCGCTGCCTACTACGGCTGCCACATCCTGCGCCCGCAGGACATTATGAGCCACGAGGACGGCAAGTACCCAGAGTCGCTGGAGCGCTTAGTGCGCCGCCTCGGCGGCACGCCGGTCTGGTTCGACGCGCACCGCAAGTGCTGCGGTTTCCACGCCCAGCTCGCTGCCGAGCACGATGTGCTGACGGTCACGGGCCAGATCGTCGATAGCGCCGGCCGCGCCCATGCCGACCTCATCGTCACGCCGTGCCCGCTCTGCCAGATGCAGCTCGACATGTACGAGCCGGAAGGCCGTCAGGCCGTCCAGTCGTCCGTCGAGATCCCAATCCTTCACCTGCAGCAGCTCATCGGCCTGGCGCTCGGCATGAGCAAGAAGGACATCGGCTTCGACCGCTATGTCTCGGCGCAGGAGAAACTCAAGATCGGCTGATCCCGCACCTATACTCACACCTATAAAATAACATCACACAAAAAGGCATGCCCCTGATTCCGGGGCATGCCTTTTTGTGTGATATTGCGATTATTTTGCGAGCAGCAGGCCGACGCGTTTCTTGACCTTCGTCAGCGTCTTGTTGGCGATGTAGGTCGCGTGCTCGGCACCTTTGCGCATTTCCTCTTCGAGATAAGCGCGGTCCTCCATGAGGCGCGCGAAGTTCTCGCGGATCGGGCGCAGCTCATCGGCGACGCTCTGGCCGACGACAACCTTGAAGTCACCGTAGCCCTTGCCGGCGAACTCAGCCTCAATCTCTGCCATCGTCTTGCCCGTGATGGCAGAGTAGATCGTCATGAGGTTGCTGACGCCCGGCTTCGCCTCTTGGTCAAAGCGCACGCAGGCCTCGCTGTCCGTGACGGCGCTCTTGAATTTCTTGAGGATGGTCTTCTCATCATCGAGGATCGAGATCGTGGCCTTCGGGTTCGTGTCCGACTTGCTCATCTTGCTCGTCGGATCCTGCAGGCTCATGACGCGCGCGCCGGCCTTCGGGAAGTAACCCTCCGGCAGCTTGAAGACCTCGCCGTACGTGTGGTTGAAGCGCGTGGCGACATCGCGCGTGAACTCGAGGTGCTGCGTCTGGTCAGCGCCGACCGGCACGTAATCCGCCTGATAGAGCAGAATGTCGCCTGCCATCAGGGCCGGGTAGGTGAAGAGGCCGGCATTGATGTTGTCCGGATGCTTGGCCGACTTGTCCTTGAACTGCGTCATGCGCGAGAGCTCGCCGAACTGGGAGCAGCAGTCCATGATCCAGCCCATCTCGGCGTGGCACTTGTTGTGGCTCTGTACAAAGACAAGGCTCTTCTCGGTGTCGATGCCGCAGGCGAGCAGCAGGGCGAAGGCCTCGCGCGTCTGCTGGCGGCGCTTCTGCGGGTCAATGTGGATGGTCATGGAATGCAGGTCGGCGATGAAGTAGTAGCAGTTGTAGTCCTCCTGCATCTGCTTCCAGCTGCGGACTGCGCCGAGGTAGTTGCCAAGCGTGAAGACGCCTGTCGGCTGGATGCCGGAGAGGATGATTTTCTTGCTGTTGTTTTCCATGATGAAGCTTCCTTTCTGTTCATCGGCTCAGCTGTCAGGAAAACAAAAATCCCTGACAGTATCTCTTATACTGCCAGGGACGAAATTCTCGCGGTGCCACCCTGTTTCATGGACGAGCCATGCACTTAGCGGAGCACAGACATGCTCCCGGCAACTGACGCGTGCCTGACGTCGCATCCTACTGCCTCCGCCTTTCGGGAAGGGTTCAGTGCGCCCTCAGCGATCCATTTGCCAGGCTGCATGCCATCCGGATCCCAGCTCCCCGGACTCTCTGCAGGCGCTCGCCTGACGTTATCTTCGCCTCAACGGTTTCACATTGCTTATACCATACCACCGGGCGTGCTATCTGTCAAGTTGACGCGCTGAGGCGGCGTCAGAACTTGTAGGCTTTCGGCACGGCGCGGTAGCCTGTATGCAGAAGGTCGTGCGCCCTGCCTTGGCCCGGTTCGCCGAGGAAGTCGCGGTAGAGTACCTGCAGCACGGGATTCTCGTGCGACTTGCGGACAGGCAGATTCCGGTCAATCTCGTAGAGTGCCTGCATGCGCTTCTTCTTG
>ULRP01079964.1_pt1 | contig 15682 bp, 14 predicted proteins | sample 1955521 | NCBI WGS metagenome assembly ULRP01 (sample SAMEA4835685, study PRJEB28245) | human gut metagenome | biome: gut microbiome; material: fecal sample | place: Denmark | collected 2008
CTGTTTTTAAGAACGCTGTCACACGTTCAATATCATAGTGCGTCTTTGCCTCGTCAAAATCGATAAATACCCCCTTTGAAATTTCCGTGTGCTCTGGTTTGTAAAATTCAGTAGCCCGAAAAATAGGCGTTATCTTACTTCGGATCGGATAATTTCCGAGGCAAAGGACGATTGCATTACCGATGATACCGTTTGCCGGATCGTTCAAATGTTCCAGCTCGTTCGGATAAATGAGCGGGACACTCTGCGCCGACGTCGAAACGGACATATCCCGGTTCTCTGAATAGCTGATCTGCTTGACCTTTTTCTTACCGCAAGCCTCCGAAATGATTTTTCTTGTGTTTTCATCGTTCGAGCCGATAAATATCTGAATATTGCAGTTGCTACGAATGGTCGCCGCAACCTCTTTTCCATACTTGTCGTCGAGCTGGTTAAAATCTTGTATAACCGGCACCATATAGATATGGCGGCTGCGCCCCACCGTCACAATTTTATCCATGTTATACATCTTTGGTAGGTTCCCGAACTCGTCCATAAGGAAATAGACGTTGCGTAAGAGCGTCTGTTCTTTCGTTTTTGAAAGCTCCTTGTTGCGCGTTGCTTTCTCAACAAGAGCTTTATACATCTGCGTCATAAAGAGCGTGACGAGCTTATAACGGTTTTCCTTCTCGTCCGGAATTTTAAGAAACAGAGCATTCGGAGCTTCATCAAATTCCGTAAACTCTATATCATTACCCGAAGTCAGCGCGGCAATGCCACCGTCCGCCATCCAATTCAAATACTGATTGACGTCTCCGAGGTAGGACGAAAGCGTCCTGTCCTCCGAAACAAGGACGGTGTTGCTCAATCCGCGCGTCCTGCTTTCCGGGCGGCGCGTGTCGAAATAGGCTTTCAGCTCGTCGCAATCGCCTTTTGCATAGTCCGTGACGTTGCGATAGAGATTATAAAGATTGAATTTCTCACGCGGCATATAGCCGTCGCGCACGTCCTCCCAAAAACCAAGAGACAGAGCGAACAAAAGATCCCTCGCGCCGCGCTGCCACGTCTGATCGTGCTTGTTCTCGATCGGACACATCGTATAAACGAGATCTTGCAGATCAACATAAATCTCGTCACGCAGCCGAACTACACGCTCACGTTGTGCGTCCTCGGCTTCTGAATTTGTAAGATATTCAATTCCGGCGCTGTAATATTTGCCACTCTTTTGAGTTACCTTCGAATACATCATCTCATCGGTCTTGCGCCAGACGTCGTTAAACGGGTTCCAGCGTGTCGAATGATAGACGTCTGAAAGATCTATGACATTGACGGTATAACCGTTTTTACGCAACGTCGCGGCGTGCTTCGCATAAAGTTCGCCCTTCGGATCAGTCACTACAACAGACGGCTTCGTTTTTGTCCGGGCGAGGATCTCAATCGTCGGGCTAACAAACGCTGCTGTTTTACCCGTTCCGGTTGCACCGATGACGAGCGTATGGATCGGATCTTTCAATACAATATCTATATCGCGTTTATTTTTTTCCGCATAGATTGGTACGCCATCTGCCATTTCATTCAAACGGCTGAAAGATGTAACAGTAAATCCGGAGTTTGCCGCTATTTCCCGCTTATCCATAAAATGCGAGTTTTCGAGGTCTGTATTTACTTTAAGTACGCGCTTGCTGCCGCGCATACGCACGTCGATGACAACAACTCCTATTCCTATTGCTATCAACGCAATCCAGACTACATATAAAACCGCATTGTCAAAGACTGCCGTGTATTGCTGCGACGTAATAACGGCAAAAATCGCCGCAAGCGCCGCAAGCACCACTCCGGCTCCGATGGTGGCAAAAATTAAAAATAACGCGATTCTCTTCTTTGACATAATTTTCCTCTACAATTTCAGCAAAATGGCAGCGATTGCCGTCGGTACGATATAAAGCGGTGGCAGGATCTTGACGATCCAGTACGTCGCTTTTTCCGGTAATGATACATAACGCGGCGGAATATCTTGTCCGCCTTGTTCGGCTTGCCCGACAAGTTCAACCTGTCCAACCTGCTCGTTTTGACGTCGCGTTACATAGTGAATAATACGAGACGGTATATCGACAACGAGAAAGAGGACGCTTACCACTATAAAGCCAGCTTTTACGTTCTCCGAAATCGTTTCCGGAGCAAGCGCAACGCTTATGAACATCGCAGCGGCAAAGCAAACACCGGGAAGCGCACCCCAGATCGTCATTCCGCTTTTTCGGTCATAGCGGTAAATTTTCTTTTTTTTCATAATCTCCTTTAAGCGCGGATCCTGCGCTCCATCTCCTGCTCTCTTTCAATTTCCTGCACTGTTTTGATAAAGTTTGCAGGTTGCTGTTTATCGACCTCTGCCAGAATACGCACGGCGTTCTGTAAAAGGCTTTCCCTGCGCCGCCAGCGGTGTTTGGCGTTGATTTTCATTGAGCGATCATTGATATTGTGTTTACGACAGCGATCTTGATAATCGTTCCGCGAAAGATCCTTACAGACGCCGAGAACGACGTTCCCAACACGCGCGCGGTAGTCCGCTTGCAGACGCTCGAAGTAGTCCACGTTTTTCAGATCGACAAATTTAAGAGACATAGAGCTGTCGCCGCTCATTGCGGCCGCAAGCTCCTGTTTGCTCATTCGGCGATCGTCTGAATAAGCGAGCTTGTTATCCTTTACAAGCTCGATAACTTCTTCTTTTACTCGTGCAAGCTGTACAAGCATTTCCTTATGCGCTGCGTTTGCTGCGGGATCTGACGCTATCAGAAGTTCCGCCACTCGGTCAATATCCGGGCGCAGTTCTTTCATCTGCGCAGCGTTATATTGCAAACGCCCCTCTTTCGGGAGTTTTGACCTCAAATCTGACAACGCCAGACGCAAATCAGCGTTTTTGACGGAGTTTCCGATCTCTTTACGGGCTTCGCGCAGACGAGACATAGCACGATCACGTGCGGTATAATACTCATAACCGTTTTCCGACAAGTGCATATTGGCTGAAACGAGATAATTATCAATCGCACGCGCGTCGAATTTTCCGCGGTGTGTATATCCGAGCACACCGTTTTTATCGCGGTGCTTCGGCTCGCGTTCAAAGAACGCGAAATGTATGTGATGATGATGTTCTTTATCAAGATGGAGCGCCGCATATAGCTCGATGTTCTTCGGGTTCAAATGCGTCCGTTCCAGAAACGAGCCGAACGTCTGACGCATAAATTTGACTGCGTTCTCCTGCGTCTGAAAACCACGGCTTGTCTCCTCATCAAACGAGATAAAACCGTGCCAGATTACGGACTTCGAGCTTTCGAGCCGCTTCTTCATCTCTGCGACCTGTCCCTCGCTCATGGCGCCGTCCAGATTAAACAAACCTCCGTTTGTTCCACCGCGCGTGTAATATTCCTCGGCGTTGGCGTTCCTTGCGATCTTCTTGCCGTTCAGAACATACGAAAAGAAATTATATTGCGCCGTGAGATCATAAAAACTGCGCCGAGCTTGGTAATCCGCACGAGCATTGCCTTTCATATACGACGGCGCCGACGGAAGAGTATAGGCGATGTTAAACAAGGCTTTTGGCATAGCTTTTCCCTCTGTTCAGTAAGTTTTCTTTGTTTTTTCGCGGCGATGGATCAGTTCATCTTTGACCGCTTGCAAGTTCTCTGGCAGCGTGGAAAAATACCCGCTGTCCAGAAGTTCCACACTTACAGGCTCTCCGGCAGAACGAGCGCGTTGAGCGTTGAAAAGTGTCGTGGCGAGCATTTCGATTATGCTCATCATGACGAAAAGGTCGTCCACTGTCGCCTCCGTGGATTTTACACGTTTGAGCAACTCTTCTACGCCGCGCAGATCACGCACGGGGTCTGTTGCAGGAGCAAGAGCTTTTCTTTTGCCATACTTTTTATAAATTTCCTCAATACCGACCGCGAGCGCTCGATTGAGTAGATCATTCATCGTCGGAAACTCTTTTGTTGCAAATAATTCATAGAACGACGTCAACACGTCGTCATCATACACGCGAATATGGAAAGAATTGGTCTTTTTTTGTGTTGTTGCTTTCTTTGCCACAACGTCCTCCTTGTTCTCTGGAAAAATGGTTTCCATTTTGTCCTTCGATTTCGTGTACCATCTGGTATACGAAATCGTCAAGGTGCGCCAACAAATAATACAAAGTATTAAAAAGTCGTTTTTCGACGATGTGGCGCACCGTCTTATCCTGCTTCCTTTTTTTCGCCCCGAAAAAAACTGCTCTGCCTTTCACGGAGCTCGCTCCGAACCCCGCGCGGATAGTTCCGCGCGGAAGCACAGAGTTGATTATCGTTGTTGTCCTCTTCCGCGAGACTGGCCGCCCTGCGGGGCGTTCATTCGAGCGGTTAAAGTTGAGCACGCTTTGTTGATCGAGCGGTTCAGATAAGGCTCACCCTTTTCCGGTCGGTATAACCCGGAAGATTTGAAGATTCGCTCCATTTGTGCCGGATCGCAGTCGGTAAAGAAAGCAAGCATATTCAGAAGCATAAAGTCGTTCCGACTATTATCGCCGGTGACGTCTCTGCCACTGTATAGCTGCTCGAACGTGCTCCCTTTCTTTGAGCGACGTATGCGGTCGATGACTTCCTGATCGCTCTGGCTTGCGCGATCGCGCTGCTCCGGCTGTCGGTTCTGTTCGGCAGTGCGCCGGCCGAGTGTCTGTCGCAACCACGACATAGTGGCTTGCGGACACTTGCCGAGCGTAAGCGTGCCAGAACGTACGGCGCCGGTCATCGAGATAAAGCGTCCGGCGTCATACACTTCGATTTCGCCGCTGTCAGTGACAGCTCGATTGCGGTACTTGCCTTTGGCAAGAATATCGTCCTTGACAAAAATGTGTATGCCGTTTCCGGAGACACTTGTCTCGGTATAGGTTTCCGGGATTTCCTTCGTAAGTTTCTCCGCATTTGCGCTCAATGTTCCGTCTTTTCCCACCGAATGGTCAAGATCGATACAAGAGATCCCGCTACCGTCCAAAGCAAAAGACAAGCCCTCGCAGTTGTTCTCCTCGGCGTAACGCATTGCTGTTTCAAAGTCCGTCCACGTGGCAGGATCGGTCGATTTTGCCCACTTCCCGTCCGTCGGGCTGATGATAAATTTATCTTTCTTCCCTTTTTCAGCGTTCCATTTGGTTCGGAACACGCACCAATTCGGCAACGCGCGCATTTCCTCCGGTACATTCGCGCGCAAAACTCCGAGCCGTTTGGCGTTTCTGTGGCTGGGAGCCACCCGCTGTGCGCTCTTGCCGACTTCTCTACCTTCCAGAGCGGCGCACAGTTCCGAGCCGTTCAGCTCGACGTTCAGACCGTCGTTTTTAAGGACAAATTGTTGCGACGCTCTGACAGACAATTTAATCTCACCTGTTTTCGTGTCCTGCCGGATCATAGATTTTGGCGCGAATAACACAAAAGAGGAATACTCGCCTTCCGCCGGCATACGGATCATACGCGTCCTGCCATACTCCTCCCCGACTTGTTCGGGAGGAATAGAAATTGCATATCTACCTTGTTCGGCAGGTTTGGCTTGTTTTGCTTTTTCTGCTTGCTCGACTTGTCCGACTTGTTCGGCGGGTTTAGATTGTTCGGCTTGTTCGACTTGCGTTGCTTGTTGAGCAGGCTCGGCTTGCGGAAATCTATGAGCAACAACCGCGTCAGTAAAAGCCTTTACAGCCTCCTGTTGAGAGCTGTTTTCAAAGGCATACAACATGTGCGGAATTAGTCCTCCGGGCTTTTCAGAGCCTATATCGAACCGACAATCGGAATACCATTCGCCTCCGTTCTCCGTCGGGGTAAATATATCTAACTTCGTTTTAAGGTAGCCCAGACGTTCTGTTTCCGCGTCGTTCATTGCGTCTAACATCTTATCGACTTCATCAAAGGTCATAATGGTGTTGTCACGCAATGCCAGAGAATTACTTTCCGACCATTCGATAACAACATACGCAAGATTTTCTTCAATGCCTCGACGTTCAGCTTCGGCGCGTGCTTTTTGAAAAGGCGTTAATTCGGCTTGTCCGACTTGCTCGGCAGGTTGAGACATCTCATCACGCTGCGCAGTCGTTTCTTCGGCAACTTCTTCGAGCGGCTCCTCCTCTTCGGACATTCTCAATTCTTCATCTTTAATATCAAGGCGCTTTATGTATTCAAGCGTTGTAGCGTTCCACTCGTTGGTAAAAAGATTAGTATCGACAGTTTCCCAATACCAACCCGGCACGCTGTCAGTATATTCTGTCGCATTGTAGGCGCCTGTAAGGAACTTGCGGACATTATTCATTGTTTCGGCAGGTGTTTCTCCCGTCAGCTTGATTGTTGTATATGTTTTATTTCCGGCAAAATCACCTTCGTACTGTTCGACATCGGCTACAAAGGAAGGATCTAATTCTTTGAGCTGCTGCGCTGTGTAAAGTGAATTTTCCTCTTTTAAGCCTTTCCAATCATAGATAATGCCATAAATATCTTCCTGCACGTGCTCTTTCAGATAATGAGCACTCACATAATCCGCAATTTTTTCGGCGTCACTCGCAGCGGAATAAAATTCTTTCGGATTATCTTTGACGGCTTTCAACCACGACGCCAAATACGCTCCGTGATTTTCAAAGTGTTTACCTTCGACCGATATGCCGAGCTCCGTTTGCATAAAAACGCTGGCAAGCTCCGCACGCAATTCTTCCCGTGCATAGTCCAGGCTGCCAAACATACCTTTAAGCGAACGGTTCAGACGGCTTTCGTGCCCGGTTGAATGGGCGATCTCGTGCAAAGCCGTCGCATAATAGTCCTGCATTGTTTTGAAATCTTTGACCTCCGGCAAATGAATACTGTCGCTCATCGGAGAATAGTAGGCGCGATTGCCACCATTGTATTGGATCGGCGCCTCACTGTTTGCAATAACGGTCTCGATCAGATCATTCTGCCGAGCGCGCTCTTCTTCTGCCATCGTTGGCGTCTGGACAATCTCGTACTCCGGGATATTTTCGCACTGCTGTCCATTAAAAACTTGATAGAATTTGATAACCGGACGAACATTCTCCTTCTTGTATTCGAGCTTTTCCTCTTCGCTCAAACCTTCGAGCGTTTTTGCCTCGAACGGCTTTTTTGTCTTTTTGTCGTACCACGTCCAGAAAAAAACCTCACTCGATTTTTCCCCGCTTCTAACAATCCCACCAAGTTCTTTTACTTGATTGAACGTCAACCAACGCGGATCACGATAGCCTTTCATCGCCGCGATGACGTAAAGATAAAAAGCATTTAGTCCTTTGTAGTTTTTTTGTGTTTTTCCGTTTATCGGCGACACAGACGGTGCACGATACCAGCCCGCCTCCCACTGTGTCGGATCCTGTTCTATGAAAGAGATCAGAGTATCGACTATCTTTTTCCGCTTTTCTTCGATCTTCTCTTTGTAGTCCATACTCACTCCTCCTCAAAATCTATAATTATCTGATCTGCGGGTTCGTCGTCAGGGAAATCTGACGGATCCGTCGCAGCTCCAAAGTTCTGCTCTGTCCACTCCTCTATACTCACACCGTCACGAGCATAGAAAGCAACGGAGCTGGCAGCCCTCTGACTTCGAGCCTGTTCAAGCAATGCCCCGATGACGTCATCATCGAGCTGTCCATCAGTCACTGCTCGCAGTTCTCGCAACAATCTATCCTCGTTCTCTGTGATGTGCTTTTTTACCTTCGCCATACTCCACCTCTTTTGAGAACACAAGAAAAAGACTGTGCGGCTGCGCCTTTCTCTCTGTCTCTATGTTTACTACAAAACAAGTCGCCTTGTTCATATCTTCTGTCAAAAACGTCGTCCCCTATATTCTTTTATACTTGCATATAGGTTTTCTTGTGTTTTCACTAAAAGATAAAATAATAATATATAAATTACTATCCTTATTCCGCCGTTAGTTGATTGCCCGTCGTCGGGTTATCCGTTAGTGGATAATCAACAAATGGACTATGTTGGGAAATTATCATCTAATCGTCGCAATATGTAGTTCCTTTATCTGGCGGGATAGGAGGAATATTGAGTTCATAGTCGTACCCTGTAAATTTTCCTTTTGTGTCTTTCGTCGGTGTTCTTTTAAGGTAGCCTAAATGCTCTAAATAGTGGATTGCTGCACGTATTGCAGCGTCGCCTTCTCCTCTTTGATGGGCAAATTCTATTCCGTCGCCGTCACGCTGCGTTACAAGTTCTACTAATCCCCGAACAGAAAACTCCCAGCCGTTCGGCAATGAGAATATAGTGCATAGTAAGCCTTTGCTTCGATAATCGAGACGTTTATCAAAAAAAACCTCGTTAGGAATTATCGAGTATTTGTCCTTTATGACGTTAATTAGCTTGCCCATCTCTTTCCTCCTGTAAAACAAATGGCGTTAGAGCCAATATGCCCTAACGCCATAATAACCGTGTTCATATTGACCTGACAACCTCTCTCTATTTTCTCCCACTTTTCCAAGTGAGAGAGATTGTCGGGTCACCCGTATTAAGTTTAATGTGCATAAGTAAATAATAGGGTGACCCAACAGTCACCAAAATTTTACACTATCAGCAAAAAGCCGCGGCAAATTTTACAATTTGCCGCGGCTTTGCCTGTTTTTGACTTATAAAGAACCGAGTCTGCGAAGGTATCTTCTCTCTTTAAGCGATATTTTACCGTCGATTGCGACTACGCAAAGGCACAACGTGAATACGTCAAGACGCATTTCTTCGTCGAAAAGTTTATAAATTTCTTCCATTTGCGCAACGCATTCTTTTACGACTTTTTTACCTTCCGCGCCTTTGAAGGTCGCTTTTATGGTTTCGTAATCGAACTCGTCGCCGAATACCGCTACGAGCGAAGGATAAATCAGAAGATATTCCACTTCGTTCACGTCGCCGTCGCATACGACCGAACCGATAAGGAAGGACGCAAGCGTGTTGACGGCGTCTACGCCGTGTATATTCATTTTACGCAAACCGCTTACTACTTTAAGCGATTTTTCCGCGAGAAGAGCGGATCTTTCCAACGTGGACAACTTCTCGTAACTGTTACATAACTTCAAAAAATCAAACATTTTCTTTCTCTCCTTAGTTTGAATATTTCATCTTACATATATTCTATTATTTATCTGTTATAAAGGCAAATCTTTCTTGACGAATTTTCTTGCGCCGATTACGTATCCCACTACGCCGAATACGATTAAAATCGCAAACTTCCAGAGGAAGGTAAGCGTTCCGTCGATTATCGATACCGAGTCGAACAAAGATATTATCGTGGTGTAGTTGAAGTAATTAAGAGCGTCAAGTCTTACTACGGACGGAATAGTCTGAGTTCCGAAAAGTCCGAGCATCGCGCCGACGAGCGAATAAATACTCAAACCGCCGCCGATCGCCATCGAACGTTTGCTTCTGTCGAACCAACACGAGGTAAAGAAGCAAAGACCCGAAAGCGCAAACAATACGAGGAACGCGCCGAGGTTAAGAAGGATAAGTTCGCCGTAACTCATTATTATCGAGGTCGAATCGGCTTTGACTATCGCAAGGCAAACGCAACCCGTAACCGTCGTAAGAGAGAACATCGCGAGAAGCGAGCCTATAAGGTATACCGCCTGAGTGAATACTACCGTTTTTCTCTTGGTCGACGTAGACAATACGTACGCCATAGAACCGCTGTCGACCTGCCCCGCGATAAGGTTGTTGGACGCCATTATCACGTAAATTATCGGAAGCAAAAGACCTGCGAGTTTATAGAATATCGAACCTACGATAAGGCTGTACAAATCGAGTTCGCCGACTTCTTTGAGCGCGTCGGAAACCTCGCCCGGGAGCGACGACAACAAACTGCTTGCTATATCGCCGTAAAGTTCGGCGACGATAGCATTTACGCCGTTTTCGTATTCGGTTGCGTAGTCTTCGACGGAAAGCGTTCCGCCGGCAACTTTTCCGTCGAGTTTTTCTTTGAGTTCGGCGACCTCGTAATCGTATCTGCCGCGATAAGTTATGGTAGCGGTACGCGCCATATCGCTTATTTTGTCGTAATCATAACCGAAACTTTCGTATTTTTCGGTAGTTACGCCGTAATCTTTAAGCGCGTCGAGTAAAGCGTTTTTCGCCTTATCGGTGGACATATTAGCCGCAAGGAATACAGACGAATATACTTCGGCTCTGTCGCCCCTTACGTCTTCGCGGTCGTTAATCCACGTATTCAACGCGCCGGAAACGCCTGCCGCTTCGGTTTTATAAGCCGTAATCGCGCCTACGATATAATTTTCGGCTGCGGGATATTCGGTAAGTTTTGCTATATCGCCTGCGGGTATCGCGCCGTTTTCGCCGACAAGATTAAGTTCGGCCGACTTGAATTTTTCGTTTGTCGGATTGACGGCAAACAACGTCAGCCCTTCGACTTCCGCCAATTCTTCGGCGCTCAATCTTTCGTTTTCGGGTTTGGCGGCGTTAGCGGTTTTAATAGCCGTAATCAACTTTTGTATGGAAGTTCCCGTTACGTAAGCCGCCGCTTTTTGTTGCGCCGCCTGCATCGAGTCGCCGGCTGCCACGTATTCGCCGACTTTGGTTTCGTAGTTCGTACCCGCCTCTTCGGCGAAAATTTTATCGAACGATTTCAGATTTTCGTTTGCAAGCGCGTAATAGTTTACGCCGCGGGTTTTGAACGAAGATTCTACTTCTTTTTGTATAATGGTATCCTGAATGGCGTCTTTCGTTTTGCCGATATTGCCGCTGCCGCTTATCAACATTACGCAGCAAAGCATAAAGCAAACCGCGAAAGTTATAATGCCCCACATAGTGCCGTTAGCTTTACAGGATTGTTTGAATAAAGCCTTACTGAAAACAGAATTTTTTTGCGTTTTAGCGTCCATTGTTTTCGTTCTCCTTTTTTTGCATTAAAATATTTTTGAAATGTTTTTCGAGATTGTACGGAAGTTCGGATATAAACTTTACGTCGTAACCTTTGAGCTCGGCAAGCAATTTACCCGTTTCTTCGACTTTCAATCTGATAGTAGCCTGATTGTATTGTTCCTGCAAACGGATAATATCGTACCCCGCCTTTAAGAATTTATCGTAGTCGGCTTCGTTCGTAAATTCTATTTTCATATCCTTTACGGGGCGATTGCGTATATCGTCCATATTCGCGACGTCGATTATATGCCCGTCGTTTATAAGAGCGACGCGGTCGCACGTCGTTTCGAGTTCTTCGAAAAGGTGGCTGCTCATAAATATCGTCTTGCCCTTTTTGTGTTCTTCCTTTATGATGTCGAGGAACGTTACTCTCATAAGAGGGTCAAGCCCCGTAGTCGGTTCGTCGAGAATGATTATAGGCGAATCGTTCATAAGAGCGGCGACAAGCGCGGTTTTCTGCTTCATGCCCTTACTCATACGCTTTAAGTTCGCGCGGGGGTCGAGTTGAAGTCTTTCGATGAGTTCGTTTGCATAACTCATATCCGTAAGTCCGTAAAACTCTGCCTGGCATTTCAGAAAAGCGATACCCGTAGGCAAATCGGGGAAAGCGATTTCGCCCGGGACGTAGCCGATATTTTTTGCAATCTCGCTTGCGTGTTCCCACGAAGTAAGCCCGTTTACCTTAACCGTTCCGTCCGTAGGTCTGATAAAACCCAAAATATTACGGATGGTAGTCGTTTTACCGCTGCCGTTAGTACCGACGAAGCCTACCATCTCGCCCTTTTTTATGGTGAGATTTTCATTGAAAACACCTCTGCCGTTACCGTAGTCTTTGGTAAGATTTTCTATTTCGATTACGTTTTCACTCATTTCAACGCGCCTCCGAAATCTTTGTCTTCTTTATAGAATTTCATAAAATAATCTTCGAGGGTTTCTCTGCGGTTTGAAAATTCCACCGCGTTGCAATCGGACAAAAGCGCGATAAACGCGTTAAGATCTTTGTCTTCGAGCGACATCTTCAATTTTCCGTCGCGATCCAAACCTTCCGTTTTAAGCGAAGAAATCGTCTTACTTTCTTTTTCGAATCTCTTTTCGTCGTTTTCGCTTGCGAATTTAACCGAATAAAATTTAAGTGAAGCGTGTTTCAAATCGTCGGCAACGAATTCGGAAACAATTCGTCCGTCTTTGATAATCGCTATGCGGTCGCAAGTGGAGTCGATTTCCGAGAAGATGTGGCTGGAAAGCAATATCGTCTTTCCGCGAGCCTTTTCTTCGTGTATAAAGTTTACGAAAACCTCCTGCATAACGGGGTCGAGCCCGCTGGTGGGTTCGTCTAAAATAAGCACTTCGGGGTCGCTCATAAACGCGGTTACTACCGCAAGTTTACGTTTTACCCCAAGACTCATTCGCTTGGTTTCGCCCCTTAAAGCAATATCGTCGAGTTCGAACAGATCGAGCATTTGTTTAAGTCGTTCTTCGTTTTTTATCCCTTGCAAATTCTGCATCATACGGATAAATTCCCAACCCGTAAGACCTTGGGGCAAAGCGATTTCTCCGGGGATATAGCCGACCTTCGAAAGTATCTCGTAATACTTGTCGAACGTCGGTTTACCGAAAATGAAAGTCTGACCTTTGTCGGGTTTCGAAAAACCCATCAGGTGTCTTATAGTCGTAGACTTACCCGCGCCGTTCGGACCTAAAAACCCGAACACCTCGCCTTTTTTGACGGCGATGTTTACGTCGAACACGCCCCTTCCGGAGCCGTAGTCTTTCGTAAGGTCTTTTACTTCGATTACGTTCATATTAACCTGCCTTTATAGTATTTCAACGATTTTTCGAATAATTATTTCGACGTCGTTGACATTTTAACTCTGTTGAAGTATAATAACGTCGTAAATCGTTATCACGCAGTTATTGTATTCGATTTTATGGGATTTGTTAAACACAATTTAACGGTCGCTGTTGAAATTTAGACACTGTCGCGCGATTTGTTAATATCTATTCCTTAAAAACAAAAAATAACGCAAAGGAGAACCTTATGAAAGCGCAAAACCTGAACAATTCTTCCGTCAAAACGAGAAAACTCATAAGAAAGACTTTTGCGGAGATGCTTTCGGAAAAGAAAGAGTTAAGCAAGATTTCGGTAAGCGAACTGACGAAACGCGCGAATATCAACCGCGGAACTTTTTACACGCATTACGACGACATATACGGCGTTGCGGAAGATTACGAAAACGAACTCATAAACGAATTTTTCGACAACGACACGCTTTTATCTGCGAATAACTTTCCGAAATTTCTCGATTCGCTTTTCAAATATATGAAAGAAAACGACGGCGAGTACCGCTTGCTTTGCCGATCCGACGATTTTATTTCGGTTATGAAGCGACTTATTTCTCTTGCGGAAAACAAATTGCTCGAACTTTGCCACAACGACAAACGGCTGAAAGACAAGAATTTTCTTTCGGTTGAAATTAACGTATTCGTCGAGGGGATTTTAATACAATATATAAAGTATTGTCGCGGACAATCGTCGGTTACGCCCCGCGAACTGCACGATTACACCAATGAATGGCTTGCAAGATTCGCGAAAAGGCGTTTCGAGATTTAACCCCGGACGAACTCGCAAATGATCGCACGGAAGGTCAACCTCTACGAATTTATATATTGAATACTAAAATGCGGCAACTGCAAAATTGCAGTTGCCGCACTTTAATCCGAGTCGGGTTGTAAGCCGCGTTCTGTCATTTAATACGGTTATCTATCTAGGTCCGTCGTTGCCGACGGACTCGAGCGACGTTTCACAGGCGACCTTTACACGGCGTTTATTAAGGTCGCCCCTATCTTGCTCCGGATGGGGTTTACACGGCGCGACGCGTCTCCGTGTCGCCGGTGAGCTCTTACCTCGCCTTTTCATCCTTACCGCAAATGCGGCGGTTATTTTCTGTTGCACTTTCCTTGAAGTCGCCTTCACCGTCCGTTAGGCGGCATCCTTGCCGTGGGGAGCGCGGACTTTCCTCGTGAGATTTCTCTCCCGCAACCGTACGCCCGACTCGTCTAAGATATTTTATACTTTTTCAGCCGTTTAGTCAAGGATTTCAAAAACGCCGACCGAAAATTTTCGGTCGGCGTGTAATTTTATTCTTCAGAAACGATCGGCATTTCGTCCGCGACCGTACTGTCCGTCTGAGGTTCGGTCTGCTTTTTTACGACTTTCGTATTTTCGAAATGTCTTTCCATATAGCGATCGCTGAAAATTTTATCTATAATTCTGATAAATCCGTTCTTTGCTTTGACTCCGTTATTTCTGCGCTGATACCTTGCGACCACGAACGTGGTAAGCGCAAGATCGCACGCGCAATAACAAATCATAACGATAAGAACGGTGTGATATATTCTTGCGTTTTCCGGGTTAGCCAGGAATATGGGTTCGACCACGTGAGTTACGAGCGGAAGGTATACTCCGTACAGAACCAGCAAACTCAATAGCCCCCACACGACGATCGGCAAAAGCCCCGTACGACCGTTTATATTGAACTTCATGTAATGGTAGTCCCACGTTCTCGTGTGCAAGATTTTTTCTTCCAAAAAGGAAATAATATATTCGACGATTCCGCCGAGCAACGCTCCGCAAATCATTACCGCCCACCAATGATCGGACACCCAGATAGTGCTGATACAAATCGTAACCGCCCCTATTCCGTAAACGAAGTTGAAAGGAGTGGTGATAGACCCGTTAGACCATACGAACTTATGCCTGCGGAATAAAAACATAATGGTTTCGTAAACGTTGCCGGCAAGCGCGCTCAACAAATACATAAATATTAAGTTATATCCGCCGTTAAGTTTATCCATAAGCGTATTGTATCATATATTTCAGAGTTTGTCATCGACAATTATCTTTCGATTGTTGATTTTCACACCTTTTTTAGACAAAAACCGCAATCGAAGTTTTTTATCGCCGCCCGACTACGTCTTTTACGACTTCGCCCGCAATTATAAGCCCTACGACCGACGGAACGAATGCAAGCGACGCGGGAGTATCCTTTCTCGGTTTATCCGGGTCTTTTTTAACGACGTTTTCGGTTTTACCGAGTTTTTCTGCCGGTTCTTCGGTTGAATACACCACTTTCAGTTTATCTATTCCGCGTTTTTTACATTCCCTGCGCATGACTTTCGCCAGCGGGCAAACCGAAGTTTTATAAATATCCGCGACCTTAAACGCCGTCGGGTCGGTCTTATTGCCCGCCCCCATAGCCGAAATTACGGGCGTACCCGCCTTTTTTGCGTTCACGATTAAAGCAAGTTTTCCGCTTACCGTATCGATAGCGTCGACGATATAGTCGTAATTCGTAAAATCAAACTCTTTTTCGGTTTCGGGAAGATAAAAAATCTTATATTTTGTAACCTTGCAGTCGGGATTGATTAACTTTATCCGTTTTTCGGCTTCGTCTACCTTATACTTACCGACGTTTTCGCAAGTGGCGATAATCTGTCGGTTTACGTTGGATATATCGATTTTATCGTGGTCGATTATGTCTATCGCGCCCACTCCCGAGCGAACGAGCCCTTCGACGACGTAACCTCCGACGCCGCCGACCCCGAACACGGCTACGCGCGCCGACGCAAGTTTTTGCATCGCTTCGCCGCCGAGCATAAGTTCCGTTCTCTGAAAAGCCTCTTTCATATCTGCTCCCTGTTGAAAAAAAGCGACAGGCATATAACCTGTCGCTTATCGTGGAGCGGGAAACGAGATTCGAACTCGCGACATTTGCCTT
>ULRP01084483.1_pt1 | contig 15653 bp, 15 predicted proteins | sample 1955521 | NCBI WGS metagenome assembly ULRP01 (sample SAMEA4835685, study PRJEB28245) | human gut metagenome | biome: gut microbiome; material: fecal sample | place: Denmark | collected 2008
GAGCTTTACTTTATCGTCTTATTATTTCTTTTCTTCTAAAAGAACGATAATCTTTTTTAACAAGTCCGTTTCGGTAGGATTTGCTTCGCGGTCTTTTTTAGCCTGTTCTTCCGCGAGCCTTTTCTCTTCTTCCGCTTTCTCCGCGGCGAGCTTGTCCTTTTCTTTTACGTAGGCTTTTACCCTTTCCGCGTCGAAAATGCTTATGCCGCGTTTTTTAAGCTCTTTCCTATCTTCTTTAGTGAGTCTTTTATAGTCTTTGGTAAGCTTTTCGCTGCCTTCCTGAACCTTGTTGATCGTTTTGACCAAGGTAAACAAAACCAGAGCGATAAGCAAGAAGTTGATTATCGCGCCGATAAACGCGCCCCAATCGATATAAATGGCGTTTGCGAGATCGGAAGCGTCACCCACCAAAAAAGTATAAACGCTGTCAAGACTGCCCTTCGAACCGGAAATCAGATAAATTATCCAGTTGATAAGCGGCTGCAGTATGTGCGAAGTAAGCGCGGTTACGATTGCCGTGAACGCGCCGCCTACGATTACGCCGACAGCCATATCCAGCACGTTGCCGCGCGTGATAAAGACCTTGAACTCTTTGAAGAATTTTTTCATTTGTTTCTCCTTTTTCTCTTTATATTTTTTTATTTTTTCTATTTTTTCTTTTTTGTTTTTCATACTCGTTCAGCTTAAACCCGACGAGCTTTTTCGCAAGCATCGCGCATTCTCCCGGCGACGCCGCCGAAAGCCTGCCTGTCAGCTCCTCCTCTTTCATTATGCCTCCGCAACCGCGGTTATCACCGTTGCTACGCACATAAGCGCGAGATACAGCGAAAACCATTTATAATTTGCCTTTTTTATCAGCTTAAGCATAAAGCTTATCGCTATGTAACCCGTTACCGCCGCGGTTATCACTCCGAAAACGAGCGGCAGAACGGAAACTTCGCCTATAGTCCCCGATTTTACGCATTTAACGCTTTCTAAAAGCGCGGCGGCGAGAATTACGGGAATACTCATAAGAAACGTAAAGCTTGCATTTGCGTCTTTATCTACCTTGCCGATTACGCCGAACGTAGTGGTCGTTCCGCTTCTCGATATGCCGGGGAACACGCCGACCGCCTGCCCGCACCCCATAATCAATGCGGTTTTGCAGTTTATCGGGTTAAGCATTTCCGTTTTTTTAGCGCGGAATTCCGCAAAAAGCATTTCCGCCGCGGTGAACGCGAAAGAAACGGCAAGCAGCCAGATATGTTCGGAAAACAGCGTATCCAGATCAAGAAACAACGCGAAGATTATGCCTATAACCCCCGCGGGAACGGTTGCGATAATCAAATACAGCATTTTATTGAACGGTTTTTTGAACAGCGCGACGATCTCTTTCCACAAAACTATCACGACGGGAATAAGCGTGCCGATATGCAGCATCACGCTGTAAAACATTACGTTGTTTTCTATCTTAAACCAGTGCTGAAACAAAATCAGATGCCCGCTCGAGGATATCGGCAGAAATTCCGCAAAACCCTGAACCGCGCCAAGCACTATCGCTTGCCATATACTCATATATTTTTCTCCTTTTATTTACGTTTTTATTCCTTATTGATTATTTTATTATTCACGAGTTCTATAAATTCCCTGACGGCAAAAGTCGGCGCGACGTTTTTAGGAAGCGCAAGCCCTATAGCGCGCGGCGGCAATGCGGGGTCGGTTTTTATTTCTTTGAGCGAGCCTTCGCTCAGCTCCCTTTCCGCAAACTCTCTCGGCAGGCACGCTATGCCCAACCCGTTTTTGGCGAGTTCCACCATCAGCTCCAAGCTCGCAGGCTCGATTTCGGGATGCAGCTGTATGCCGAGACTCCCCGTAAACGCCGTTATCGCGCGCTGAGTGGAGGTGGAAGCTTCCAGCATCAAAAGAGGGTAGTCCTGCAAGCTTTTAAGCTCCACCGTTTTCCCTGTAAGTTCCGAAAACCCGTCGCTCGCCATAAACGCGTCGTGAAGCCGCATCACCAAGCTCGTCAGATCCACGTCTTCGTCTTCCGTAGGAAGGTTTACAAAACCTATATCGGCTTTTTTGTTTTTTAAGGTTTCTATCGTTTCTGCGGAAGTCCCGTTTATCAGAACGATATTCACCGCAGGATATTTTTCGTGATATTCTTTTATTATCGGAATGAGAAAATGCGAACTCACCGTGTCGGAAGCGCATATTCTGATAACGCCCGCGGCAGAGCCTTTCAGCTCCGCATATTTATTTTCCGCTTCGGCGAGAAGTTTAAGCGCGTCTTCTACTATCGGGAATATTTGTTTGCCGCCCGCTTCCGAAAGCTCCACGCCCCTGTGCGTGCGGTTGAAAAGCGCGCCGCCGAGCTGACTTTCGAGCTGTTTTATCGCCTGCGACACCGCCGGCTGGGAAATATACAGCTCTTCTGCCGCTTTGGTAAGGCTTCCGCACTTCGCCACGGCGTAAAAAACCTTGTATAATTCGAGATTTACCATAACCAACCTGTCTTTAATTTATTTAAAACCCGCGCCCTACGCCTGCGGCGATTGCGAACGCAACGAAAAACCCCGCCGCCGCAACCGCAAACACAACGCGGCTTATTATTTTTATAGTTCGGTTTTCTTTTTTAATTATATCGGCGCAAAAACAAACTATAGACGCCGCAATCAACGAAAGAACCAACCAGAACATAAAAAAGGCGTCTTCCGCTTTAAGATTTTCCGCCATACTGAAATAATAATCGACAGAACAGACCGCTCCGCCCGGCGTTTGCGGCTGATAAGTCGCGGTATACCTGAACCATTTAACGAAAAACGCGACAATAAGAAGAACGTCCGTAACAATTCCGATAAAAGAGAATACGGCGCTTTTTTTGCTTGTCGTTTTCATAAAAATCCCCCTTGATTTTTATGTTTTCCCCGCTGTCGCGGGTGAGATTGCCACGGGGTTTGCACCCCTCGCAATGACACGATACGGTTGCCCGTCGAAAGGCGTCCGCAATGACACGATACGGAGTTTGCAACGCTTTATTTTCCCACGCAGAATTTGCTGAAAATATTATTTATTATCTCTTCCGTTGCGGTCTTGCCCGTTATTTCGCCGAGCGACTGCCACGCGGCGCGAACGTCTATCGCGAGAATATCCAAGGGTTCTTTGCCGAGAACGGACAACGCCGAGGAAATTTTATCGCGCGCCGAGGAAAGCGCAGCCAGATGCCTCTCTTCACACAGATAGTCCGCGTTGGTATCTACTTTGCCAACAAACCGCTCGTACAGCATTTTTTTAAGCTCTTCTACGTTTTCCCCGCTTGCCGCCGAGATATAAACGTCCGCTCTTTCGTCTTTTTCTTCCGACAAGTCGGTTTTGTTGACAACGAAAATAACGTTTTTATCTTTCACGGAAGCGTAAATTTTTTCGTCCTCTTCCGTAATATCGCCCGCGTCCGCAACGAACAGGAGCGCGTCGCACTCTTTAACCGTTTTTTCGGACATCGCCACGCCCACGTGTTCTATTTCGTCGTCGGTGTCGCGAATACCGGCGGTATCGTACAGATTGAATCTCACGCCGTCTACGTCTATCGCGCCTTCAACCACGTCGCGCGTGGTGCCGGCAATCCCCGACACGATGGCTTTGTCGTAAGAAAGAAGCGCGTTTAAAAGCGAGCTTTTGCCCGTGTTCGGCTTGCCGACGATGCCTACCTTTACGCCGTTTTTAAGCACTCTGCCCGTTCTGAAAGTAGAAATAAGCTTTTCCGTTTGTGCAAGAACGTTTTCAAGGTCGTCTCTTACGCGAGCTTCGGAAGTAGCTTCTAAATCTTCTTCCGGAAAGTCCATATCCACGTCTATCTGTGAGACGGCGTCTAAAAGGACGTTTTGCATTTCGGTTATTTTTGCCGTAAGCTTTTCTCTGTAAAGCGCGTACCCTGCGCGGACTCCGCTCTCCGTTTCGCTGTTTATCATATCGATAAGCCCTTCTGCGGAAGAAAGCGAAAGTTTGCCGTTCATAAACGCGCGTTTGGTAAATTCCCCGCGCTCGGCAAGTCTTGCCCCCGACGCGAGTATTTTTTTAAGAACGCCCTTTACTATAGCCGTTCCGCCGTGCGTGTGGAATTCCACCACGTTTTCGCCCGTAAAGGAACGCGGCGCTTTAAAAAACACGCACATTCCGAAATCGCAAAAATCGTCGGCGTTTATTTCGCCGACGTACATTTTATTCGGCTCGAAATCGCCGACGGAAATCTTTCCGAGGGGTTTAAAAAGCTTTTCGGCGACCGTCAAAGGCGTGTCGCCGCTAATTCTTATCACCGCGACTCCCGCCGCGCCGAGCGCGGTGGAAATTGCCGCTATATTATCGTTTTTCATTTATCGTTTTTTTTGTTTTTATCGTCCGCAAACTCCGCAAACGGATCGCCGGGGTCTTTTTCGCCGCGTTCCGCAAATTCTTCAAACGGGTGTTCGGGCGGGCGTTCCGTTCCGGGGGGCGGATTCTGTCCGTAAGTTTCTCCGTAATAAAAGCGCGAGCGGATATAATCGCCGTAGTTAGTTGCAGGTTTGTTTCTCACCGCAAACACGAATATCGGGAACAGACCGAGCACCGATAACACAGAAGCTATTATATAATGCTGCGGCCAGAACTTTTTGAAAAGTCCTATATACGCAAACACCGTTACCACGAGAGTGAACAAAGACAATATGCTCGTCGTAACGTTTATAACCGTGCAGAAAGTTTTTATCGCGGGTTCAGCTTTTCCGTAAGGACTTACAAGACCATCAATATATTTAATCACCATTCCTGCGCTTACTTCTGTGATTTCTATCGTGCCGCCCTGCAGGAAATATCCGACCGCGGGGAAATACGTAAGCACGTTGTAAACTATATCGAGAACGCCGCTCACCGAAAAGATAATCAGCGCCCAGACCGCGATGTTTTTAAACGACCAGCCGAACATTCTCGTTTCGGATATGAGCTTGCACGCCACGTATATCCAGGCGAACGGTATCCAGGCGACGAACGCGTGATCTATGCCGTTGTTTTTGGCAAGTGCGTAGAGCCCTATAGACCGCAGCACGTAAAACGCCGCGGTCACGGCAAGAACGCAACAAAGTATCGCGATAATCCCTCCGAACGACAACGCTTTTTTTCTGGCTATTCCATCCAGACAGACCACCAGTCCGGATTCTTTATTTAAAACCATGCTGAGCATTAGATTTCCCCTTCGGGCTTAATAAGCCCTTGCAAATATAACTTTATGTTTGGCGGGTTTTCCGCAGACGGCGCAACGACCTTCCACGCCCTCTTCGTCTACCATAACTCTCGCCGTTGCCTGCGCGTATTCTTTTACTTTATCCTCGCACTCGCGGCAGCCGCACCATTGCGCCTTGACGAAGTTTTTGCCTTCTACGCCGGCAAGTATACCGTCTAAACTGTCGGCTTCCACGATTTTTTGATCTCTTCTCTTTCTCGAACTTTCGAGCATATCCTTCTGAATGGTTCCCAAAAGAGCTTTAACCGTATCTGCGAGCGAATCGAATCCGACGGTGATTTTTTCGAGCGTATCTCTTCTCATAAGCACGGCGACGCCGTTTTCTATATCTCTCGGTCCTATTTCTATACGGACGGGAACGCCTTTCATTTCCCAGTCGTTGAACTTTCTGCCGGGACTCATATCTCTCTCGTCGGTTTTAACCCTTATATCCGCCGCCGCGAGAAGCTTTTCTATTTCTCGGGCTTTTTCCGTAACGCCTTCTTTATGCGCCGCGACAGGCACGATAACGACCTGAATCGGAGCGACGCGGGGCGGCAGCACGAGTCCGCGTTTGTCGCCGTGCGCCATAATTATCGCGCCGATCATACGGGTAGAAGTTCCCCAGGACGTAGTATAGCCGTATTTAAGCGTTCCGTCTTTATCGAGAAATTTTATATCGAACGCCTTGGAGAAATTCTGCCCCAGATAATGCGACGTTCCCGCCTGAAGGCTCTTGCCGTCGAGCATCATAGCTTCCATTCCGAACGTTGCGACCGCGCCCGCGAACTTTTCTTTCTCGGTCTTTCTGCCGCAGATAACGGGAATAGCGAGCGTTTCCTCCGCAAAATTGCGGTATACTTCGAGCATTTTCATCGTTTCTTCCATCGCTTCTTCTTCGGTCGCGTGGACGGTATGACCTTCCTGCCACAAGAACTCGCTTGTTCTTAAGAAAGGACGGGTAGTCTTTTCCCAACGCATAACGTTGCACCACTGATTCATCATAACGGGCAGATCTCTGTAAGACTGTATCCATTTAGAATACATCGTGCCGATAATCGTTTCGCTCGTGGGGCGGATTGCGAGAGGCTCTTCGAGTTTTGCGCCGCCGGCGTGCGTAACCACCGCGACCTCCGGCGCGAAGCCTTCTACGTGTTCCTGTTCTTTGGTAAAAAAGCTCATAGGGATAAGAAGCGGGAAATACGCGTTCTGCGCGCCCGTCGCTTTGAATCTCTTATCCATATCTTTCTGAATGTTTTCCCAGATGGCGTAGCCGTAAGGGCGGATTACCATAGTGCCTTTTACGGGACCGTAGTCCACGAGTTCGGTTTTAAGCACCACGTCCGTGAACCACTGCGTGAAGTTTTCGTCTATATCGGCTATTTCCGTTACGAATTTTCTGTCTTCCATTATTCTCTCCGATGAAACGTACTTTTTTCCGTTTGCGTATATAATATATATGATTATCTCACGCGATAAAAGGGAATGTCAAGTTTTTTGTTATATTTTACTTAAAAAGACTTGAAAAAGACTTGAAAATAACCTATAATATATTTAAATGCAAACGCGCATATTCCCCGCGGGGAATTTATCGCGCGAATTTCAGGAGGAAACTATGGCAGACGTTAAACAACTCACGGTAAACGCGATAAGAATGCTCTCTGCGGACGCTATCCAGAAGGCAAACTCCGGTCACCCCGGTATGCCCCTCGGCGCTGCGCCTATCGGTTACGCGGCTTTTACCAACATGACCTTTAATCCGAAGGATACCGCTTTCGATAACCGCGACAGATTCGTTCTTTCCGCGGGACACGCTTCTATGCTCGATTACGCGCTTTATTATCTTTTCGGGTTCGGTCTTACTAAAGAAGACCTTATGAACTTCCGTCAACTCGGTTCGCGCACGGCGGGACACCCCGAATACAAGGTATGCCCCGGCGTGGAAACTTCTACCGGTCCGCTCGGTCAGGGTATCGCAAACGCCGTAGGTATGGCTATTGCGGAAAACTATCTCGCGGCGAAATTCAACAAAGAAGGCTTCCCCGTGGTCGATCACTACACCTACGCGCTCTGCGGCGACGGCTGTATGCAGGAAGGAATCGAGAACGAAGCGGCTTCGCTCGCCGGTTCTCTTAAACTCGGCAAGCTCATCGTTTTCTACGACGACAACGATATAACGATAGAAGGCAGCACCGACATAACCTTTACCGAAGACGTAGGCAAACGCCACGAAGCTCTCGGCTGGCAGGTTATAAAGGTTAAAGACGCAAACGACGTTGCCGCGCTTAACCGCGCGATAAAGAAAGCGAAAGCGGAAACCGAAAAGCCTTCGCTTATCATCGTTAAGTCCGAAATAGGCTTCGGCTCGCCCTTGCAGGGCAAGGCAAGCTCTCACGGCGCGCCGCTCGGAGAAGAGAACGTCGCCGCGCTCAGAAAAACGCTCGGCTGGGATCTGCCCCCGTTCGAAGTGCCTGAAGAAGTATTTAAGCACTGCAAAAAATTCGCTAACCGCGGCAGAAAAGCGGAAAGACTCTGGAAACAGCTCTTTAAGGATTACGAAGCGAAATACCCCGAACTCGCCGCCGAATACAAGGCGTGGAAGAAGAACGACTTCTCCTCCGCCCTTAAAAACGCGGAAGACCTCTGGCAGTTTGAAAAAGACGACGCTTCGAGAGGATACGGCAACACCGTTCTTAACAAGCTCGCGAATTACGTGCCTAACCTTATCGGCGGTTCTGCGGACCTTGCCCCCGCCAACAAATCCAACATCAAAGCGCGCGGCAGCTATTCCGCGACGGAAAGAACGGGTTCTAATATGCACTTCGGCATAAGAGAACACGCTATGGCGGCAATCTGCAACGGTATGTATCTGCACGGCGGACTTATGCCCTACTGCGCGACCTTTGCGGTGTTCTCCGATTATATGAAGAACGCTATGCGTATGTCCGCGATTATGGAAATCCCCGTAACGTATATTCTCACGCACGACTCCATCGGCGTAGGCGAAGACGGTCCTACCCATCAGCCGATAGAACACCTCGCGGGACTCCGTGCGATGCCGAATATGAGAGTTTATCGCCCTGCCGACGGCAGAGAAACCGCGGCGGCTTATATCTCCGCGTTCACGGGCAAAACGCCTTCTTGCCTCGTCCTTTCGAGACAGACGCTTCCTATGCTTAACGGCACGGGCAAAGACGCGTTTAAGGGCGGCTACGTTCTTGCGGACAGCAAAAAGAAAACCCCCGACCTTATCCTTATCGCGACCGGTTCGGAAGTGGGACTTGCGCTTTCCGCCAGAGAAGAGTTATTTAAAGACGGCGTAGACGCGAGAGTCGTTTCTATGCCCTGCGTAGAAGACTTCGAAGCGCAAAGCGAAAAATATAAAGAAAGCGTTCTGCCCTCTTCGGTGAGAGCGAGAGTCGCTATCGAAGCGGGTTCACCGATGAGCTGGTATAAATACGTCGGTCTTGACGGTGCGGTTGTCGGAATGGAAACGTTCGGCGCGTCCGCTCCCGCAAAACAACTTTTCGCAAAATTCGGATTCACCGTAGAAAACGTCGTCGCGAAAGCAAAAGACGTTTTGAATAAATAAGTTTTTACGAAAGACGAAAACCCCCGTTTCTTAAGCGAACGTTAAGAAACGGGGGTTTTTATTTGTTGTCACGGCTTGTTGCCTGAGGTTTTAAGCTTTGCCTTTTTCTTCCGAAGCGGCTATTTCCGCTTCTGCTCGTTCTGTTTCAGACACGGGAACTATCGTTTCGGGCGGAACGGGCTTTTCTTCTTTCGCTTCTGCCTCGGTAATTTTAGGTATAAGCCATTTCTGATTTTTCTTTAACCCGATATATCCGATTATCGTTGCGGTCAACGCGCCGAGCGAATCGGTTATAATGTCTTTCATCGTATCTTTAAGAGCCTCGTGACCGACGAGCATAGTTCCGTCGGAAAGCATAAACTTCTGCATATTGAGTCCGAGCAATCCGTCGAACGTAAACTCGTAAATCTCCCACAGCGCGCCTACCGTTACGGCAAAGCAGAACGAGAACAGACACACGAAAAACGGCGAAAGATGCATTACGGTGTTTTCGTCGCGGTTTAAAATCGTTATGACCATAAACCCGAAAAATCCGAGCATCAGACTGCTGCTTCCGTGCAGAAAGCTGTCCCACCAGGTAAATTTATAATAAAAGCTTCTCACCTCGCCAAGAAATATAGAACAATACAAAAAGAAAATGAAAAACACATACAAAAACGGCGGCACTTCGAAACGAAACCTTTTACCTAATATGGTAGGAACGTTTATAACGAGCGCGCCTAAAAGACATTGCGCTATCATCAGCACGTAGTCTGCGTTGGAGTGATATCCCGCGTCCGATTTATCCAGCGTTCCGAAAATCATCTTAAAAACGAGGTATATGACGGGGATTATAAAACTTGCAAGCGTAATCGAATACGCGACTATCTGTATTTTTTCCTGACGGGTTTTCTTTGTTTTGACGGCTTTTTCTTTTTTTTGCATTTTCCGACCTTTCTCTTTAGGTATAATTCTATTTTACGTAAAAATCATTTAAAATTACTTGATTTTTTCAAAAACAACCAAAAAACGCAAATCGTTTTCTCGGTTTCGCGTTTCTCGTATTATTTATTGTTTTTATACGGTTTTCTTTGCCGCGCGTTTCTTAACGACCTTTGTCGCGGCGACTTCGTTTGCGGCGGTTTTAGTCTTTTTAGTCGTTGCTTTTGCCGGTTCTTCTTTGGCTTTTACGGTTTGCTTTCTCGGTTTAGCAGCGGGCTTTACGTCTTTTTTAAATGACGAATACGCTTTATCGCAGGGATTTTCCAACGATTTGTCGCATTTCCCGCAAAAATCGAACGAGCCGCAAGCGTCTTTACCGAGTTGTTCGCTCTTTTCCCACTTCATTTTGTCTATTTCTTTCTGTTTTTTTGTTAAAGACATAAGCTGATTCTCCTTTTTAATCTTTTTCTAAGTAAAATATAACAGAAATAATGTTTTTTGTCAATGAAATGAGCGATAAAGTACCGATTCGCGGTTATAAAACAAATTACGACAACCCCTCTTCCGCCGTTTTAAGGTTCATTTCGTTAAGGCATTTAAGTTCATAAAATTTACCCTTCTTCTCCATAAGCTCTTCGTACGTGCCGATTTCTACGGCAACGCCGCGCTCCATAACTACGATTCTGTCCGCGTCCCTTATCGTGGAAAGCCTGTGCGCGACGATGAAAGTGGTTCTGCCCTTTATAGAAGAAGCGATAGCTTTCTGCACGTGATATTCCGATATGTTGTCGAGCGCGGAAGTGGCTTCGTCTAAAATAAGGATTCGCGGATCTCTTATCAGCGCGCGGGCGATTGTTATTCTCTGCTTCTGCCCGCCGGAAAGCTTATCTCCGTTTTCGCCTATTCTCGTATCCAGCCCCTGCGGAAGATTATTAACGAACTCGTTTAAGTTTGCCATTTCCACGACCTTGTTTAACTGCTCTTCGGAATAACCGCTTAAACCGTAAGTGATGTTTTCTCTTACCGTGCCGGAGAAAAGTATGCTGTTTTGCGGCACGACCGATATATGGTGGCGGTATTCCGAAAGGTTAAGCTCCGTCAGCGGCTTGCCGTCTATAAGCACTCTGCCCTCCGTCGGCACGAGAAAACCTATTATAAGGTTCATTATGGTCGATTTGCCCGAACCCGACGCGCCAACGACGGCGATACATTCGCCGCTCTTTACCGCGAGATTGAAATCTTTAACCACGAATTCGGGAGAATCGGGGTATCTGTAAGAAACGTGGTCGAATTTCACGTTGCCGTCTATTTCGTGAATGGTTTTTTTGCCGATATTCATTTCCACGTCTTTGGCGTTCATTATTTCGGAAACGGAAGACAACGCTTCCATACCCGAAGTAAGCTGCGGGAAAATACCGATAAGCGAGGATATGCTGCTGCTGATCGAAGTAAAAAGCGACTGATACAAAACCACTTCGCCTATGGTTATTCGTCCGATAAGCGCGAGAACCACGCAGAACACAAGACACAGCGCGGACAAGAGCGTGTTTGTAACCCAGGAGCATGCGCCGAACTTGCCGTAAGCCTTATCCATTTCTATACCCGAGCCCGTGAGCTTGGCGATGGATTTTTCTACCGAAGAAATCTCCGTGCTTTCGAGTCCGTGCGCTTTGGTTACGGGCATCATCGTGAGCATATTCGTAAGCTTTACGGAAACGTCTTCGTTCTTTTGTCTGAAATCGTGGTTTACCTGTCTGACTTTTCTTCTGAACAAAAACGTAAGCCCCACGTTTACGGGGATAACGAGAAGAAAGAAAAGAGAAATAAGCCCGTTTTTATAAACCGAAATGCTTATGGAAACGATCGCGTTTATAAGGCTTTGAATAAGCGAAAACGCCACGAGCCTGAAAAAGTTATCCACTTCTACGGTGTCTTTTAAGAATTTTGACTGAATTTTGCCCGACTCTATGTCTTTGTGATAGGTAATCGAAAGGCTTTGCAGCTTTCTTACGACCGCGCCTTTGATTCCCGCGCTGGTACGGCGGAGCATCGTGCTGTTGATTTTCCAGCACCACATCGTGGAAGGAATATTCTGCAAAATCAGAATCGCGAGAATAATCGCGTTTATCGCGACCGCGCGCCATACTTCCGCCGTCACGCCCGTTCCGTTTTTAAGAGTTTCAGTCGCAATGTTTATTATGTTAGAAGAGATTATCGGCATTGCCCAGGTAGGCGAAGCCTGCAAAAGATAAACAAAAGCCGCAAGAATAAGCGACCAGATATTCATCTTTAATATCTTCCTCAAAAAGTGCGAATTCTTTTTCCCTTTTTTACCCGTTTCTTCCTGAAAAAGATATTCGTAATCGGGAATTCTGTTTACGTTGTTTTCGTACGACTTACGTCGCGGTCTGACCTCGTCCATAAAAAACCTCTGATAAAAAATCAAGACTTTAATCTAAACGAAGATTAAAGTCTTTTACGCATTCAGTGTAACATAGCAAAAACGTTATGTCAATACTTTTTTAAAATTTGTTTTTAAATTTTTTCGGCGGCGAATTCGTTTCCGTCTTCGCCGCCGCGTCGGTTGATTTTACCTGCTTTTTTACGCTCCGTTTAAGCCGCTGCCGATTCTCCGCCGGTCGCCGCGCCGCCTTCGCCCGAAGGTGACGTTGCGGTTATGCCGAGCAGTTTTTTAAGAGAAGCCGCGGTTTCGTCGTTTATAGTGCCGTCCGTTTTGAGCTTTTCTATTTCGGCGGTCATAGTAGTCTTGTCTTCTTCGCTTATATCGCCCACGAGACTCGTGTCGCTGCCGGTGATGGAAGTGATGAATTCTTCGTTTTTGGCAATACCGTTTACGATTTTAGCGGCTTTTTCCTGAGTAAGCTGTTTTTCTTCGTCGGTCTTGGTTTCGTCGTTCATTCTTTCGGTATAACCGTAAATCGCTTCCACCGCGTCTGCCGCCGCGCCGGCTTCCAGCTTGCCTATATCGAAATTCTCGGGAAGAGTGAAGTTGCCTTCTCCGCCTTCCGAGCCGCCCGCGGCTTCCACCACGCCCGTGATAAGCTCGTTTACGATACGTTTCGCGTCTTCGTCGCTTAACTCGTTTTTCTGAACGTCGTCTATAGTTCTCAACGCGCTGACGAGCGCGTCTTTATTTTCTGCGGTTATACCTTGGGAGAAGTCCGCGTTGGCGGCATCCGACAAGCTGTTCGCGACTTTCGCGGACGCGCTGAGGGCTTTTATAGCCGCTTCGAGAGAAACGTTGTTGCCGTTTCTGTCTTTTGCGGAAGTCATCTTATTATACAATCCGCCGCCCGTTTTGATATAAAATTTGCCGAGCGCGGAGTTCTGATAATCGTTAAGCCCGATGCTTTCTATCTGCGAAGAAACCTCCGCGGGAACGAGAGCTTCGCCGTTGACTTTCACCTCGCTCATAGCGGTAACCATAGTATTGAGTTGCCCCGCAATGCCGGTTACGGGAACGCAGAACACGAACGCCACCAGCACGCCCTGCAAAAGACCTATAACGCCGCCGAGCAACGCTCTCTTATTCGCGCCTTTTCTCACGACAAGTTTAAGGAACGGATAAATCAGCGACCAGGTGATGAACCTGAGCAAGAAAAACAAGAGAATAAAACAAATAACGCTTGCGATTATCTGTACGAGAACGAAAACGAGATTCGTTACGCTGTCGGGTATAGACGCGCCGTTGTTCACGAGCATATCCGTAAGAAACTGTTCTATCGTTTTGCCCTGAATATTGATTTTCAATATCAGGTTGACGATAACGCCGCGCAGAAACCACGCCAGAGCAACGCTGACCGCAACGAGAATAAGTCTCAACAAAGACCTGTTAAAGCCGCGGATAAGTCCGAAAAGAAATCCGCCGACAACGCACAACGCGCTGAATCCTACAATTGCATAAGTAAACATTTTTTCTAAACCCTCTTATAATTTTATATCGGACGGAGCGGATATGCTCCGTCTTGATTATCTTTCTTTTTCCGACGTATTATATAGCCCGTTTATTCCGCGGACTATATCGCAAAAAGCCGTTTCGTAATCGCCCGTCCAGTAAGGATCGGCAACGTCTTTGTTTTCGCCCGCATATTCCATAAGCTTTTTTATCTTGTTCTGCGGATCGCCGCCGAAAATTCTCTGCATATCCCGGACGTTTCTGCCGTCCATTCCGATAAACAAATCAGAAAAAGCGTAGTCCTCCGACCGCAGTTTTTCCGCGCGCTTTTGCGAGCAGTCTATGCCCATTCTGTCCAGTATCCTTTTAACGGGCGGATAAACGGGGTTGCCGAGTTCTTCCGAACTCGTGGCTTTCGAGCGGACGAGAAACTTCTCCGATTTGCCCTTTTCTCCGAGCAGATCGCGAAACAAAAATTCAGCTAAGGGCGACCTGCAAATATTGCCGTAACATACGAAAGTTATCTTTATCATTATATTCACAGTCCCCCGGTTGCAGTCAAATTCGGTAAATATGCGTTCCTGTCGTTTGTTTCGCGACTACATATTAGCACATTTTGCCGCGGTTTGTCAAAATTTTAACGCTTTCTTTTAATTTTTGCAAAAATTTCCTGCTTTGCCGCCGCAAAAGCCGATTATTTATCCAGAATAAATTCCATCTGCGTTTCTTTTACGAACATTCCCATCTTGTCGTAAAACCTGACGGCGTTGTCGTTGCCCGCCCACACGTTAAGGGTTATATCGTAACACCCCGCGCCCTTTGCAAATTCTTTCACGAACGAAAAAAGCGTTTGCCCGACGTGCGAACCCCGGCAGTTTTCGTCCACGCAAAGGTCGTCTATAAACAGAGATTTTACCTTTCTCATATTCGTGGAAAAAGGCGGCTCTTTTATCTGACAAAACGCGTAACCTTTCACTTCTCCGTCGTCGCCTTCCGCAACGAACACGGGCGTTTTTTCATTTTCTATAATCGCCGCAAGCTCGGACCCGGTATATTTGGTCGTTCCCGAAACGAAAATGTCCGGACGAATAGCCGCGTGCAGTTCTAAAACTTCGCGCAACAGCTCGGTGATTTTATTTATATCCTTTTTTTCGGCTTTTCTGATAAACACCTGCATAATTTCTCTTATCCGATCAGACGGTCGCGGGAGACGGCGTTTGCTTCCTTTCGGAATACTCTTTAACGTCTATCGCGTAGTTTTTTGTACCGCTTGCGGCTACGTATACGTTTATTTCGTCCCCGACGACAAAGTTTTCGTAAACCTCGCACAACAATTTGGTTTTATAAACGTTGCCGCTTTCGTCCTTGCAGACGAGTTTTGCGGGGTGTTTATTTAAAACCGTGGACTTTCTGTTTACGGAAAAGGACTCTATTTTAGCGACGACAAGTTTTTTTCTGTTTTTAAACCGTTTAAGCTTCGCCGCTCTTATCATACCTGTTATTACGATTATTTCAAACAAAAAAAGCACGCCCGCCGAGCAAAAGCTTAATATCGGCGGCACGTAGTTTGCTTTTCCGTAAGAAAAATCGTCGGGATTACCCGGCATATAATAAACGGGAACGGTATCGCCTTTTTTCATTCCGACAGCGTAATAATCCAGCTGACCTTTGTGCTTTACGCCGTCAACGCGGAATTCGACGAAAACGTCGTAACGCAAGTTGTCTTCGTCGGAATCGGCGTTTACCGTAACGTTCGTTATCGTGGCGTCGGCTTTAACGCCGTTTTTAACGTATCGTTTCTCTTTAACAAGTGTAATCGCGCCCACCGCCGCAAACGCGACGATTGCGATAAACAGTGTAATAAACAGACTAACGTTTTTATTTTTCATAGTAACATAATAATAGCACAATGAAAAATAAAAAGCAATTACGGCACGCGATTTGCGCAAGATAACCGATGAAATTTGCTTAAAACCTTTTAAAACCGTGCGGCG
>ULRP01007197.1_pt1 | contig 15638 bp, 17 predicted proteins | sample 1955521 | NCBI WGS metagenome assembly ULRP01 (sample SAMEA4835685, study PRJEB28245) | human gut metagenome | biome: gut microbiome; material: fecal sample | place: Denmark | collected 2008
GGTCTGCAAAGGCTTGAAGGTCTGCAAAGGCTTGAAGGTCTGCAAATAGATTACAGGGACGTACAAATTCCGTCAAATGCAGTTGTGTACGCAGACCCCCCTTATAAACGGACGAATTGTACGGGTTACAAATGCGATTTTGACCATGAATCATTTGAAAAGTGGCTTTCAGAAGTTCCGTTCATGGTGGTTGTTAGTGAATACGAAGCACCAAATGGGTGCGTAGAGGTTGCAAGCATAAAAAAGCAATCCTCTATGGGCACTGGCAATAAAGGCGGGTCTGATATTGAAAAGCTGTTTGTGCAAGAACGGTTTGCCGAACGGTACAAGCAAATGATGGGAAGATTCTAACGGAAAGGAGGAACGTATGGCTGAGTATCAGATGGTCGTTGGCGGCTTTTTGAATGAACCACTAACCGGACGTAGGCCGATTGAAACGCCGGAGACGGAAATCAATCGGGCAAACGTACTGAAAGTAGTCATGGGCAAGGCAGAGCCTATTCATCTGCTGAACAAGAACGAGATTCGCTTTCTGCACAACTACTACTTGGGTAGCCAGCCCGTCCTCAACCGCACGAAAGAATACCACGCTGAAATCACCAACCGCATTGTAGAAAACCACGCAAACGAATGCGTGGGATTCTACACAGGCTACATGAGCGGTACTCCTTGCTCTTATGTGCGGTCTGAAACGGCAACTGGTGACGGTGAGGAAATCGCCCGTCTGTCCAATGCTTTGCAGTATGAGGGTAAGGATGCGCTTGATCGGCGGCTCTGGCAGTGGATGTTGGAATGCGGACAGGGATACCGCATTGTTCTCCCTGACAAGGGGTACAACGGCAACTACCCGGACGAAACGCCCCTGCTGGTGGATGTTCCAGACCCGGATATGGCGTATGTTATTTACAATTCCAGCATCGGACACAAGCCCATCGCCAACGTGCTGCACATCCCACGCAATTATCAGAATGACCTGAACGACCTGATTTGCGTGTATACGCCAAACCAGTACTTTGAAATCGACAACGGCAAGGTCACAAAGTCTGAGAATCACTCTCTGGGAATGTTGCCGATGGTCGAATACAAGCTGAACCCGGAGCGTATGGGTCTGTTTGAACCGGCTATCCCTGTGCTGGATGCCATCAACGACCTTGAAAGCAACCGTCTGGACGGTGTGGCACAGTTCATCCAGTCCATCATGGTGTTTACAAACTGTCTTGTGGACAAAGATGCGCTTGACCAAGTGAAGGAACTTGGCGCAATGTGTCTGAAATCCACTTCTGGTCTGCCCGCTTCTGTTTCTCAGATTGCAAACGAGCTTGATCAGCAGCAGAGCCAGACCTTGCTTGATTCCATGCTGAACGTGTACCGCAGCCTGACTGCTATGCCCAGTGCCACTGGTAACGAGAACGCAACGTCCGACAACGTAGGCGCAGTCATCGTCCGCAACGGCTGGAATCACACCGAAGCAAGGGCACAGCAGTACGAGAATATGTTCAAGTACGCTGAACGCCAGAGCCTGTCTGTAATGCTCAAAATCCTGCGTGATACGGCTGGTTCTAAGCTGATGGCAAGTGACATCAACATCAAACTGCCGCGCCGTCAGTACGACAATCAGCAGAGTAAGGTTCAGATTTTCGCACAGATGATTCAGCAGCCGATTGACCCGCAGTTGGCGTTTACTACGCCTGGTCTGTTCCCTGACCCACAGGCTGCTTATGAAATGAGCAAGCCCTTCCTGATTGCTTCTGGAAAGCTGGGCGAGGACGGAAAAGCACCGAAGCCACAGGAGCAGCCTAAACAGGATGCTACCGACGCAAATGTCGGGAACATGACAGACAAACAGTCTGCCAATACTAACCCGGAGAACAGCGATGGAATTAAACAGTGAAATCCTTGCAAGGGATTGGGATGACGATTTTGTCAAGAAGATGCAAAACCGAATCCTTGTCTCTCATTACAAGTATGGATGGATGAGCCAAACTTACCCAGAATTAGCGCAAGCTGTCAAGGAGATTCAACCACGCATTCAAAAATATCTCGAAACGGGAAATACCGAATGGCTGATTGATGTGGCTAATTTTGCAATGATTGAGTACTTACATCCGAGTGTTAAAAATGCTCATTTCGTTGGAACGGATAGTGAAGAATCGCCCGGTCTGACTAGCGGGATTAGCTACAAAGAGCTTGTGGACAATATGTAATCATCCCGAATTTTCGGGCTGATATATTCCGGCAGGGAAGCCGGGATACAAATTTCGCAGCGTTGCAGGGAAGCAACGGTAAAAAAACGCAGGAGGAAATTAACGATATGAAACTCAATGTGTTGCTTGGTGATGCCTACAAAGAGGGCATGACCGCCGATGAAATCATTTCTGCGCTTGAAAAGGTTGCAGACCCTAGCGCAGAGGTAGAGAAGCTGCGTAACGCCGTGACAAAAGCCAACGGCGAAGCCGCTGAGTACAAGAAGCAGCTCAAGGCAAAGCGAACCGATGACGAGAATGCCGCACAGGAACAGGCTGACAAGCTTGCAGAAATGCAGAAGCAGATTGAAGCCCTGACTGCCGACAAGGAGAACCTCGTTAAGGAAAAGACCCTCGCATCTTACCGTGAGAAGTTCGTTGCACAGGGTTATGACGCTGAACTTGCCAACAAGGCTGCGTCTGCACTGGCTGACGGTGACATGGACAAGGTATTTAAGTTCCAGTCGGAGTTTATGACTGCCCATGACACCGCATACAAGGCTTCTCTGCTGAAGGATATGCCCACACCTCCGGGTGCGGATGGCAAGGGCGGTTCTGACAGCGAGGGCGTGGCGTTTGCCAAGAGCCTTGCACAGCAGAACGCAAATGCTTCTAAGGCATCGAGTGACGCAATGAGTGCTTTCCATTAACAAGGAGGAAAACATGAAGTTTACCCGAAACACGGTCAACGGAATCAACGATACCATCCTTGCTTCCAATGACTACACCGCCATTCCCTTTACCGTGACCGAAGCTACTGCGGTTAAGGCTGGCTATCCCATGACGCTGGTTGGCAAGAAAGCTGTTGCTGCTGGCGAGACTGGTTCTAAGACCATCAACGCTGACGGCATCCTGCTGTATGACGTTGACCCGGCAGAGAACCCCAACGCTGCCCTGCTGATTCGTGGTGTTATCGACACCAAGAAGGCAGCAGCAAGTTCCGGCTTCACCTTTGACGCTGACGCAATCAAGGCACTCAAGACCGCCGTCCCCGGCATCTTCTGCCGCGACAACATCAGCGTGAACGCTTAATAGGAGGTAAAACAACATGGCACTGAATCTTAAGGAAGTCTTTGCCCCGGCTGCGATTGCCGCCTATTGGACGAACGACCCCACCAACGCGATGCCTTTCACATCTGACGCACTGTTCCCCGCTCAGAAAAAGGCTGGTCTTGACCTGAAGTGGATTCGCGGCCACAAGGGCGTTGGCGTGTCTCTGATGCCCAGCGCATTTGACGCAAAGGCTACGTTCCGCACCCGTGAAGGCTTCAAGTTCGATGAAACCGAGATGCCGTTCTTCCGTGAGGGCTACCATCTGGGTGAGAAAGACCGTCAGGAAATCTTGCGTGTTCTCGACAGCAACGACCCTTATGCCCGTGACGTTGTGAAGCGCATTTATGACGATGTAAGCGATCTCGTCACCGGCGCACGAATCGTGCCTGAACGTATGATTTGGCAGTTGCTGGCTCCTGCAAATGGCACTCCCTGCATCACCATCAAGGCAAACGGTGTGAACTACACTTACAATTACGACCCTGATGGAACGTGGAAAAAGAGCAATTACAAGGCACTGACAACTTCCGCAAAGTGGGACACTCCCGCTTCTGCTACGCCTATTGCTGACCTGATTGCTGCGGCCGATGCTGTCAATGATGCAACTGGTGAAGAGGTCACTCGTGCCTTTATGAACAAGGTCACGCTCGCGAAGATGATTGCCACCGATGAAGTAAAGAACCGATTCCTTACCATCAACAATCGAACCACTTCCGTTCTCACCGCGAATGAAGCAAAGGAAGTTGTTCGTCAGGCAACCGGCCTTGAGATTTTCACCCACAACAAGAAGTATCGTCCTGAAGGTGGCGGTGACACCGCAAAGTATCTTCCTGACGGTTATGTTGTTCTGGCTCCTGATGGCAAACTCGGTACGACTTGGTACGGCACTACTCCTGAGGAAGCCGATCTGATGTCCGGTCAGTCTGGTGCATCCGTGTCCATTGTGAACACCGGCGTTGCCATTACCACCGAGTTGACTGTGCATCCTGTCAACACTAACATCTATGCTTCCGAAATCGTTCTGCCGTCCTTTGAGCGCATGGACGCTGTGTACTGCATTAAGGCTTACTAAGGCGAAAGGAGGAAAGCAGCATGGGAGACCAGTATTCCGAAGCGGCAGTCAAGCTGGGACAGTACATCGCCCCTGCACTTGACCGTGAAATCACGGACGAGGACTACCCACTCTTCGACCTGCTGCTTGATTTTGCCAAAGACAAGATATTTGCACAGGGCTACCCCTTCGGTAACAGACCAGACGAGTTGCCCTCGCAGTATCAGTCGTTGCAGATACGCATTGCAGCGGAACTGTATAACCACATCGGCGCAAACGGACAGACGAGCTATACCAACAATGGCATTACTCGTGTGTGGGAAAACTCCGATGTGGCGCAGTCCCTGCTTAACGAAGTGGTTCCGAGAGTAGGTGTTATCGGCTGATGTTCAATGGTAGCCCGCTGGATAAACGCCCACTGTGGTACTCAAACCCATTCGGCAAAAAAACGCCTGTTGTGGACGAGTGGGGAAACGAAACTGGCGAATCTGCATACGAATCGTGGAGTGACCCCGCAAAGCTGATGCTGAACGTCAGCCCCCCTACTGGTTCTGCGGAAGCAAACCCTTTTGGAGCGTTCACGGATTACAGCTACGTTGTCAGTTCGTCCAGCAAAAAGCACAACACCCCACTTTACGAAGGTACACACGTCTGGTTTCAGACGGACGTTTCAAAGCCCTTCAATTACATTGTTGTCAAGGTCGCAGAGCATATTACAGACACGAAGTATGCGCTGAAAGAGGTGGCTACAAGTGAAAATTAAAGTGAGGTTGAGCGATGCCGGACTTAAACAGGCTGAGGGAGATATTCGCAAATACAAGACCACCCTGAACCAAAAGGCGCAGTTATTCGCAAAGGCGCTTGCCGATAAAGGCCTTGCTGTTGCCAAAATTCGCTTTGCGAACGCACAATATGCTGGCAAAAACGATGTTAAGTGCGAAGTTAGCCAAAATGGCACTTCTTGCACCATCCTAGCGGAGGGGCAGGCGGTTGCTCACATTGAGTTCGGCACAGGTGTTATACATCAGGGCTGGGGCGCTGCCGGAACAGTCGGCCCGCTCCCTTTGCCTGATAACATTGGTGAACATGGCACATACGGCAAAGAAAACGGCAAGCACAAGCGCTGGTACTACTACGGTGAATCTGGCAATGCCGGTACGCCTGTCAAGGAAGTAGACGGCAAGGGTCAGCTGAACTACACCAGTGGTAATGATGCAGCTATGGCTATGTGGGGAGCTGTTGAGGAAATGGCTTCTCAGGTCGAAGCAACGTGGAGGGAGGTTTGGAATAGTTGATTGATTATTTCAACTCTATCTACACGGCTGTTGCCAAGGAACTGCGAAAGCAAGTGCCCGGTATCTTAGTCACTAGCGAAATTGATGACCGACCTGTTAAGAGGTTTCCGTGTGTGCAGATAGAGGAAAACAACAATTTGCCTGTACATATTGATTCTGCTGGTCACAGCAAGTACGCTGCTGTTTCCCTGCGCGTGCGGGTCTACTCCAATAAGAACACCGGACGCATTGCAGAAGCACGTTCCATCGTTGGAATCGTGGATTCTGTTCTTGAACCGCTTAAATTTTATCGCAAATCGTTTGCCCCGTTGAATGGGCTGTACAACAATTCCGTCTATCGGATTGATTGCAGCTATGGGGCAACAATCGGAGAGGACGGAATGATTTACCGAAACTAAGGAGGTAAACATTCTATGAGTACTGCTATCTCCGGTCTGAACACTACCCTTTACTGTGGCGAAAGCGCAACCACTTTGACGAAGCTGTGCGACATCAAGGATGTGCCCGACCTGATCTCCGACCCGAACCTTCTGGATGCAACTACCCTGTCTGATGGTATGCAGAAGCAGATTTTTGGCATCGTTCAGGCTGACACCAAAGCCTTTACCGCCAACTACAACAAGACCGACTACGCTGCTGTCAAGGCTGCTGGTTATGACGATACCTCTGAGAGCAACGTGGACAAGTACTACGCCCTGAAGATGCAGGACGGCTCCGGCTTTACTTGGCAGGGTATGCACCAGGTCGGTCTGTCTGGCTTTGGTGTGGATGAGGTCGTGGAAATGACCATCAATTGCATCTTCCACTCCACCCCGAAGTTCAGCGAGAGCCTGACCGTTAATGGCGGCTAAACTGCAAAAATCGAATCAATCAAACCGGGCAGAACTGAACAACGGATTTGGTTCTGCCCCTATTTATAAAGGAGAGCATTTATTATGGCTGCTAAGGTTATCAACTTTCATTCCCCCGATGGCAAGAACACTTATGAACTGACCTCCCCCCGCGAGAGCGCCGAAGCCACTGAACGCAACGGCTTCCAGATCTACGAGTTCTCTAACGGCATCAACCCTGTTAAGAACACTAAGACTCTGTTCTACGGCGCATTCATTGCTCGCAACAAGGGCATCAAGCGCAATGCGGTTGACGATATGCTTGACCACATCGAGGACAAGGAAGGTCTGATTGCTGCCCTGATGGAGATGTACGCGAATTCTATCAAGGCTCTGATTGCCACCGATGAAGAGGACAAGACCGCAAAAAACGCAACGTGGGAGATTGTGTAACCTCACAGTCTCAAGAACCGGACAGCAATACAGAGCCATTCTCTGTATCTAAGCTGTTCCATGATGTAGAAGCCTATTACATTTCCATTGGCATGACCTATGACCAGTTTTGGCGTGATGACGTCTGGCTGGCAAAGGTTTACCGGGACGCGGAAGAACTACGCGCCCGCAGAGCCAATGTTGAAGCGTGGAGAAATGGTTTCTATACGGCATCTGCGCTTTCCTCTACGGTTGGCAATATGTTCCGCAAGAAAGGGTCTAGTCCCATCAAGTACATGGATAGACCGATTCCTCTTACCCAGAAAGAGCAGGACGAATACGAATACCAACGCGCACTGGAAGCGCAGGAACGCATCAAGAGGGCGATGTTCTCTATGATGAATCAGAAGGACGGTGGTAGCAATGGCTGATGTTGATATTACAAGCTTATCCGTAGAAATTTCTGCGGAATCTCAGGGCGCAGAGCTTAGCATTGACAAACTTACCACTGCTATTTCCAAACTGCGCACAAAAGGTAGCATTGGCAAGGTATGTTCTAGCCTTGACACTTTAACAAAGTCTATCTCTGCGTTGAAGTCCGCTTCGTCTGGTATGGACGGACTTAGTAGAATCAATGATTTTATGGACAGGATTTCCAACGTGAACCTGTCTGAAAGCGCAAAAGGCATCCGTTCTGTTGCCAGTGCATTAACTAGAATTTCTTCAGTCGATTTGAAAGGCATTGACTTTTCTGGACTGAAAGGCAAAATGAATAGCCTACAAAACGGCTTATCCCCGCTTTCCAAAGTTGATGCGTCTGGCCTTAGAAGTGTAAGCAGCGCCCTTAATTCCATTGCAAAAATTCCAGATTTTAGTAGCAAACTGAATTCAAAGACACTGGATGATTTTGCCACTTCTTGCAAGAAAATCACAGATGCCCTTGACCCGCTTGCTTCCAAAATCGAAACAGTAGGAAATTCGTTTGCGAAGTTACCTACCAACATCCAAAAGGTCATTGCGGCAACGGACGGTGCTACAAAATCAAGCAGTAAATCTGCAAAAAGCTATTTGAGCCTTTCCAACCAGCTGAATGGTTTCATTCGGTCTGCGGCAAAGCTGGTCTCGCTGAAAGCCATTGCCACCTATCTTGGCAACGCAGCGGAGAAGTTCAATAGCTACTATGAAGCTGCAAACCTGTTTGGCGTGTCTATGAAGGGGCTGACCGGCGAAGCAAACACGTTCATCAACAAGATGGAGACCCTGCTTGGCATCGACCCCACCGAAGCCATGAACAACATGGCAACGATTCAGAGCCTGACCACTTCGTTTGGTCTGGCTAGCGACAAAGCGTATGTGCTGTCCAAGAACCTGACGCAGCTTGGCTACGACCTCGCTTCTTTGAAAAATATCCCTGTTGCGGAATCCTTTACGAAGATTCAGGCGGCTATTTCCGGCGAACTTGAACCGATTCGCCGTCTGGGTGTCGATATTTCTAACGCACGGTTGCAACAGGAGCTGCTTAATCTTGGCTATTCGCAGAGCGTTTCTACCCTGTCTCAGGCCGATAAGGCTGTTCTGCGGTACATTGCCATCATGAAGCAAACCACCGATGCGCAGGGAGACTTCGCCCGCACTTTGTCTAGCCCTGCAAACATGATTCGTATTTTGCAGGCACAGCTGAACAGTCTGGCTCGCGCCGTTGGTTCTTTGCTTTACCCTGCCCTGAAATCCATCCTTCCCCCGCTGATCGCTGCCGTTGAACTGGTCAAAGAGCTTGTGACGGGCATTGCATCGTTAATGGGCGTCAAGGTAGAATTCCCAGACTTTAGCAGCGCAAGCGATGCTGTTGGTGGCGTCACGGATGCGATGGACAATACCACCAAAGCGACCGGCAAGGCTGCAAAGGCGTTCAAGAACTACATCATGGGCTTTGATGAACTAAACGTCATCCAGAAGGACAATGGTTCTTCCGGTGGTTCCGGTTCTGGTTCTGGTGCTGCTGGCAACATCTTAGGCGATGTAGATCTGTCCGGCTACGATATGTTCAAGCGGTACAACGAAGAGTTTGTAAAGCAGATTGATAGCATCAAGGAAAAAATCAGAGGGATGCTTCCGATTATCGGCGCCGTTACCGCAGCGCTTGCTTTGTGGAAGCTGACCACTTTTATTGCAGACCTTGTTGACGCAATCAAAAAAATCGGCATTTTGAAAGGCATGGTCGCCGGTGGCATTCTGATAGGCCTTGGATTTTTCCTGATGTTTGATGGTATCAAGAAAGCTATTCAGGACAAGCTTAACGCTATCAATTTTGCGGAAATCCTTGTAGGTGCTATTACGTTTGTTGGCGGCGCAGCATTGCTTGGCTCAAAAATCGCAGAGTTTATCACGACTTCCTTTGCAGATAGTGCCGTTGCAAAAGCTATTACTGCCGCAGGCGGCAAAATGGGCGGTGCGTTAGTTGGCGCGGTTGTTGCTGGTGTTGTAGCTGGCGTTGCAATGTTTGTGACCGGCGTTTATGATGCTTTAACAAACGGCTTGAATATTTTGAACGGTTTGCTGATTCCTGCTGGTTCTACGATGGCTGGTGCTGCTGTTGGCGCAATTATAGGCTCTCTCGGAGGCCCGATTACTGCTGGAATCGGTGCAATCATCGGTTTAATTGTGGGCGGTCTGACTGATGCTGGGATTGCCATTTACCAGAACTGGGATAAAATCACGGTCGCTCTTGACAAAGCAAGTGCCGACTTAAAGCAATGGTTTGTTGGAGTAGGCGTCTGGTGGGACAAAAAATGGCAAGGCTTTAAGACAAACTGGGATAAGTCTTGGAACAGCCTTGTCGACACTCTGAAAGAACTGCCGCAAAAGTTCCTTAACTACGGCAAGAACATCGTTCAGGGCTTGATTGATGGCATCAACAAGGGCATCGAAAGTGCTAAAAAGTCTGTCGGCGGTCTTGCAAAAGCCATTCTTGATAAGTTCACGACAGACACCGGCATCAACTCCCCTTCCAAAGTTTTCAAGGGCTACGGTGGTTATATCGTAGAAGGTCTCGCCAACGGCATCTCCGCTGCCAAAGACCTTGCGGTGAACGCCATCCAGTCCGTGTCTGACGCGGTAAAGGCCATCGGCTCTCAGCTGGCAGATGAGAACTACGGATTGGGCAATGGCTCTATCAGCCTGTCCATTGACGCAAGCGGCAAGTCCATGATGGAAACAGCAAACGCGCTGAAACGTTCTGTGCGCACCACCAATGATAGTTTTGGTGGCTGGTTTAAGAAGATGAAAACCGACTTGGGCGATTTCACGGAGGGCATCAACGCGGTTACTAAGGCGGGCAAAGACATTTCCAATGGATTCAAATCCTCCATTGACGCGCTTACCGCTGCATCGAAGTCTATCCTGAACACGCATGATGGCTTTGTGAGCGCGGTCTCTGATATACGGTCTTTTGTGAAAAAGAGCGTTGCAGAGATTGAAAACGAGTACCAGTATAACGGCTTCTTTGGTGCCGCCGGTCTTGCCATCCAAAAGGCGTTTGAGGGCGTGTACCTTGTTTTTGACAAGGTTTCCACTGCTATCAAGAACGTGTCCGACACCATTGACAGCGTGAAGAACGTTATTACCACCTTTAATAACCTGAAAACCAAAGTTGGTGAGGTTATCGACCAAGTTCCCGCCTTGAAACAGGCGTATGGTGGGCTGAAATCCTTCTTCAGCGATTTGTTTGACAAAGACAGTGGAATCGGGAAATTTTTCTCTGACAGTTGGGATTCCATCTTGAAAGGCACAAAAGGCTTTTTGAACCAGCTTGGAATTGACTTTTCTGATGCTTGGGAATCTCTCGGCATCAAAAAAGGCGTAAAGACCCTTACGGACTTTATCTTTAAAGCTTTCGACACTAACTGGGGAGACATCCTTAAATCTGGCTTGAATTTTCTGAAACAGTTTGGCTCTAACTTAGGCATCGGCTCTGGGAATGGCTCTGGTGGCAGTTCTGGTTCTGGTAGTGGTTCTGGCTCGGGTGGGGACGCTTTGAAGTGGGGCAAGTCCTTGCTCAACGGAGGAATAGCAATATTTAAAGCGGTCACCGGTGACATTCCGGGTGCGATTCTTTCCACTCTTGGCGCTGTCGGCAACGTTGCTGGCGATATTTTCGGATGGGTCGGAGATGCTGTCGGCGGTGCCGTTAGCTGGGTCGGCGATGCCATAGGCGGCGTAGTTGATTTTGTTAAAGGCATTTTCGGCTTTGCAAGCGGTGGTTTCCCCGATGCCGGGCAGCTGTTCATCGCCCGAGAAGCCGGTGCAGAGATGGTCGGTTCTATGGGCGGGCACACGGCAGTTGCCAACAATGACCAAATCGTTGAGGGCATCCGCGAAGGTGTTGAAGCTGCAATGGAGCGTCAGAACCAGCTTCTGCGCCGTCAGAACGAGCTGTTGCAGGCTCTGCTTGAGAAGGAAGGGAGCGCAGAGGTCAACGTGTCCAGCTTCTATCAGGCAGTGAACAGAACGAACCAGCGCAACGGCAAAACAATTATCCCGGTAGGTACTTAAAGGAGGGGCATTTATGGAACTTGACCAGTACAATCCGATTCGGAGCGTGGATGGGCAGTATCTTAAATGCCCCTCTTCTTATCAGTGGCGGTTACAGGACATTTCAGCATCCGATGCCGGACGCACAGAGGATAACAAGATGGACAAGAAACGTCTTGGACAGTGCGTCAAGCTGGAACTGGAATGGAAGTACACCACCATTCAAGAAGCCGCTGTTATTCTGAAAGCGTTCAACCCGGAATACATCAACGTCACCTACCTTGACGCAATGGCTGGCGATTGGAAAACCAGCGAGTTCTACGTTGGTGACCGTGCTGTTCCTATGTACAATTCGCGGATGAATCGCTGGGAAGGGATATCTTTTAACATTATCGAAAGGGCTGCACACTGATGGTCAATGTATCGCAAGATATCATAAAATCCTTCAACGAGGGCAACAAACAGACTGCTCTTATTGAGGTTACTGCTGGCAGCAAGACGTTCACCATCACCGATGCAGATATCATTCAGGGCGGGTTGAAGATTGACCGGTACTGCGTGACAAACAGCAAAATCGAGGTCGGCTCTGCGGTTGCGTCTGAACTGTCCTTGAAGCTGCGAAACTACGATGGCAGGTTCAACGATGTTTCCTTCGAGGGCGCTGTCCTGAACGTTAAAATCGGCATCAAACTGTCCAGCGTCCTTGAGGGCGCAATGCTTGGCAAGGGCATTCTTGGACGTATGATTCTTGGCTCTGCATCTTCCGATCAAGACGTTGCGTATGTTCCCTGTGGTTTGTTCATTGTAGACACGCCACCCAGAAAGCTAAGCACTATAAGCATCTCTGCATTGGACTACATGGTCTTGTTTGACCGTGAAGTGAACGTTTCCGCGCTCTCCTTTCCTATCCATGTTGACGCACTTATTCAGAAAATCTGCTCCATCTGCAATGTCACGCTTGCAACAGACGTTTCGGCGCTGCCAAACCACTATTTCAGCATCGGCGGTCTGCCGGATACTAACCAGAAACTGACATACCGGCAGCTCTTGCAATGGTGTGCGCAGCTTACCGGCACTTGCGCGTTCATGGATGGCAGCGGACGGCTTGTGCTGAAATGGTATGAGCAGACTGGCGTGACCATTACCGCAAGTGAGCGTTATTCCAGCGATATGTTGGAGAACGACATCACCGTTACCGGCTTCACCTGTGACGATGGCAAGGGCAACACATACCTGTCCGGCACAGCAGATTACACGCTTGATCTAAGTGATTGCGGTTTCCTGACCAACGCCTACGAGGGCGTTTTGAAGGAACTGCAAGCTGCACGCGGCGGGTTTGCCTACCGCCCATACAGCGCCACTATCAAGTCTGCGCCGTATTTGTTCCCGCTTGACATGATACGCTACAAGGACAAAGACGGCGTTGTGCATGATACTATTGTCACCAACGTTACGCTTGCTTTGAACTGCAACACAGCAATTTCCGGCGCTGGCGAAACGGTCACAAGTTCTTCCTATGCTCAGTCTACAAGCGGCGTTACAAGCCAACAGGCGGCAACGGACAGGGCAAACCTCGAAAAGATAAATCAGACCGCTACACAGACGAACCAGACCAAGAACGACTTGACGCAGTTCAAGACGCAATATTCTTCTGATTTCGAAAAGACGCAAGCTGCAATTGAATCCCGCGTCACAAAGGAAACGTACCAAACTGACATGGCTGGCGTTTCTACGCGTATCGGTGCAGCGGAAACAAAGATTTCTCAGAACGCTGATGCTATTACTTTGCGCGCAACAAAAGAAGAGCTTGCGACCGCAAAGTCTGACGCAATTGACAGCGCCGCTGCGGATGCCACAAGCAAAGCAACAGCAGCCGAAAGCAATGCAAAGTCTTACGCGGACGCGCAACTGAAAGTTACCAACGAAAAGATTGAAACAAAGGTTTCCAAAGGCGATATCGCTTCCACGATAAATCAGACTGCACAGTCTGTGCAAATCGAAGCGTCCAAAATCAACCTGAAGGGCGCGGTAACGACTGAGGACATTTCCGCTGATGGTCTGAATGCAAAGGTCATTCAAGCCGGAACGATTACCGCAACGGAAATCAAAGCGGATACGATCACAGCGGGAAATCTTGCTTCTGGTCAGGTCATGGTCAAAATTTGGGAGAACGCAAGCCAAGATTCTGCATTCCAGACGCAAAATATCATCTTAAAAGATAATGCATGGTCGCAAATTATGTTTGTTTTTAATGGAGCAAAATCGGAAAGCGTTAAAGTTGACGGTCAAACGTATAAAATTGGAATGCCAAACATCACTTATACAATTCCATGCCCTCATAGAAATGATGCTTCATCGGTTGAGGTATATTACAGCGCTTCTGCCGTTGCTCCAGCAAGTGGTTCTCCTACATTTGGCGCTTCATCGTTGCCTTTAATCGCAAGAAGGCTTTTTAGTGCTTGGAATGAATTAGAAAATGGCGAAAATCGAATATATTTTGTTTTTCAAGACGCAATGCTTTTATTCTTTAGTGGGGCATCTAGTACTCCATCTGATATTTCAAGCGGCAAAAAATATGGCAACCGTCTTGTTAATGAGTATATGATTCCAATTGCAGCTTATGGCATTAAATGAGGTGACGTTTTATGATTGCACTAAACATTGACAAAAAAACAAACCGTGTTCTTAGTGCTTCGCTTCTCTTTAACGGTGCGTCCATGCCGGGAAGCGTAGAGGTTGAAGCGCTACCGGATGGAAACCTTTACGATTATCTGTATGTTAACGGAGAGTTCGTCTACTCCCCGATTGAAAAACAAGAAGAGGAGGTAACTTATCAATGAGCTATCAAAAGCAGAACTTTGCAAACGGTGAAGTGCTTTCCGCTTCGCAGCTAAACCACATCGAGGACGGCATTGTGGACTTGGAAGGTAATTCAAGCACGGCGCTTGCTGGCAAAGCAGATAAAACAGAAGTACAAGCTATCGCAAAAAGCGTTTCTGATGAAACCACCCGCGCCAAAGGCGAGGAGCAGCGCTTGGACACCGCTATCACCGCCGAAACCGCCCGCGCGGAACAGGCAGAGCAAGCGCTGGATACGCGCACCGCAGCCCTCGAATCCTGCGGATTTGTCGTGGTAGACGGCAAAATCTGCGTGAGATATCTTAAACGCTGAAAGGAGCAAAACACATGGATGATAACATTGAGACTGTAGCTGCAGCTGGAACTCTCGTAACCGACCCCCCTTATCTGGACGAGACCGCAAAAGCCAACGGCAGAAAGCTTGACCAGATGACCGCCGCCCTGCTGGGTATGTCCAGCTCGCTGGGCGTGATCGCGCGGGCGCAGACCGGCGTTGTGGAGGAGATGGACTATAACGGCATCAAGGCCGTGGTGGCTGCCGGTAACGCACCGGCGGTTTTCCCGGTGGGCACCCAGCTTGTCAACACCTACACCGGCAAGGACGGCAAAGTCTACGACTGCCCGTGGGACGTGGTAAAGACGGACGATATCGCCGAGGGTGAGACCGGCACCACCGCACCCGCAATGGTGCTGCAGATGCACTACGCATCTCTGGAGGATATCCAGTTTTCTGCATATCAGGCTTTCTATGTGGTGCAAGAATCCGGCCTTGCTGCTGGTACCTACAACGTCAAGATGGGGCTGGATTGGGGCACGAATGTCAAAAACGGCACCGTCTATCAGTTCACGCTGACCAAGAACGCCCCTGCAGGCGCACGTTTGACCGGCTTCTACAATGCACCGGATACCGCTCCCACCAACTGGAAGGTTTACGTCTACAAGGATCAAAATAAGTCTGAACTGCTGGAGACCTGCAACGTATCTGCTGGCGATGCTGGCATGAACCTTGGCACTTTTCTTGCTAAGCCCAACGGCAAGCTGAACGGCTTGCACTCCGTTGGCTACGGCGACAACCGGTGGTATAAGTCCGCATACCGCCAGTACCTCAACAGCGATGCAGCTTCCGGCAGGTGGTGGACTCCGCAGGATGAATGGGATATGAAGCCCAATCAGGCGGACACCGTGCCCGGCTTCCTCGCTGGCTTCTCCGATGACTTCAAGAACGCGCTGACCCGCGTGAAGGTCGTGACCTACGGCAACAACGTCACCGATGACGGAAGCGCTGTGGTGACCTATGACAAGATTTTCCTGCCCTCGCTGCAGGAGATCTACTGCTCGCCGCAGG
>ULRP01045090.1_pt1 | contig 15616 bp, 10 predicted proteins | sample 1955521 | NCBI WGS metagenome assembly ULRP01 (sample SAMEA4835685, study PRJEB28245) | human gut metagenome | biome: gut microbiome; material: fecal sample | place: Denmark | collected 2008
TTTTTACACATTTTTGGAGGAAAACACATGGAATATATGACTTCAGCAGAATGCGCAGAAAAGTGGAATGTATCCCAGAGATGGGTAGCGATATATTGCAAAGAAGGCAGAATTGAAGGCGCTGTTCAAAAAGGCAGAATGTGGTTCATTCCGGTTGGAACAGAAAAACCGATAGATCCGCGTAAGGCCAGAAAACTTGAACAGAACAAAGTAATTAATCCCGGAGGATGTAGATAAATGGATAATGCAAGTATTAAGAAGCTGGAAGCAGACCTGTGGGAGTCTGCGGATCTCCTGAGAGCTGGGTCAAAGCTTACATCAAATCAGTACTGTATGCCTGTACTGGGCCTGCTGTTCCTCAGATATGCATACAGCCGATATAAAATGGTCGAGGAAGAAATTCTAAAGGACAGACCTGTAAGAAATGGTCGTAAGATGCCGGTGGAAGCAAGTGACTTTACGGCTAAGAGCGCATTGTTCCTTCCTGAAATGGCACAGTTTGATTATCTGGTAAATCTTCCTGAAAATGTTGCTTCTTTGGGACTGGTAAATGTATCCGGTCAGACTATGGGAAGTTTAGGTGAAGTGGTAAATAATGCCATGGAACTTGTGGAGCAGCAGAGCGATCAGCTTATCGGTGTCCTTCCGAAAAGCTACACCGATTTCTCGGATGAGCTTCTTGGTGAACTGCTCAGAATCTTTAATAACAACGCTTTGGATGAAGTTGGTGGAGATGTAATCGGACGTATCTACGAGTACTTTCTGAATAAATTTGCTAAAAATATTGCCTCTGACGATGGTGTATTCTTCACGCCAAAGTCCCTAGTAAAGATGATTGTAAATATTCTTGAGCCAAAGAGCGGAATACTTCTGGATCCGGCATGTGGATCAGGTGGTATGTTTGTACAGACCGGTGATTTTGTAAATGAGACTGGGCTACGTGCCAATCAGAGTATGACATTTTATGGTCAGGAGAAGGTAGAATATAATGCTAAGCTTTGCCTTATGAATATGGCTGTCCATGGACTTACCGGTGTTATCAAATCCGGTGATGAAGCAAACAGTTTTTATCATGATGCCCATAATTTGGAAGGCAAGTGTAACTATGTTATGGCAAATCCGCCTTTCAATGTTGATAAGGTTAAGACAGAAACAGCTGCAAATGCCGGGAGATTACCATTCGGTGTACCGAAGGAAAATAAAAACAAGGAAATCGGTAATGCAAATTATCTCTGGATTTCTTATTTCTATGCATATTTGAATGAGACAGGTCGTGCAGGATTTGTTATGGCTTCCTCTGCAACTGACAGTCAGGGGAGTGATAAGGATATTCGTGAAAAGCTGGTCAAGACCGGTCATGTGGACGTTATGATTTCTGTAGGGAATAATTTCTTCTACACAAAGAGCTTGCCTTGTTCTCTGTGGTTTTTTGACAAGGGAAAGACAGGGAATCTGCAGGATAAAGTCTTATTCATCGATGCACGAAACTATTATACCGTTGTAGATCGTACCCTGAATGAGTGGAACGAGTGGCAGCTTAAAAATATGAATGCCATTGTATGGCTCTACAGAGGTGAGATAGATAAGTATAAGAAGTTACTGGAGGAATACAAGTCCACTGTTGCCAACATGATTGCTGAGGCAGGAGAAGACGACCTGAACGCAGTAAATGATGATGTATTTATAACAGGACTTGAAGTGGCGAAGAAGCATCTTAAATCTGTTAGAGAAGCGGCCAAGAAAGCCGTGGAAGCCTGTGATCGTAAAGAAAAGAAACAGGTTCAGAATAGCTGGGATGAGAAGATTGCAGCTGTCGAAGAGATTGTAGAAGTCGTAAAGGAAGCACACTGGCTTTGTAGTAAGTTTGGTGAAGGAAAGTACGAGGATATTCTTGGACTCTGCAAGATTGCCGACATCGAGACAATTGAGAATAAAGGCTGGTCATTAACACCGGGCGCCTATGTTGGTGTAGCACCTGTGGAAGATGACGGGGTTGATTTCGAAGAAAGAATGGCTGAGATTCATCAGGAACTTCTTTCGTTACAGGCAGAGAGTAATGATTTGATGGATACCATCTCACAGAATATGAAGGAGATGGGGCTATGAGTGAGTTGAAGTTAAAGGTTCCATTTAAAGCACCATTAAATAAAGTTGATACGGCACATCAGACATGGGGATGCAGAGCGAATAATCCGGATATCTGCAGAAACAACGGATTAGAAGATATTTGTGCTTTTGCAAGTTCAGATTGTATTTGTAAACAACCATCTAAGGCATGGGGAAAACAATACGAGAAGTTAAAGAGGGGAGAATGAAGCTATGGTATTAGAAGATGTTTGTGAACTTATAGCCGATTGTCCTCATACTACAGCACCTGATGAAGGAGAAGGATATCCACTTATTCGAACACCGAATGTTGGTAAAGGTAGACTTTTGCTTGAAGGTGTACATCGGGTTTCGAAGGATATATATGATAAAAGAAATATGAGGGCTATACCCCAAAAGGATGACATAATTTTTGCGAGAGAAGCTCCGGCTGGTAATGCTGCACTTATTCGTGAAGGGCAAGAAGTATGTCTTGGACAAAGAACTGTTTTGATAAGACCTGATTGTGAAAAGGTTTTTCCTAAGTATCTGGTCTATTATCTATTGGCACCGGAACAGCAGTATAAGCTGTTGGGGACTGCAAATGGAGCAACAGTCGCTCATGTCAATCTTCCGGTTATTAGAAAGATGCCAATAGAATTGCCAGATATAGATGTTCAACAGAAGATAGTGGGATATATTTCAATTTATGACGACTTAATTGAAAACAATCAGAAACAAATCAAACTTCTCGAAGAGGCAGCACAGCGCTTGTACAAGGAATGGTTTATTGATTTGAGGTTCCCTGGTTATGAGGAGACGGAAATTATTGATGGGGTTCCCAAAGACTGGGAGAAGAAATTAATTGGTGATATTATTAGAAAAATTCCACGTACTAAACAAATAAAAACTTCTGATTATTTATCGGAAGGGGCGATTCCTGTTGTTGATCAAAGCCGTGATTTTATTGCAGGGTATACAAATGATAAGGATTCAGTAGTTAATTTTGGGATACCTATAATTATATTTGGTGATCATACAAGAATTTTGAAATACATACAATTTCCATTTGCTAAAGGTGCTGATGGAACTCAGCTAATTATTAGTGATAAGGATAATATGCCACAATCATTGCTATATTTATCACTGAAAGCAGTTGATTTATCAAATTACCATTATGCTAGACATTTTAAGTATTTAAAAGCAGAAATTATATTGGTTCCAACACAAGAAATAGGTGATAAATTCGATAGAATAGTGTCACCAATGCTTAATCGGATTCAAAAGTTGAGAGATATATGTAATAAATCTTCACAAGCGCGTGACCGTTTATTGCCCAAACTTTTGAGTGGAGAAATCGAGGTGTAACTTATGGGAGACGTTTCATTTGAAATATCAATACCATTGGATTCGGATGGATTTATTGAGATGGAGTGTGACTATTGTAAAAATAGATTTATGCTGCATCATCAAGTATATGAAAGTGAAGATAATATAAACTTCTTTTGTCCTATTTGTGGTTTGCCGAATAGAACAAATACCTTCTTTGTGCCGGAAGTATTAGAGAAGGCTCAGCAAATTGCATTAAATTATATGTATGATGAAATAGATAGGACATTAGGTAAAAGTATAAAACAATTCAATAAAAATGGATTAGTAAAAATGACCATGAAGACGCCTAAGAGGGAAATAGAGAAAGAACTCTATGCTCCTTCAGAAGATTATGTCCAATGTGAAAAGGCCTGCTGTGGTTTGAAAGTTAAAGTGAAAAATATTGATAAAGAGACAGGAGTCTATTGTCCTGTTTGTGGAAGGAGCTGATTACTAGTGACTAGAAAGGAATTACAAAAAATCTCATTACAATATAGAACCCTCGCTTCTCAAATGCTAAAAATTAATTCTCAAGAAGAAATGTATTGTATTCAACAGTTTTATGATTTTATAAACGAGACCTCATTTTTGATGTCATATATAGATGAGTGCATTACAGAAGAGTATGATTTTATGAGCATATTTGAAGAAAAAGGATGGCGAGATATATTAGATTTGCCTTCAAATCAGAAAGAATTAATTAGCTATGGATTTCAATTAATTAAGTACATTCTTGATGGACCAAAACAGTTAATTGGGCTGTGTATGGGCTATACGAGTAGCAATAAGTTTTCTGACAACATTGAGGCGTTTATGCGAAAAAGTATAGAACCCTTTGTTGTGGCAGTTAGAACATATATAGAATTAAATTTTATAGATGCAAATGATGGAAATGCAAATATAGAAAAAACAGTCAAAACAGTCTTTTTGTCTTATTGCCAGAAAGATAAAGATATAGCGGATAGCATTGACGAAAAGATTGGTATGCTTATTGAAGGAAAGGCTACATTATCAAGAGATATTAGAGATGTTGAATATCATGAAAGCTTTAAAAAGTTTATGCAGTCAATAGAAAAGCATGATTATGTAATCTCGATAATAAGTGATAATTATCTAAAATCAAGAAATTGCATGTATGAAATGTTAGAGGTTGTAAAGGATAGCAATTTTAGTCAAAGATTACTTTTTATTGTATTGACTAACGAAGATGCAAAGTATTATAAAGTTGCTCCTATTCAAGATATTGGTGCAGATGTCTATTCTGTTTCGGGACAAGCAAAGTATTCGAAATTTTGGAGCCAGATGGATAAAGAACTTGATAGTGAAATAGAAGAGATAGGTAATTCGATTTATGCAATTAATCAGATTAAAGAAAAAAAGATTATTCAAAAAATCTTATTAGATTTACCAGATTTTCTAGAGTTTGTAAGAGAAAATAAGGGCTTATCACTAACGGAACATTTGGAAAATGGTTTTGCTGACATGATTTCATTTATGGAATTATAGTATTAATTTGATGAGGAGGCGACGCTATGAGCTACGATTACTCGGAAAATATATTAGTTCAAGAGAGTGCAGGACACCTGCTTGCTGATGAACTGGGCTGGCAGGTAGAACTTGCTTATAATCAGGAAGTCCTTGGAGAGAATAGAACGTTTGGAAGAAGTTCCTACAAGGACATTCTTTTAGTACGCTATTTTCAGAAGGCCCTTCGTACGCTCAATCCATGGATTACAGATGCTCAGGTTATAGAAGCTCAGAATACCTTTGAGAAGCATCTTTCATCTGCTTCTCTGATGCAGATTAATGAAGAAAAGTATGCATATATTCGTGATGGAATTCCTGTTACAGAGAAGAAGCCAAACGGTCAGACTGAAGAAAAGCGCGCAATGATTATTGACTTCCAACATTCGGATGATATGGAGAGAAATCATTTTCTGGCTGTGAAAGAAATGAAAATTCATGGTGATCTCTATCGTCGTAGAACAGATATTGTAGGTTTTGTAAATGGCATTCCGCTTCTCTTTGTAGAACTAAAGAAGAATTCTGTGGATGTTCAGAATGCATATACAGACAATTACACCGATTACCTGGATACCATTCCGCAGCTGTTTTATTACAATGCATTTCTAATGTTGTCCAATGGTGTAGAAGCCAAGGTTGGTACACTGGGCAGTAAGTATGAATTCTTCCATGAGTGGAAAAGACTTTCCGAGCAGGAGCAGGGAAGTGTTGCTCTGGAAACCATGCTTCGTGGTATTTGTAAGAAAGAGAACTTTCTGGATCTGTTAGAAAACTTTATCTTATATGATCATTCCGGTGGTAAAACCGTCAAAATCCTTGCCCGAAACCACCAGTATCTTGGAGTTAATGAAGCAGTCAAGGCTTATGAGGCGCGTAAACTCAATAATGGAAAGCTTGGCGTGTTTTGGCATACCCAGGGCTCCGGTAAAAGTTATTCTATGGTTTTTCTGTCGCAGAAGATTCGCAGAAAATTTGCAGGATCTCCTACTATTGTGGTGCTTACAGACCGTGAAGAACTGAATTCCCAGATTTCAGATACGTTTGAAAACTGCGGATTATTGGGAAAAACAAAGGCATCCAAGTTCATAGCGACTAGCGGTGAAGACCTAATCAGCAAATTGAAGGGAAATCCAAGCTTTATCTTCACACTGATCCAGAAGTTTAACAAGAAAGTGGATGAGCCGATCATTCCGGATCATGACATCATTATTATGTCTGATGAAGCTCATAGAAGCCAGTATGGTGTTTTTGCGGACAATATGGTTGGATTATTGCCGACTGCTTCAAGAATTGGATTTACTGGCACACCTCTTCTTTCGAATGACAATATTACTGAGCGAACCTTTGGTGGATATATTTCCATTTATGACTTTAAGCGTGCGGTAGAAGATAAGGCAACTGTCCCACTATATTATGAAAATCGAGGAGAAAAGATTTTAGATATCAATAATCCGGATATTACGGACAAAATTCTTGATGCCATTGAAGCAGCAGATCTTGATCCGGAGCAGGAAGAGAAGCTGGAGCATGAATTTGAAAAGGAAATTCATTTGCTTACTGCTGAACCGAGACTTAAATCTGTGGCCAGAGATTTTGTTTCACATTACTCTGATTTGTGGACTAGTGGTAAGGCTATGTTTGTTTGCTTGAATAAAGTTACCTGCGTGCGTATGTATAACTTTGTACAGAAATATTGGCAGGACGATATCAAAGCTTTAGAAAAGCAGATACAGACAGCATCACAGCAGGAAGTCCAGGAACTTGAGAGAAAACTGAACTGGATGAAAGAAACGGAGATGGCAGTTGTTATCTCGCAGGAACAGAATGAAATTCAAACCTTTAAAAAGTGGAATCTGGATATCAAATATCATCGTGAAAAGATGGAAAAGCGTGAGCTAGATAAGGAATTCAAGGACAAAGACAATCCGCTAAGAGTAGTATTTGTCTGCGCAATGTGGCTAACCGGTTTTGATGTGAAGTGTTTGTCATGTCTGTATCTGGACAAGCCACTCAAGGCACATACTCTTATGCAGACAATTGCCCGGGCAAACCGCGTGGCAGAAGGCAAGAGTAATGGTCTTATTATTGACTATATAGGTATTGTAAAAGCATTGCGAAAGGCACTTGCTGATTATACCGCTAATGTAGGTGGTGGAAGTACTGACCCGACGATTGACAAGGGTGAACTGATAGAAAGAGTGCTTGAGACAATTGCAGCGGCTGATGAATTTCTGGATTCCAAAGATTTCGATTTGGATGATCTGGTATATGCAAAGGATTTTGCAAAAATTTCCTTACTACTGACAGCGGCTAATGCAGTATCCGACTCTAGGAAATCAAAGAAGCAGTTTATGACATACGGCAATGAACTTAACCGCATGATGAAATATCTGGATCGTGATGATATTTCCAAGGCAGACCGTGAAAGAAAAGATGCCATAATTGCCATTGTTGATGAATTAAAGAAAAAGAAGAAGCATGTTGATAATACAGATTTAATGGTGCAGATTAACGGAATTCTGGGTGATTATATCATGATTGAAAGAGCAGCGGATGATCGTGGATTTGCAAAACGTTTTGATATCAGTAAAATTGACTTTGATTTATTGCGGAGAGAGTTTGCCAAAGTTAAAAAGAAAAATCTGGCATTCATGGATTTGGATGAATTGATTCAAGTCAGGCTGGATGCCATGATAAGGGAGAATCCTCGCAGAGTGGATTATTACATACGATATCAGCAGATTATTGAGGAATATAATTCAGAGCAAGATAGGGTCAATATTGAAAAGACATTTATGGAACTGATGGATCTGGCAAATTCCATGAATGAAGAGGAACAGAGGTATGTTCGTGAAGGCTTCAGTAGTGATGAAGAACTTTCTATGTATGATATGCTTTTTGACGAAAATCTTTCCAAAGAGGACATCAAGAAAATCAAGAAGGTTGCTGTAGATTTGTTGGATAAGATTAAGGCAAAGATATCAGAACTTGATCATTGGACAGACAAGCAGGAGACTAAGGCTGAGGTAGACACATTGATTGGAAAGATTCTGTGGGAAGAACTGCCGGAGAGTTATTCAGACCAGAGAATATTTGAATATCGCAAGCTGATATTTGAGTATGTGTTTATGAGATACAAGCAGGTGGCGTAAGGATTGAAACAGGAGGATTTATGGGAAAAAGAGAGTATGGGGTATCCATACAATGGAGGGCCAAACATGGTAAAGGTATTCAAGGGGGCTGTTAAAAATGAACTTGAGGAAACTGTAGTTCAGCAGGAGATGGCGTCATATTTACAATTAGATAATATTAATTTCTTGATTGGTGCCGGTTGCTCAAGCCATATTGTTGATGGTACTGAACTAGGTATTCCAGGTATGCGTAAACTATATGATGATTTCTTTAAGGAAAATGCTGATTTTAGCGCAGCTGGTCTTAAATTGAAAGACCGATTTGATTCTAATCTTGAAAAGATGCTGGAGGCATTAGGGGCAATTCAGGTTGCAAATGAGATAGTCGCTATTGATAAAGATATTGATGAGAAAATAGATACAGTACGGAAGTTCATTCGCTCCAAAATTATTGAAGGCCTTCATGGAAAAGAGGTGCTTTCAATTTACAAATATTTTTATAAAAGAATGATTTCGGAAAGTCGGAAGGCTCCTATAAATATATTTACAACAAATTATGATTTGTATAATGAACAAGCTCTTGACTCATTGGGACTACCATATAATAACGGTTTTACTGGAACATACAAAAGGAAGTTTAATCCTGCAAGCTATAAATATGCATATGTAGAAGATATGAATCTTTCAAAAGAAGTATGGGAACGTGTGCCAAATTCCTTTAATCTCTATAAAATACATGGCTCTATTTCTTGGTATAAGGATGAAGGAGATATTTTTGAAAAAGATTATGCAGATATAGGTAGCGAAGATACGGTAATGATTTACCCTACCCCACTTAAGGATCGAACAACGCTGATGGTTCCGTATTCTGATCTTTTCAGAAATTTTGAGAGCTCTCTGCTCAAACAGAATAGTGTGTTAGTCACATTAGGATACAGTTTTGCGGATGATCATATTAATCGACTTATCTTAAATGCATTAGCGATTCCGACATTCAAACTAATCGTTTTTGGCGAGAGTGATGCAATAACTAAGCTAATCGAATTGGATGATAAGCGGATAATTGTAATAAATTCTGATGATAAGATTCATTATTTCAAAAATTTTGTGGAAAAGATTATGCCAGAACAATCTGAAAATTCAAGGGAGATGATTGATATGCCGACTGTTGCTAGGATTATCAAATCATTTGAGGAGAAAAAATGAGTAGTAGAACGATAGGTAAGATTGTTTCCATTGGGGTTAATGGAATTGTTGCTGAGGTTTATGATTCTTTAGGAAGTTATGTAAACACAGTAGATGGAATTAGATTTGTCGGTGAAGTAGGTTCATATGTATCAATATATGAAATTGGGAGAACTGTAATTGCAGAAATCGAAGCAGTTGCAGAAAAATCATCAATTGTAAATGGCCGCAAGCTTAGTAAAGCTAATAGTAATAGACAAATATTTTTAAATCTAATTGGTGAGATTATTGATGGTAAGTTTTTCTTTGGTGTTTCAAAAATGCCGTTAATCTTTGCTGAAGTAAATATTATTTCTGAAAAAGATTTAATGATTATGCTTGAGGTTGGAAATGAAGAGGAAGAGATGGGGGATGGAAACACACGTGCATTACTTTTGCCCATAGGTGAATCTGTTATTTTCAGTGACTATTCAGTAAAAGTCAATATTGATAAGTTTTTTGGCTTCCACTTCGCTGTATTTGGGAACACTGGAGCTGGTAAGTCAAATACAATTGCGAGAATTTTACAAAATATATTTACAAAAACAGATTATTCTGCAAGAGGGGCAAAGTTTATCATTATTGATTCTAACGGTGAATATCATAAGGCATTTAAGGACATTAGTGAGATTAATAAACAAATTAAAGGAGTCTCATTTATAGTGGATTCTGAAGCGGCAGATAATAAATTAGAGATACCGGTGTGGGCTTTGTCAGCAGATGACTGGGCAATATTACTTCATGCTTCCGAAAAAACTCAATTGCCTGTTATCAAGAGAGCGATTGATATTGCAAGAATCTTTTATGATAAAGAGAATTTAGATAATACAATTAAAAATCATATTCTGGCTTCTACGCTGCTCGGAATCATAACAAGTTCTGATTCATCGCCTTCAAAATCAGATAAGTTAGTCGCGATAATGGCGCATTTTGGGACTGCGGAAATAAACATAGATTCTCCATTAGAAACTGGAGGATCTTTGAAACAAGCTATTTCTATAGATTTTGGTAAAATGAAAAATGAAGAAGCAGCAATAAAGTTCTTGACACAGTTTGTGGATCAAGAATTGATTGGAAGAGTATCGACAGATAAAGAAGTAATATATGATTTGGCAGAGTTTGCGCAGGCTATAGAATTTGCAACATTGTATGAGGGAAGTGTAAGTTCACAGAGGATACAAGAATATACAGCAACGCTTATTACAAGGTTGCAAACTATCAAAGATGGTATCCAAGGAAAAATTCTTTCAAAAACACAATATAATTCGTTGGATGAATATGTTGCACATTTCGTTGGCAATTGGCAGATTATAGATGTTGATATCAGTAGCTTGGATGACGCTTCGGCTGAAGTTGTGACAAAGGTTCTAGCAAAAATGTTATTGGATTATGTGAAGCACAAGGAACATAAGGCGGATATGCCAATAAATTTTATCATAGAAGAAGCGCATAGATTTGTAAAGGAAGATTCATATTACGGAGCAGTTGGTTACAATATCTTTGAGAGGATTGCTAAGGAAGGGAGAAAGTATGGATTTCTACTCGGAATATCTTCACAGCGACCAAGTGAACTATCAAAAACAGTAGTATCTCAGTGTGGTAATTTTATTATTCACAGGGTTCAGAATCCAGATGACTTAAAATATATATCAAGAATGGTTCCCTATATCAATAGCAACATGATTGAACGCTTGACATATCTTCAAACTGGTAATGCATTAGTATTTGGTACAGCAATCAATATTCCGACTTTAACAAGATTTGATCAAGCTCGTCCGGCAACGGATAGTGAAAATGCAAAGATTACAGAAAAGTGGTATATAGAATAGTTCAATAATCCCTTAGGAACTAAGGGCTAGTTTGGAATTTATGCATGTAGTCCTGAAGATTCTTCATTTAAAGCGACATTTACAAATATGGAAATAACAGAATGTAAGTGGTTAGCACACGATGGTCAGGCTCCTGATGCTGAATAGAAATTCCAGTTTGTGTGGCTAAAACTCAAGCAACAGACCAAAACTTGATGCTTTAGTTTTTATAAATGCTAATACAAGGGTATGCCTATTTCAACACCCTCTTTCGTTAAATAATGCACACCCCCATCAGTAGTCTGAACCCCCTTAACTGACTACGATTTGACTACTGCATACTGCCTTGAATTGCACCATTTTGAAGTATTTTGCAAAAAGTGTAGTTTTAAACAAGAAAAATTCGATGCCAAGAAAAGCTGATAAAACAACGCAAAACTTGGCATTACAGGGCATTTTAGAACAGGAGAATTTTATGATACGAGTACTTTTCATCTGCCACGGCAACAAACAAAGTTAAAGAGGTAAAATTCAGAGTTGCGGGAAATTAATTTGATTAAATATATATAGAAAATGTATAAGCTTTGAAAACTGTTGGGAAGGGTACACTTATTGAAGAAATTACAGAAATCGCTTGTGATGACGACTTGTCGAGATGAATGAATAGGAGACTGGAATAGAGAAATTTTTAGTATTAGATACACAAACATGGGAATATTGAGAGTTAAATAATAAAGTAAAAGTATAAATTAGGTAATTGCGAAACTCGCTAGGCTCGTTCGCAATCTTGAAAGAAAACAAGGAAGAATTCGCGCAGAGCACGAATTCTGGAATGAAAAATGGATAACTGGACATTTTAGGCGCACTTTAATAAGCTATGGGCTTTATGCAAGTGGTAAGTCCTAAGCTATGAGTGGTTTTATGCTTCGAATATATTCGTGATGATTGATTTTATCTGCGAGAACAACAGTAATAAGTTGTGTGATTCCAGCAAGAATCAAATCAGCATGCAGAGTCTTCTCATTTTGGGTTCGGCGTCCTGCAAGACAGAGATTGTCTTTGATGTGGTTGATATCTCTTTCGACAACAGTCCTGATTTTATAGGTATCATCCCATTCTTCGGTACCGCGTATCGTACCGGGATAAGCACGAAGATCTTTTCCGGATAGATATAAACCATACGACCACATCTTGAAGAGGTACAGGGATTTTCGCAACAGCATTGCCTATGGGCCTTTTGGGTAGATTTATCGTAAGCCCATATCATTTTGGGACAGACAAACTTGAATCTGGTAACACCGCTTCTTAGTTTAGAAGTGCATTCGTATTTCATAGGGAGCGAAGGATCATTAGGACAACAGGGGATACCGTTTTCATTGATGGTATAATTCTGATTTTCAAGTCCGGATCTTGCATTCAGCGGAATATAAGCTTTCGAGAAATGTTTGTCATCACCAAAAGTGTCACCGGTAAGAAGGCTCTTATATAGCTGTGCGGTATCGAAAGCTGCATCACCGAGAAATGTTTTTGGATTGATTAGAGGATGTTTGGAAAAGAAGTCCTTGAGTGTCGGGATCAAAAGTTTTGAATCGTGAACACTTTTATCTTCGTCAGGGAAATCGGATTTCTTTTCGACAACGATATCAGGATGAGATGTCATAAAGTCTTTGTTATAAAAAGAGATATGACGGATGATGCCCAATCCGTTTGTGACAATGCCAAATTTAAAGACATAGCAAAAATGCCCATTGATATAAAGCTGCTTGATCTCAGGATTAGCAGAAGCATGGGAAGGCATGGAGCCATAGGCAGCCTTATAGGGATCATAAGATTTATCAAAACCCTGAGCCTTCGCATATGCTTTAAGCTGTTTGATGATCCTGTTAGCATACTTCGGATTATTCTCGGTTACGAATGCTTCAATGCCGGAAGAATCAAAGATGGTCATATCTGCTTTCGCAGAGTCAATCGCCTGACAGATAGGCTCGGTAACATCAACAAGCTTATCGAATACAAGCTGTAGGTCATCTAAAAAGTCCTGTTTGAAGCGGGTGATTTTGGAGGCATCAGGGACTTTGGAAAAACCACAGAATTCACGGAGTGGTTTTGAGTAAGTGAGAAAAGTCAAGAGAAGCTGATCTGTGGGGATAGAGAAAATACGCTGGATGATTAAAGCCCACAGAAAAGCCTGCAAAGGGTATTTACGGGTTCTGCCTGTAGATGCATAGAAATGATTTCTGAAAGAAATCGGAATAAACTCATTAATATCGATATGGGTTTCCAATAGAGAAAGAAACGCAGGTTTGTCATTTTCAAATTTTTCTTGGCAATCTGAAAAAATATCTGCCAAAGAAAGCTGTTTGTATGGTATCATAGATATCAGAATAACTCCTTTCTTGGGTGTGTGGATTTTAGTTTTTAGTCAACTCTATTATACCATATCCGGTGAGGAGTTATTTGTTTTTGGGTAACAAAAAATGCCGTATTTATGCGGCTTGTGGCGTTTCGCAAACGCCTAATTAAAAATATTTCAAGAGAGGAGAAGGAACTTGTTTGTTACAAAAGATGAGATACGGCGAATGGTAAAACAAGTCATTACTGATGATGTAAATAATGATATTGTCTTTATCGTTGCTAATAAAGGCTTTGGCAAGTATAAATTGTTAAAAGAAATTAATGGTTATGAGTACCAAAAACATGTGATCATTACAAATGGTGAACAATTTCATTCTGCATCTTTGGTTAAAAATTGTTTGATGCATGGAATTTATGAGTATTTGAGGAGAAATAACATTCTAGACCAGCGCAAATATCTTAGACTATTAATAAAAAAAAGAGGAAAAAAACTCCCTATTTCGAGCCGCATTGCTTTTGATTTTCATATTAAGCTCACTACTGATGAGATTGAAGATATACTTAAGGAGTTTTCAATAACAGAATTAATTGACATCTATAGAGAATTTACCCTTGATTCACCCTTGGTTCTTTTTATACGAGGAACTGAATTAAGTGATAGCGAAAGAAATTTTTTATGTAGTTTGAAAACCGAAACGGGGACGATTAGATTCACCTATATTATTGCACTACGACCAGATACAGCAGGCATTAATTTCATAAAAAGTGTTACACAAAAAAGGAATGAAAGAATTTGGATATGTCCTCTTATTCCGAGAATTAGAGAAAAAATAGGTAACAGAGGAATAGTGAATATTCCACTAATTACGTTAAATGATGTTAAAGATAGCGATTCATATCGTGATTTAAAAACAGAGATATCAAGTAAAGATTACTACAATCCAGTGTTTGAGCTTGTTGATCACTTGTTAGATTCAGGAATCAATCCATCAATGATTTTTACTATTGCTAGTCAAGAAATAAGTCGGGATGATTTCGACTATATAAATTCATTAACTATTAGATTACTTCATGAACCGAAAGCATCACCATATAACGATGCATTAGTTGCTCATAATGGAAAATTTATGTGGATAGATGCTTTGGGATATTACCTCTTTGTTAATGAGGGAATTGAGGAGTTGCTTCTTGAAATGCAGAAATTCTACTTTGCATTTCTTATCGATACAAACAAATGGAAGAATGTATCAAGTAATTCGTTCTCTTATGCAGAAATAGAACCTAATAGAGATGAACGAAATCGAATGAATCAGTTTTTAAAGAGAATGAGCCAGATTTCTGGTAATCCTATAATTCCAGAAATATCGAGATATACTGCAAGACTTTCTGATTGGATTCGTGTGTTTTCAAGACCAGCAATGATAGATAAAGTTAATATAACAGACATTGACTCAATGGTGGATGAACTTTATTCTTTTTGTGTTGGTTTTTCTGAAATTAATATCGAAGCATTGCAGATAATAAGTCGAGAAACAGGACGATTAGGGGCATTAGATATAGGTTTGCTAGTGACAGCGAGAAAGCTTCAGACAAACGCATTGTTGAATTCGGATGAAAGAATGGCAATCAATAAGCTTATTGCTTCTTGTTTTGATGCGATACTACGTTGGAATGATATTACTATGGCGAACGAAGTTTGTGAAGTATTATATTTACTTCAGAAAAATGAAATGCTTGATAAGTATTATATTCCTGAAATATCTAATAATCATTCTATGTATAAGTATCTATCAAAATGCATGGAAAATAAAAATTTAATTATAGGAGAAATTGTTATGGGAAGAAAAACTATTTTTATTTCGTATACAGATGCAGACGAGAGAGTTGTAGATGTTATTGATAGTTACCTTTCGTCGTGTGGCTATGATGTAAAAAGAGATATAAGAAATATTGGAGACTATGAAAGCATAGATGAGTTCATGAATGAAATTAGGAATCAAGATTTTGTTGTTCCTATTGTTTCGGATACATACTTGCGAAGGAATAATTGTATGTATGAGATTACTCAACTTTTAAAAGATGATAACTTTACAAAAAGAACATTGCCTGTCATCATAT
>ULRP01007859.1_pt1 | contig 15575 bp, 15 predicted proteins | sample 1955521 | NCBI WGS metagenome assembly ULRP01 (sample SAMEA4835685, study PRJEB28245) | human gut metagenome | biome: gut microbiome; material: fecal sample | place: Denmark | collected 2008
TTCTTCATCATAGTCTACTACTATTTCTTCGGTAGTAAATAGTTCGTTTGCTAGGAAAGACGCAAATTTTGTTTTTTCTTTTTCTGTTAATTCTTTATTCTTTTTATATCTATTTATATATATTTCCCTATCTTTTTGATTTGAAAAAAGTATTTCTAGGAAACAATTAAGTTTTTCTTCATCATTTTTGATATAACAAAGTTTTTGCGCTTTTAGTTTGGTTATGTCAGTTTTTGGCATATCTACAAGTTTATGACTCATTTCTATTAGTTTAGCAAATAATTTTATGTTAGCAAGAAGTTCAGGAAATTCTATTTCTCCATTTGGCATTCTAAATTCTATGGTGTTTTTTCTAAATAATCCAATATTTTTAAAGTTTAGACCTTTATAACGATTTTGGTTAATTTGTTGAAGTGTTTCAATTATACTTTCTTTAGTGTCTTTATTTAGTTTACCTTCTGTTATTGCTTCTATATATATATCTTTAGTTTTTATTGCATATTCATTTACACTTTCTCTTTTTATAGTACCTTCTTTGTCTGTTATATAGTACATTATGTTTTCTACATTGTTATATAAGTATAAAAGCATTAGATAGTCTTCTTTTCTAGTAAGATATGAAGCACCTATATGTATGTGACCACCACAAGATGAGTCAGTATAGAACTTGCATGTTTTTAATAATTCACATACTCTGTTAAGAATATTCATGTCATGTATGTTATAGGATAGTACTGGGCTTACTATTTCAAAACCACTTTTTACTGACTTGTCGCCTTTAATTAAGTAGTCGTTAAATATGCTTTTTATTTTTTCAAAATCTTTTATGTTAGTATTGCATGTTTCTAGTTCTACACCTATTGTAATTGTTTTATCTATTTTTGTTCTATTAATTAAAGATGTAATACTATTGTTTATATTAGGTTCATAAATATTTGATATTAGAAATTCCATCATGTTTTTATCATCTAAAAAACAAGTTAGAAATGTTTTTAGTTCTTGGTCTTTAACTTTACTTATAATATTTAATTTTAATTCAATTGAATCTGTTTTTATAAACTTTTCTATTATGTAGTTTTCTTCTTCAGTACTTGTTATTAAGTCAGATCTATATTGCGAATATTCTTCTTTTTCTGCATATTTTTTTATTAATTTTATATTAGTGAATGACTTTATTACACTGACTTGACTACCTATTGTTAATCTATCTAAATACTCTTCTTTTTGTTCATCTGTAAATTTAGTTATTATGAATCTTAACAAGTATATTGGCTTTTTATCTAGTATATTAAATGCTATATTTTCATAGTAATCTTTGTTATTTATTGTTTCAGATAGTAAATATGTGTAATGGATTTCCATTAATGAGTGCATCTTTTTTAAATATTCGTATCTTTCATCTTCATCTTTAATAGATTCGCCTATTTTTTCTAATTCGTATGACCCTAGAACATTTTCGTTTATAACATTATTATATACTCTTTCTATGATATCACCTTTTGTTTTATGTAAGTAAGTTATTCTGTCACCGTCAGATAGATAGCAAAAGTATTTTTCTTTTTCTTCTTTTGTTAGTAGTTTAAAGAAAATGTTTTTGTCGTATAAATATTTACAATTTTTCATAACAAGAAATATTTTTTCTTCTCTGGTTTTACATTTACTTAGATCAAATTCTTTAAATTTATTCATGTGATCAATTATACTTATATTCATAATTTTCCCCCTTTTAATTAAGTACTTTTTTGATAAGTGCTTTTTCTTCTTCATCGTATTCTAATGAAATAATTAATTTTTCTTTTTCTTTAAATAAATGTTTTTTTATGTCTATTAAAAACTTCTTCTTTTCTTCAATGTCAAGTTTAAAGTTTTTAGTGTACCTATCTATGTATATTTGTTTTTCACTTTCTGTGGTAAATAGTATATCTAATAATAAATTTAACTTTTCTATGTCGCTTTTTGTTTCTCCTATTAGAAAAGCTTTTAAGATATAATTCAACTTTTCTATTTCACCATTAGGCATTCTAAATTCTATTATTTGTTTTGTTATAGTATCTATATTTTTAAAGTTAAGACCTCTATATTTGTCTGGGTTTATTATGTCTAATATACTAGTTATTTCTTTAGTAAAGTTTTCTTTTTTAAATAATCCTTCTTCTACGGCAACTATATATGCTTCTTTTGATTTAGTTGCATATTTATCAAATTTATCAAAAGATGGTCTTTTTTTAGATTGTCTATATGCATTGTTATTACTTCTTTTTGAGTTTTTTTGTCTAGTGTTTTCATGTAATCTAGAAAATGAAGTCTATTAATTTGTAACAATATTTTATTTTTTCTTCATCATTTAGATAAGTAAAAACTTGTGTTATATAGTAATCTTTTTCTAAGATAGTTATTAAGTCTTTAATTGTTTCACATCCAGTTATGTCTATTCCTCTTATACTTGTATATTTTAATATTTTTCATATATTTCTTTTTCCATTATAAAACCCCCATTTGGTACCATATTATACTACAAATTAGGGGTTAAGTCAATTTATAATGTTTTTGATGTGTTTTTGTGATTTATATAATTAATTATTACTTTTTCATTACTATGCATTAGTTCTAAAAAATCTAGTAAGTATACTTCGCCTTCGAAGGTGTTTTGACCTTCATATATGTCTTTAAATATTATTTTTGCTGTTTGATAGTTATCGTACTCTGTTACTTTGTAGTTGCCATGTGCGATTGAATTTCTTATTCCATTTATGATGGCTTTGTTTAAAAAGTATTTAGGGTGATTTTGGTAGTATGCATTATAACTATCTATTTCTTTAATTTCAGAGTTATATTTTGTTAAGTTATTATTTAATGTTGTTAATTTTTGATTTAGTAAATCTATAACTTCTTGTTTGCCTTTTCCTGCTAGATTATTTATTTGACTAGTGGTTTTTTGAATGGAAGAATTGATTTCAGTTACTTTTTTAACTAGACTTGTTTTATATTCATTTTTATTATTTAGGTATTTGTTATCAACTTTATAGTTTTTTACTTTAATTTTAGTAAGGTCAAGTAAACCATAGTCAAGTTTATCGTTTTCAGTGTAAACATTTTCTTCATTATTATCATAAATTTTGTCTAAGCCATATGAGAAAATGCTATTAAACATTGCGATTAAACTAACTGCTAGTTCTTCGTAGGATAGTGTAAAATTTATGTTTTTGTTAGACAAGTACTTTTTTATTACATTTATATCTATTGATTTAGTTTTTTCCATTGCACTTAGTATGCATATATTACTTAAAGAAGATATAGCCAGTTTTGTTTTGTTACCAATTATTTCTTTTGTGATTATTTCTCCAATTATATGTTGATTATCACTATATGTCACTTCTGGTCTTGACATTTCTAATAAAGATATGGCTATTTTTTCAAAGTCTAGGTTGTCAACTTTTTTAAGTCCGTAGTCAAATTGATATTCTTTTTCATGTTCTTTTATGAACTTTCTAATTTCTTTAAAACTATTTGTTTCTAGGAAGTTATTTGTCATTTTATCTAGCTCTTCTCTTATCTTCTTTGGTACTGGGGTGTTGTCAAGAGTTTTTGCTGTTATATATATTACTTCATGATTTTTCATGTATTTAACTATACTTTCAACGGTGGTAAGAGGTTTTTTTCTTCCTTCAGTGCCATGGCGAGTAAAAACTTTTGATTCAGTGTACTCACTTACACTAGTTCTATCTATGTATTTGGACAAAGAAACACCTATAAAATAGTTTAAGCGTTCAAGTGGAATTGTTACTAAGTCGTTTTCATCTAATATTGTTATTTTTTCATTTTCGAAATCTAAATAGTAGTTGCCGTGAGCAATTTTGTTTCTTAATTTGTTAACTGTTGTTGCTGCATCTCCCATTAAATGATTATTGTCATAGTATAGACCATTTTTTTCAGTGAATAAGAGTTTTACTGTACTCTCTAGTTCGTTTAATAATAGTTTTGATTCGTAGTTTAAGTTTCCAGCGTTTTCTACTATGTCTTCTTTTATAGATAATAATATGTTACTTGCTAAACCGAATGAGGCTACACTTGTTATTCTTTTATCTTTTAAAAAGGATTGTACATTGTTGTTTGGAAGATTGAAAGCTAAGTTTTCTAAAAATAGTGAGTATGCTTTTATGCTTCCATAGTAATTTTCAATTGTTTCTAGTTTGTTTTGTTCTAAATTCATATATTATCCTTCCTTCTTCCTTTTCTTTGTTGCTTGCTTTTTAATTTAAGTTAATTATATCATTTTATGTTGTTTTTAGTCAAATTTGTTGTTTAAATCATTTTATTATGGTACAATTTACTTGTGTTAAATTTCTTGCTTATAGTTTTAACACAAAATACAATTTAGACGATAATTTATATTTTTAGGCAAGAAAAAATATATCTATTCGAGAATACTTTTTAGGGAGTATTCTCTTTTTTTGGAGACAAAATGAATTATGGATATCAAAATGAAAAAGATTTTGTAGAATTATTTGATAAAAAATATCTACATGAAATGGATAATAATTCTCAACTTTTTTTGAAAGATTTATTTGGTGATATTTTAGATAATACAGAAAGAATTAGGTGTTGGAAAAATAAAGTTAATCAAAAGGCTGATATCTTTATCAAATACAAGAATTATATAAAAGGTGTAAGTATCAAATGCGGTAATAATAATTCTGTTCATCATGAACAAATACAAGAATTTGAAAGATATCTGGGAAAGCTTGGTATACCTTATAAAATCATTGATAAATATGTGAGTTATCATTATGGTTATAAAAAAGATAAAGATGGGAACACAGATTATGAACATCAACTTAATAGTGTAGAATACAAAGAATTATATCAAGATGATCTAAATATTTTTAATAGTTATGTAAATAAAACAAGAATAATTATAGATATGGTAGATAGATTTATTGTTCGTGGTAGGAATTCAGAATATGATATTGACTGTTTAATTTGTGGTACAATAGATAATTATGTTTGGATAAGTAAATATGATTTATATGACTTAGTTTTGTCAAAAAAGTGTCTTCATTTTACTTCACCGCATGTTGCTTGTATGACTTTAGGTCCTCAAAAAAGATGTATAACTTCTAAGGAAAATTTAAAAGACAGATATTTAGTCGCAGTTAGATGGAATTTTCTTAGAGAAGATATTATCAGTTTTAAAAATAATTCTAACCAAGGCTAGAGATGTGGGTTCGAATTTTAAATATATTAAAAAACACCAAATTTATGGTGTTAAATTCATTTGGAGCCAATGTCGTAGGTATCTACAACTTTTTTCCAATATACGAATTGATACATAAATATCAATCTCTAATGATATTTTAACATAAATCGGAAAAAATAACAAATAAAAATTTGATAATGTAGCAGGCTTGATTGACAAGTGCTAACAATAATGTTATATTTGAGGTGGTAAAAATTCAAAAGACTCTCGTCTTAAAGGATGTGAATTGTAGTTTTAATATAAGTTGCAATAAAATAAAACCTTACAGAGATTGGAGTCTGTAAGGTTTTTATCGTTGTAATTGGCAGTTACAACAATCATTTAGCACAAGCACAGATAAGCAAATAAAGAACTATTTGATTGACTTGCTCTTTATTATAATAACATAGTTATTAAATAAAAATCAAGTCTTGTATATACTTTATTCCTATCTGTGTAAAATCAAACATTATAAATGAAAGGAATGATAGTATGGCAAAGAAAACTACAAGTTTAAAAGTAGCTAAAAAGGCATCAAAGGTACTTCGAGATAAAAGAACATCTAAAACTAATAAAAGTATTGCTGGAAGCGCTTTATCACAAAGAGAAAAGAAAAAAAGATAATAAATTAAATATATAAACAGAGTGATTGTTGTAACTCCTTAAAATATTGTAAGGAGGAATAGTATATGGTAAGGAAAATTAGTACATCTCAATTAAGAAGTCAGTTAAGAAGATTGGAAAGTAAACAAAGAACTGCAATAAACAACTACAATAGAGCAATTAAAAATTATAACACACAAGTAAGAAAAATTAATAATGAGTTAAGAAGAAACCAACAAAAAATAAAAAGCGAGTTAAGTAAACTAAATTCTGGATTAAGAATAACTACGACTTATTCCACTAGTGTTAGAACATTAAATGTTAGTTATCAAAGAGTTACTGATAATTATGAAGTTTTGGAAAATACAAATTCAAAGCAAGAACAATTATATGATTTAATAGAACAAGAAAATGCTAACAACTTATTTGTTGCTAATACTCTTAATAATCCAAATGATACTGCTGAAATTGAAGGCTCTTTAAATGATTCAATGATTGGTGATAAATTAAAAATATTATCTCCTGATTTAAATGATCGTTGGAATGGAGCATTATACTCTTTAAATCCTAAAAATCCTGATGCAACTAGGCATTTTTGTACAAGTTCAAGAGAAATATTTACAGATATATTTGATAATTATGCTCATGATGAGGAAGTTTTTAATATGTTCCCTAATTGCGATAAAACAGAACGAGGCAATGCAACTAGAAGATGGAAAATTAAATATTTCTTGAATAAAAAAGGAATTGAATTGAAAGGTGCAGAAGAGTTTATAGATAATGACATTGATAATATATTAGAACTTTATCACATTTTAAGCGATGGAACTCACGGATATGCTGGACGTTATACTTTCATTCAATTAAAAGCAATAAAAAAGAGAGTTGAAGATGGAATATTATTTTTGTGTAATATAGTTTCATAAAAAAAATAGCAGTTTGAACTGCACCCTTTGGAGTAGACACAAATAAAAAAATAGTTCAAAATAAATTATAGTATAATACACCTTCGAAAGGAGGTGTTTTACTATGGCTAAAAAAGGACAAAAATTTAATAAAATAAATCTTGAAACAAAACTTGAAATATGTAGAAAGCATTTTGAAGAATATGTTCCTGAAACTCCATTAGCAAAAGAATATGATTTGCCTATCGGAACAATAAGATATATATTTAATAATTATAGAAAAGGTTATGGATTTGAAAGAAAAAAAGGAATTGAAAAAGGCAAAAAAAGAAAATCAATCACTTTAGAAGATTGGAAAGAAAGATATGAAATATTAAAAAAATACCAGGCCTTCCTCAAGGCACAACGAGAGAAAAAGTAACATTTATAAATTTATACAAAAATACTTTTAAACTTACTAATATGTGTGCCGTACTTAATATAAGTTCAAAAACTTATTATAAGTATAGAAATAAGGAAGATTCTGATTATTATGATTATTTAATAATAAAAGAAATATTTGATGGTTCTAAAGGTACATATGGATATCGTAGGATTGTTGAAGGTCTACTCTTAAAATATGGTGTAGTTATGAATGGAAAGAAGGTATTAAGAATAATGAAAAAATATAATTTAATGGCTGAATATATAAGAAAGTCAAAGAAAAAACATAAAAATGAAAGAATAGAAGATAATGTTAAACCAAATTTATTAAATAGAAATTTTATTACTGATGCTTTAAATAAGGTATGGGATACAGATGTAACTTATCTAATATATAAAGGATCTAGGGCATATTTATCTACAATAATTGATTTATACGATAGACATGTAGTTGCATATAAAATTTCTAAAACAAATGATAATAAATTGGTAATGGATACTTTAAATGAAGCAATAGCAAAAGAAAAAGATGTAAATGGATTAATCCTACATTCTGATCAAGGATTCCAATATACATCTTATGAGTACAAAGCTATATGTGAATCAAATGGCATTCAAATTTCTATGTCTAGAAAAGGAACTCCAATTGATGACTCTCCTATAGAAAGCTGGCACGCTCTTCTAAAAAAAGAAACTTTGTACAATAATAATATTACATCTTTACAAGAATATATTCAACTTGTAGAAGAATGGATATTATTTTACAACACCACTAGACTAAAGTCAAAAATTAAGAAAAAGAGAAAAACTTACGCAAAAAGAGAAAAATAACTTTTCTCTTTTTAATATACTATTTTTTTATTTGTATCTCCAAAATGGGATTCATATCAGTTAGCTATTTCTATTATCTATTAAAAAGTCATCTAATTTTTTATCTAATATTATAGATATTTTGTAAAGAAGTGCCAACGAGCAGTTCTTTTTTGTATCATTGGGTGATTCTATTCTTTTTAAATACTCTGGTGAAACATCTAAAATTTCAGCCAAATCCATAAGTCTAACACCTTTTTCTTTTCTATATACTTTAATGTTATTGCAAATAATTGCTTTAAATTCAGGATTAAAGTTATCGTACTTTTCAATCATTTGCATCACCCTAATAATATTGTGCCACAAACTTAAAAATAAATAAGTAAACTTTTTGTCCTAAAATTATATACAATTCTCCAATACTTTGATATAATTATATTGTATAGGAATATCTATCGATTGAAAATTAAGAAGGAGTGAGAGTATGGAAAAGAAGTTTTGTAGTAAATGTGGAGAAAAACTTGAAAGTGGAAAAAGTTTTTGTTCAAGTTGTGGTGAAAGTGTTGATGAAAGTAAAGTTGTGGATGAAGTAAAACATAATTCAAAAAATAAAGGACGATTTTTAGATATTGTAAGGTATATTATTGGAGCAATATTTATTTTAGGTAGTTTATCTAATTTAGTTAATGGTAATTGGTATGGAATTATTGAACTATTATTTGCTGTATCATTAATGCCATTTGTATATAGAAAATTTATATATAAGTTTATACAGAGCAATAAAGTATTTAGAACAACTCAAATAGTATTACCAATTATTTTATTTATAGTATTTTTTGCAGTTATACCTACTGATAATAATGTAAATAATAATTATACACCATCTAATAATGGTTCATCACAAACAACAAAAAAAGATGAAAAAAAGGAATTAACTGAATCAGAAAAAATGATTTTAAAAATTACAGCTTTAATGGATGAAAAATTAGCTTTTGATACAGGTAATTATATTAAAGGAGACATACCCGCTGGAGAATATGCTTTTGTTAAATTTTCAGGAAGTGGAGCATATTATTCAGAGGAAGACAGTGCAGGAAATATAATTGATAATGAAAATTTTGATAGTTTTGGATATGTGAAAGTTCATGCCGCAGGAAATTTGACAACTCGTGGAGTTCTTATAAGCATTAATGCTTTTGAAAAACTTGAAGTTTCTGGTGCTAAACAAATATATGAAATATTAAATAATCAAACTGATTATCACGATGGAGGTTATTATAAAGTTGGTGTTGATATTCCAGCAGGTCAATATGTTCTAGAAAGTTATGGTAGTGGTTATTGGGCTGTAATGACTGGACCGGTAGGATCAAGTGATATAGTTGATAATGATAACTTCAATGGAAGAGCATCAGTAAATGTAAGAGATGGTCAATATTTAACAATTAGTAGGTCTTCTTATACAAAACAATAAAACAAAAGATGATTGCACAAATCATCTTTTTTAGTATCATTGATATTATTTAAATATCAAATTTCTATATCATAATCATCTTTTTCTTTGGTTGAATCGTGTTCTTTACTGAATTTATAAGTATCATTTAATTCTTTAATTGTATCATCTTCAATAACACCATGTTCATATAAATCTCTTGAAAAATCACGATATTTATCTCTATCTTTTCTATTAAATAATCTGTTTTTTATAAATTGAATAAGTCTTATAAACTTATTTTTAAAATAATTAAGTTCTGCAAATAAAGAATTATTTTCTTCTTTTAATTCGTCAATTTCATTATCTTTTAACTTATTTTTTTCAGTAAGACTTTTAACTCGTAATTCCAATGCTTCATTGTTTTCGGTAAGTATTTTTATTTTCTTATTTTTTTCTTTAATATTAGAGTCAACATTGGTAAGAGTTGTTGATAATTTTTGAATATTCTTATATTCTTTATTTGTATTTTCTACTTGGCTGATAAAACTATTGATTTTATCTTTACACTCTTGTGTTATAACATATTTATCTTTTCTGCCAAATGCTAATTTTAAATTATTAACAATATCTTTTGCTTCTTTTATATCATTATCTAGCAGGTCAGATTGTTGTTTGGCTTTATTTAAACTTTTTTGATTTTTTTCAAGTTGCTCTTTCATTTCTAAATAATTGTCCATTTCAGTGATATGATAATCATGATTTCTGCCTTTTTTCTTACCTTTTAAAGTGTTAGTTAGATTATATTCTTTATTAAAAGATTCGATACATAAGGTACGCATTTTATCTTGTAATTTTCTTAAACTTTCTTTTGTAAATACATCTGATTTACCAACTTGTTTTTTCATACCATTTTTATTATTAAATTTTATAGGAACACCTACGATGTGCAAGTGTGGACTTGTTTCATCATAATGAATAATAGCACTTGCTATCTTAAAAGTAGGTAATATAATTTCTAAATCTTCAATTTGCTTTTTATAAACATTTGTCATTCTTCTTTTAAACTTATCATCTTTTGTATCCCAATACTTTTTGTCTCCAAGTTCAATTATTATTTCACAGGCTAAATCATTTTTCTCGTTATTACTTATATGAGTAAAATAATCTTTAATTTTTCTATCGTCTCTTACTTGCTTTAGGTTATATTCTTCTTTTGCTTCATCAAATTCTTCCTTATATAACTTTTTTACATCATCAACTAATGAAGAACTACCTTTAATAATTTCAATGTCATTTTGATTGTTATCATACTTTCTATAATTATGTTTATCTACTTTCGTTAAACCTGCTGAATTTTGTATGGCATTATTTGATAGAGAAGTAGAACCACTTCTATTAGATTTAGCACTACTTCTTGATGTGTTTCTTTTATTTTTATCACTACCTAAATGAAAAGAATATGCTAGTTCTATAATAATCACGCTCCTTTATTAAAATATAATGTGGCTTGATTTAGTGTTTCAAAAAATTCTTGACCCATCATAGTTCCCATATTATCAATATAGGTACAAACAATATAATGTAGTTCACAGTTTTCGGCATAAACTAAATATAAGTCTTTTTTCTCATCTAATAATTTACATTTTCCATATTTTAAGTTATAAAATTCTTTATTCATAAATAATCAACTCCTTTGTTTTTTAGAGATATATTTTGGCTTTGACAAAATATTTAACCCCCTAGGTATTTTGTCATACTAACAAAATAACCTCGTGGGCTAGGGATTCCCTAGAACCCTTTTATGACTTATTCCATAATGTTTTAAAACTTCGTAATAAAACAAAATTACATAAGTCTTATAAAATGCTATCGCCACTTTCATTGCTACGCAACAAAACGTGCCACGCATTTTATTCTTCGTACAACAACTCTTTCTTTACAGGTTTTACTCCAATCTCAATAGGAACAGGTTCTTTCGTATAAATAACACAATCATTAGATTCATCTGGTATATAATCAAAAGCAGTATTTATATCTTGCATTTGAAACTCATCTTTACCACGAATATAAATAATTCCATATTTATATTCTTTCATTTTTATATCAGGATCTATTTTTGCATAATCTTCCATAGGAAATACTCTGACTATTGCTCTATCATCGTGGATAAAGTTAAAATAGAATATTCTATCTTCTACATAATAAGTTGCTTCTTCAAAACCAACATCATAATATTGTCTTAATCTCATTATATGTTTACCAATTTCTTTTTCAGGTAAGTAATTACTAAACCTTATTTGACCTACAATATTACCAAAAATAACAGGTGTCTTAACATCAATATAACCAGCATCAAATAATTCATTACAAGGCTTACATATTGATTCTCTAAAATTGATATTATCTACATAAATATAATTATTAAGAATACCTAATTTAATATCATCAACATATTTCATAATAAGTTCTGATTTTTCTTCTCTTGTATAATCTTTCCAAGTTTTAGTTCTTTCTTTATATTCCTTTTCTAATTTAACTTTATTTATATAATCAATATCTCTTTTTAGTAAAATATCTTGTGGGGTAAAATTAAGAATTTCACAAGAGGTTGCTTCATCAAGTTCATTTTGTAATTTTTCAAGAGCAGATTCAACTAACTTTCTTTCATCGTTATATTCTTCTAAACTAAATACACCATTAATATAGGCTCTTTTAATTCTTTCTAATTTGTCTTTTTGTTTATTGATATCTTTCTTTAATTCTTCTTGTGGTTCATCAAATTTTTGCTTAATCATTGGTAAGAAGAACTGATTTACTACTGAATCGTATTCTACAAGTTCATTTACAAAATCATTAAAATATTCTTCAACTAAACTTTCCTTAAAGTTTATCTTACAATCATGGCAGTAATAGTAATAATAAATATTGCCATTTTTCTTTTGAGTTGCTTTACCACCTAAAATTCTATTACATTTAGGACACCTTAATTTTTGTAAGAATAGATATGTTAAAGTTCTTTGATAACTTTTAGAATTCTTTTTCTTTTGAACTTGGCATTCTTCCCACATTTCTTTACTAACAATAGGTTCAACAACATTTTCATAATAAGTAGGATGTTTTGTCCTTTTACCATGAACAAAATCGCCTTTGTATATTTCATTTTCTAAAATTGCTACAATAGAAGAATCTCTCCAATTTGTTTTACCTAATACTTGTTCTTTATTAAATAGTGTACTTATCTTTTGATATGACATTCCTTTATGATAAAGTTCAAATATTCTTATGACAACATCTTTTGTCAAATGGTCTATAACTAATTTTTTATTTTCATGCTTATAACCAAGTGGTGCTTGATGTGGTATGTGTCCTTGTTTAATTGCACCTGCTAAACCGACCTTAGTTCTTTCACTTGTTCTTTCTATTTCTTGTTGTGATACACTCATTAGTATTCTTGAAACCATTTTGCCATTAGCATTAGTAGTATTAATATCATCATTAACACAATCAAGATAAGCATCGTTTTCTTCAAGAAATCTCATAAGTTCTTCCCAGTCAAAAATACTTCTTGTTATTCTATCTTGTTTTAAAGCAATTATAGTGTTTATTTTCTTTGATTTAATATCTTCTTTAAGTCTTTCAAATTCAGGTCTATAATTGCCTGTTTTAGCACTTATACCAGCATCAGTATAATAGTCTTTAATAACAAAGCCCTTGAATTTACAATATGCCTCTAATCTTTCTTTTTGTTCTGGTAAACTAAAACCTTCTCGTGCTTGATCTTCAGTCGATACTCTCATATATAGACCACAAACTTTTTTTACATCATCCAATTATCATCATCTCCTTTACTAAAAAAGAGCGAAGCAGTACAACTAGGCTTATTTGTACTACTTCGCCCATAAATAAATCAGATATAAGTTTTTCTAATCTAATTATAAACTATTTAGGGCAAAATTACTAGTTAGTACGCTTTAAATAATCTTCTAATTCATTGATTTTAATTTTATTACCAAAGTTTTTGATATAAACATCATTAGAATAATTAAAAACAAGAAACATTATATTATTGATAATTACTTTGTGAGGTTCAACATAAACCAAATTAGATTTATCAATTTTTCTAATACTTCCATTTATAAATGTAGGAGTAGTATTACAAAAATCGCAAATAAATTCTAATTTCTTTTTAAGTGATTCATCAATAGGTATTTCTTGCTTGATAATATTAATCATAAACACCATCCTTTCTTTAGGATGATTTCTTTGTAAGACACAAAAAAATCAATCTTTCGATTGATTCTATATATCAAGTTCAAACTAAATAGTTCGAACAGATTCGTCAATGGAGCAAGTGATGGGAATCGAACCCACGTCTCAGCCTTGGCAAGGCCGCGTACTAGCCGTTGTACTACACCTGCACTTGTTCCACGTATATATAATATCATATTCAATTTGAAAAAACAAGTGTAAAATTTATGTAAAAATTTTAAATTTGTTTGACAATTGTTATTTTATATAATATCATTGTTATAGAGGGTAAGAGATATGAATGATGAACAATATGAAAGCATTTTAAAAGTGATGAATTCTAGAGATGAAAATAATAGAAGAGATGCTATGTACGATTCTAGAAATTTTAGGAAACAAGAAAGAAATGTTAGAAAAGAAAAGAGAAAAAAAGAATTACTTACTAAAAAGATAATTGCACTTGTTAGTGCTGCACTTATATTTGTTGGCGTTGCTTCTGTTAAAAAAAGTGTAGATAAAACTGAAGATAATAAAAGTATTATTAGTGAAATGATAGATAATAAAGAATATACTGAGAAAATAAGAGCAATGAAAGAAATTAACAAGAAAATTGGTTCTTTAGTTAGTGATAATGACGAATTATCTAGTATATTTAGTCAATGTGTTGTACAAAATGGAGTAGATGATGTTAGATTCTTGCATGAACAAATGGCTAAAAAAATAATGGAATTAGATCCAGAATTACAAACTTATGCACTTTGTGGAGTGTTAAATAGTATGGACAATTATAGAGATACTAAGTTTGGTTATGGTGAATATACTAATGGAGACTATTTAATTCATTTACTTGATAATGTTGATGCCGATAAATTAGATGAGTTTTTAAGTCATGTTAATAAAGATGGAAGTCAAGAGTTTGATGAGTTCTTGATGTCACAACTTGAGCAAAATGATTATATAAATACAGTAGTAGATTCATTAATTGCTGAAAAGAATGAAAGTATGGGTGTTTCAAGTGGAAGAAATTGATGTTAATGTTACTAATATTAATGGTAAAGACTATATAGAGGTCGATACTATAGATGTTAATGGTATTAAATATGTGTATTTATCTAATGAAAATGATGATAAAGATTATTTAATACTTAAAGTTATTAGTGATAATGGAAAAGAATTCTATGATAAAATTGAAAGTGATGAAGAGTTTGAATTAGTTCTTTTAAACTTTACAAAAAAGCATAAGGAAGAGTTAAAAAATATTTAATTCTTTTTTTATGCTTTGTTTTTAGTTATTTTTTTCTATTAACTTACTATCTCCAGTTTTATAGTCTATTTCTATTCCGTCTTGAATGTTTTTGACAAATATATTGAACTTTACGCCTTTTCCATTATCTTGAATAGAATATGCTTCTATTTGAACACCACTTGCTAGTAGGTTGTTACCTTCATATTTTGGAGTTACTCTATAAAGGACGTTATTGTTGGTTTCCTTGATATAGTTTGAAACCATACCCTCCCACTGTAACATTCCCACTGTATTCATTTGTCTAGTACAAGTTATTAAATTTAGTTCATTTCTATTTTCTCCAGTTAATTGGTATCCAATTAAGTGGCAACGATTATACAAATATTTTCCTGGTACTATGTCATATTTTATAGTGTGCCAACCAGTTGGTTTAATCATGCCTATACTTTCTCTTTCAGTTGTAGGCATTAATTCTTTACTTATATTTGCATAGGCAACCCCAGCACGACCTAGAGAATCAAGTTTACTATACTTTTCAAAAGAATCTGTTGTTTTGTCTTCATCGTTAAAATCTGGCTCGTTATTATTTATAATTAAATAACTACCAATATCCTCCCCTACTTCAGTTACATCAGTTGAATAACTATCTGGAAAGATTTTTTTTAATAAATT
>ULRP01043089.1_pt1 | contig 15448 bp, 8 predicted proteins | sample 1955521 | NCBI WGS metagenome assembly ULRP01 (sample SAMEA4835685, study PRJEB28245) | human gut metagenome | biome: gut microbiome; material: fecal sample | place: Denmark | collected 2008
CCGCACGATCTCTTACAGGTTGAGGCAAGCAAGATTTGTAAGTTTCAAACTGCTCGGGAGTTACTTCAGCCAAGCAACTTACGTCAAGGCGTTGTTTCAACAAACGTAACGCCTCTTCTGTTTCCGCACGACGTTCGTTGTACTTGCTGGTAATCAAGCTGTGCGGCTTGTTGCAGTTGGTGATGACAAGGGTGTAGTCGCCGAGTTTGAGAGGTACGTACTCGTGCGTTACCGTGGCGCAATCCAAAAGAATGGCGTGGTCCGCCTTGCCGTTTGCCGAAGCGTACTGATCCATTATGCCGCAATTGACGTGGGCGTATTCGCGCTCGGCACGTTGGGCAAGCAATGCAATTTCCTTGGGGTCGATCTTTTCACCGCCGATTGTCGCAAGCGCCGCAAGGGTGGAAACCTCGATTGCCGCGGAACTACTCAGTCCGCTACCGAAAGGCACGGTGCAGTCCTGCAACATGTCGCAACCGACAACCTTGTGTCCCGTTTGTTGCCAAATGTAGGCGCAACCGGCTTGGTAGTTGCCGAAGGGCAAGTGGTCGTACTCGCTAAGTTTGTCGATGTCGATTGTCACTTGGTCAGGCAACGTTGTCCAAGAAATATTGATTTTGTTTGTGCCGTTTGCACGCACGTACACGGTGTTTTTCAGCGACAGCGCCGCAGGGAAAACCTTGCCGCCGCAGTAGTCGACGTGTTCACCGATGATGTTGACGCGCCCCGCCGCCGACACTTTGTAGTCGAAATTATCTTTTTTCAAAACCGATTCTCTCCAAAAAGGCAATTGTTTGTTCTTCTTGTTTGAACACCGCCGTATTTTGCAAAATGCGGTAGCAAATACTACCAAGCTCGTCTTGCATTGCGGCGTGGATTTGTTCCGCATCGGCGTTTTTGCCGCACAATGCGCTTACTTCGTCGTACACCATTGTAAAGTCAGCTAGGTCGTCGGTCAGTTTGCCGTTAGCCACGCACGCTTCCACGTCGGCAAGTTGCTTGACAAGACGTCCGGGCAAGATAAACAACCCTTGCGCCTCGATAAGACCGATACTTTCCTTCTTGACGGAGTGAAACTCGGGGTGAGCATGGAACACGCCGTCGGGGTACTGCGCCGAAGTGATGTTGTTGCGCAAAATAAGGTTCATTTCGTACACGTCGCCACGCTTGACAACCGTCGGACTGACTGCGCTGTGTTGACCTTCCTCGTCGCGACACACAATGCCCAAACTCTCGTCGGTGTAGTTTTCCCACGCCACGCGTATTTTGTCGGCAACGTCCACAATGCGGTTGCGGTTGGTACCCGACACACGAATACATGTCCCGGGCCACTCCAACGTGCCGATAGTTAGGTCGTCGTAACCCGACAAACGCATTTGCGTACGCAACGGAGCGTTGTGCAAGGGCAAAATTTCGCCGCCGCCTTGGTAGTGATCGTGGGCAAGCACGCTACCGCCGATACGGGGCAACGCCGCATTGCTACCGATGAAGTAATCGGGGAACAGTCGCACAAACTCCACCAAGTTCAGTAGAGTTTGACGATCGACGTGCATGGGCGTGTGCTGTTTGTTTACGCAAATACCGTGTTGGTAGAAATATCCGTAAGGGCTAAACTGCCAAAAGTACTCGTTGCCGTTTAGGTCAACGTCCGTTGTGCGCAAAGTGCACTTACTGCGTGCGGCAAAGCCTACGTTTTGTTGGCAAATTACGCACTTGGGGTAGCCGCCCTTGACGCTGTTGCCGCTTGCCGCCTTTTTGGGGTCGCGAAACTCCGGCTTGGCAAGGTTCATTGTGACGATAAGTCCGTGACTTTCAAAGCGAGGGTTCTTGTCCAGCACTGCCTTTTTTACATAGGTGTTGGCAACGCAGTAGTCGTACAACCAGCGCATACCTGCCATGTTGTCGTGTTTGGTGTCCGCCACGAAGCGCACGGTCGAGTCCACGGTAGAGGGGTTTGCCGACAAATAACCCATTACTTTGTCGCAGTAGTAGGCGGCGTCGGCTTGCTCGAACAATCCTGCCGAAACGCAAGCTTCCGTAAACTCGGCAAGCAAAGCGTTTACGTCGGGGTCGGCGGCGCAAACTTCGTCGTTTTCCTCGTATACGTCCACGCCGAGCATGTCGACAAGTCCGTTTAGTTTGTAGTCGGCGTCGCGCTTGTCCAACCCGAGTTTGGTGCAAGCGTAGTCAACCAATTTGTGTATCGATTGCGAAACGGTCATAGTACAACTCCTTGTGCGGCAAGCTCGACACCGACGTTGTTACAGCCGATTTTGTCGGACAAATGACGACGTCAGATACGGAAACAAACTCCGCCCGTGTGCAGTACCGCTTTTCACCCATATAATACGTTTTACTTGCAATAATTTCAAGTTAAGCCGACACTTACATATGGACATTTATTGACTTTTTTTTGCAAATATCGTACAATGGTCACAAGACGGGCAAAGTTGCCGACAATTACACCACGGAGGACAGCGCAGTGAAAGCGAAAAGAGAGATTTGGAACTACCACAACAAAAGCGGCGTATGGGCAGGCAAATACCGAAACTCCCACAATATGCCCCACTGGCACACCGACTGCGAGCTGTTGTACGTCGAGCGCGGTGCAATAGACATATTTTGCGGAAACGAGGCAATGACATTGACCGTCGGGCAAGCGTGCTTTGTGGAGCCGGAAACCATCCACTACATGCACGCGCAAACGCCCGACACCGTGATTGCCGTACTGATATTCAGCTACGGAATAATAGAAGGCGTAACCGACGACAACGTATTGGAACACCCCTACATACGCCGCAACTACGGCATAGGCGAGGTGTACAACGTCGTCAAGCGAGAACTGACGGACAAACAAGCGCACTTCGAGCAAATGATTTGCGACAAGATACGGGATTTGTTTATTGTAGTAATGCGCAACGAAGCCACCGTGCAACGCAAAAAGGAGAACTCCACGGCGCTGATGCTACGCAAACTGTTGGACAAAATAAACGACGACTACGCCGAAATTACCTTCGAGGACGCATGCAAATTTATGGCGTTGGAGCCCGCGTATTTTTCGCGCTACTTCCGCCGCTACACGGGGATGAGTTTCAGTCAATACTTGACATTTACCAAGGTAGACAACGCCGTGCAACAACTGAAAAGCGGCGAAACATCCGTCACCGACGTTGCCGTTGCGTGCGGATTTGACAGCATACGCACATTCAACCGCAATTTTAAGGAGCTTACCGGCTACACCCCGACGGAACTGCCCCACGACTACTCCATGGCGGAATACTTTGTACACAGCGACCAAACATTTAACCCCACGGACAAACAAACTGCACTGATAGAGTGATTTTGGCGTACGAAACAATCGGAATTTGTCACAGAATTTAGCATACGTATTGATTTTTTGCCGACATTGAGCCGATTGTTTACGCTAACCGCTACATCGAAACAAACCCACTAACGACAAGCACGACAAAAGTTCGCCTCGTCGATTACATCACGCAATACACCACACGCAATACACAAAAACTGTCGCGACGCACAGTCACGGCAGTTTACTTTTATTCGGTTTTGTCTTCCGTAGTTTCTTTGTTTTGCGTGGCGACATTTTCGACAACGTCGGCGCCGTACGCTGTCGTTTCGTCAACTTGGCAGTCGGTTTCAGAAGCGTTTTCCTCGCCGTCGGGCAACGATTGTTGCGTTTGCGTTTCCACCTGTTCCGTCGTGGCATTGCCAGTCAAGATGTACTCAAAGGAAGCACCCGTGGTTTCCTCGATTTTGTCGATAAAGCTTTGGTCGTAGTGCTTACTGCGCCCCACCGCCTTCCACTTGGCAGGGAAGAAAAATCCTGCGGTGATACCCAGTGCGTATATTACCATAAACAGCGGAAACGCCAATATTGCCGGCAACAGCTTGCCGAGAGGCGCACCGATTTTCTTTTTGTCCAATGCGTACACCAAAAACGCTTGCGCAATAAAGGGGATAATAAATGCAAACAGTAGGATGTACACCACGTTCATAACTTCGGCAATGTACTGCGCCTCGGTAAGCGGCGCAAGACACTGACTGAACAAAATGATGTAGTAGGCAGGGAACCAAATACAGCACAGCGCGGCAATGGGCATAAACAGCAAGGTGAAGAACATATCCAACAAGCTGTAACGCAAGGATATGAAAAACTCCCCGAAGCAACGCAAACCATGGGTGAAAAACAGTTTGATTAGTCCACGCCCCATGCGCATGTTACGTTTGAACAATTGCCCTATTGTGGTCGGTTGATCCTCGTACACGACAGCTTCCGACACGTAGTGAGCCTTGCGCTTTTTGAACAGTTGGTTGCATGTAAACTCGGCGTCCTCGCTGAAAGTCATCGCCGTCCAACCGCCTTCTTCACGCATTATGTCGGCGGAAAACATCATGCCGCCCCCCACCATCATTTCGCCGATACGCAGTGCCGAGCGTGCATGGCAATTGAAGCGGCAATCGCGTATGTACCACAGTCCCGATACGCCCGACACCATGTTTTGCGTAAGGTTGGTTGCATGATTGTATCCGCGTGCCAATGTCACACCGCTGTCAAAGGCATCGTTCATCTTGTCGATGTAGTCCGGTAGCGGAAAGTTGTCCGCATCGAAACGCACAAACGCTTCCACGTCGGGATACTCGTCAAGTATACGGGCTATGCCGAATTGTAAAGCGTAAGCCGCACCGCGTTTTTTTGTGTTCGGCTCGTTACGCTCGTAGACGATTGCGCCTGCGTTGCGTGCTTGCTCGGCAGTGTCGTCGTCGCAATTGTCGGCAACGACAAAAATGCGGTACTTGTCCTTGGGGTACTTTTGCAACATTAGGTTGCGCACCGTACCACCGACAACCTCACCCTCGTTGTGTGCGCAAATAAGCACGGCAAAGCGGTGTTTTTCCTTGGCGACAGGGTATTTCTCCGAGCGCAAAAAGAACAAAAATAGGTAAATGATTTGGAAGGTGAATGCAACCGACACGATACCTATCACTATTTGATTGATTAAGTTGAGTATTTCCATTGGTTCTCCTCTACGTCCGCTTGTCGGCAAACCGAGCCACAGAAAGGGTTTGAGTGGTTTATCGCCGAAAGCACGTCCGAGTAAAGTCAGCTACACAATTATATGCTATTTTCGTATAAAAGGCAATAGATTACGCAAGATATGCGCACACAGCCAAATAATGTGTGCATTTTTGCACAACGAACACATTTTGTAATAGCTAAAGGATACGAAGCGCCGAAGAATTGACCGCCGAAATAGAGTAATAGAAGAGTTGTCGGCAAAGTATTGCATCGTTGCGATCGCAGTGGGACAATATCTTGACCGCCAAACACGATTACTACCATCATCCCACTATTCAAATTTCGTCAAAAAATCACTATAGTGCTTGCAGTAGGATAAAAACATCCTACATTTTGTTTCAACAAATTTTTCAAAGCCTATTGACAAAGCAATTTCAGCAATGTATAATGCTACTTGTAATGTATTCGGCTCGACTTGCAATCGGCAAGCGTACCGAACAAAGTTTGGGCAAGCCTTGCAACAATCAAACACGCAAGCGCACCCGACCAATAATGGAGGACAACATGGCAAGTCTACAACTCAACCACATTTACAAAGTGTACCCCAACGGAGTAAAAGCCGTCAACGACTTTACGATGAACATCGCCGACAAGGAGTTTATCGTATTCGTAGGTCCGTCCGGTTGCGGTAAGTCCACAACGTTGCGTATGATCGCAGGTTTGGAAGAAATCACCGCAGGCGAATTGCGTATCGGCGACGTGGTAGTCAACGATATGGAACCCAAGGACCGCGACATCGCAATGGTTTTCCAAAACTACGCACTGTATCCCCACATGACCGTGTACGAAAACATGGCTTTCGGCTTGAAGTTGCGCAAAGTACCCAAGGACGAAATCGACCGCAAAGTACGTGAAGCGGCAGAAATCCTCGGCATCACCGAGTACCTCGACCGCAAACCCAAGGCAATGAGCGGCGGACAACGCCAACGTGTCGCACTTGGACGTGCCATCGTGCGTGAGCCAAAGGTATTCCTTTTGGACGAACCCCTCAGCAACTTGGACGCAAAACTTCGTACCGCAATGCGTAGCGAAATCAGCAAACTGCACCACAAGTTGCAAACAACCTTCATCTACGTAACCCACGACCAAGTAGAAGCAATGACCATGGGTACCCGTATCGTAGTAATGAAGGACGGTTTTGTACAACAAATCGACACGCCGCGCAACCTGTACCGCTTCCCCTGCAACAAGTTTGTGGCTGGCTTCATCGGAACGCCGCAAATGAACTTCTTCGAAGGCACGTTGAAACTTCACGACGGCAACAGAGTGCTTGTCAAATTTGCAGGTACGGGCAACGAAATCGACACGCCGTACAGCTTCTTTACAAAAGCCGACCGCAAGTACCTCGACGGCGAAAAGAAAGTCACCCTCGGTATCCGTGCGGAACACATTTCCGTCGACCCCAACCACTACCCCTTCAAGGCTAAGTGCCGCGTATTCCACATCGAAGAACTCGGTACCGAGTGCCAAGTGTTTGCCGACCTCAACCTCGACAACGTGGACACCATCGCCGAAAGCCCGACGCGTATCATCATCAAGGCACTTGCCGGTACGGAATACGAAATCGGTCAAGAAATCGAAATCAGCATGGGCTTGGAGCACTTGCGCGTGTTCGACGCCGAAACGGAAAAGTCCATCGCTCCCCGTATCCCCGAACAAATCATTGTGGACGCACAAGTTGCCAACGGACAATTGGATATGCTCGGTAGCAAGGTTACCCTTCCGCAAGCCATCCAACCTGCAAGCGGCAACTACGAAGTAATCATCCCCACCGTTGCTGTCAGCCTCGGCAAAACCTACGACGCCACCGTCACGGCGGAAGAAAACGTCAACGGACAACGCCTTGTTCACCTGCAAATGGGCGAACGCGTGCTGTTTGCAATCGTAGACGCCGAAGAAAAGATCGAAATCGGCGCACAAGTAAAGATCGACATCGACCTCAAACAAGTTACTTTGGAAAGCGACGGCGTTGTGGTTGTTGCACCGCTCAGCCTCACCAACACATTGACGGGCAAACTGTGCAAGGAAAAGATCACCGTAGACAAGGAAGTAAACGGCAAGATCAAGCACGTCAAGGACCTTGCGTTCCACCTCGAAATCGCAGGTTACAAGTTTGAGTGTCCTCGCACATTGGCACTGCGTATCGTCAACGGCGGCGGACAAGACATCTTCAACAAGGAATTGCAATTTAAGTTTAGCCCCTACCAAGTGACAACGGGCACGGAAGGAATCGAAGCAACCGTGGACAAGGTTGTCAACTACGGCAAGGAAAGCTTTGCCGTGTGCAAGGTCGGCGAAGAAACCGTCAATATCTTGGTAAACGCCGACTTCAACGAAACAAAGGTCATGCTTGTACCCTCCGTGGACGACCTCGAAGTTGTGGAAGTTGCACGCAACATCCGTCTTGCGTAACAAAAAAACGCATACGTACGTAAAGTTTGCATACATCGCACTGCCGAAAGCACCATGTTTTCGGCAGTGTTTTTTATTTGACAACATAGAAATTAAGCTTGAAATTGTCACCAAAATATGATACACTATTGCTTGTAAAACATATTTAAGGAAAACGACAAATGAAATACGTATTGGTTACGGGCGCATACGGCGGAATGGGTAAAGCCACGGTACAAGCATTGAAACAAAAAGGTTACGGCGTTTTTGCAGCGGACAAAACAATCGGTGAAGAGGAAGAAAACGTATATCCGTTGCAAGTCGACGTCACCGATCCCCAAAGCGTCCAAAATGCAGTAGATAAAGTGCGCGCGGTAACCGACACTTTGTTTGCCATAGTACACTTTGCAGGCGTATACATGTTGGACTCCCTCGTAGAAATGAGTTACTCCGACTTTGAGCGTATCTTTAAGATAAACGTATTCGGCGTTTTTTCCGTGAACAAAGCGTTTGTGCCTTTGCTAACAAAAGGCAGCAAAATAGTAATCACCACCAGCGAACTTGCACCGTTAGATCCGTTACCGTTTACGGGCATATATGCCGTAACAAAAGCGGCATTAGATAAATACGCCTACTCGTTGGCAATGGAATTGCAACTTTTGGGAATATCCGTTTCGGTGTTACGTGCTGGTGCAGTGCAAACAAACATGCTCGGCACCTCCACCACGGCATTGGATAAGTTTTGTAACGAAACCGAGTTGTACACATGCAATGCCGAACGTTTCAAACAAATCGTGGAAAGCGTTGAAGCAAAATGCGTTCCGCCACAAAAAATTGCCGCTAAAATGTTGAAAATACTCGACAAGAGAAAACCGAAATTTGCCTACACAATCAACCGCAACAAACTGTTGTTACTGCTAAACGCACTACCCAAACGCACGCAATTGTGGGCAATAAAACAAGTGTTGAAAAAGTAACAATTGTACAACTTTTTGATTTTGCCGCCAACGTATTTACAACTATTGTAAAAGGGTTTCACATCGTCAAAAATGGTTTGAAATACGTCAAACACTGTAAAACACGATTGGTAAAATCAAACGCAGCAAACAAAGTAGACCTTCCTTTTAACGGGACAACAAAACAAATAAAATCACTTATCAAATACTAAAAACAACAAAATATTTACAAAAAAAAGCCATACGTATGGCTTTTTTGTTGACATATTTGTTTGATTGTCAGTTGTTTACAGTCAGGTCGGCAAACTTGTAGCGCACAATTTTGGCAAGCTCCGACGGAGCAATTTCCACTTGAAAACCGATCTTACCGCCGCTGACTATAATGGTCGGCAATGCTTCCGCCGAAACGTCGATAAACGTAGCAAACGGCTTTTTCATGCCGACGGGGGAACAGCCGCCATGCACATATCCCGTAAGCGGCAACAATTCCTTCGATTTGACCATTTCCACGCTTTTTTCGCCTGCCGCTTTTGCCGCCTTTTTGAGGTCGAGTTCCGCCGCGGCAGGTACGACAAACACGTAGTGCGTGTTGCTTTTGCCTACCGTGACAAGGGTTTTGTACACCTTTTGTAAGGGTTGCCCGATTAGCTCTGCCACTTCCACACCGGACAAAGCAACGTCCGACGGATATTCGTGAAAAATAAATGGTATTTTCTTTTGTTCCAACGCACGTATAGCGTTAGTTTTTTCCTTAATCTTTTCCATTGTTACACCACTCTTACATTATATAAATCGCGCATTGTCGGCGACTTTTTCCAATCGCATTATACCACGTTGCGCCGCACTTGACAACCGAAATTCTCAGCTATCGTACCTATATTTAGCACAGCCAAACGCACTCGCAACTACATTCTCACGGCACGTCTTGTACAATTGCAACATTGTTCGCTTCCTTCAATTGCAATGCCGAAAGTTTTATGCAATGTTTTTGGCGCAAAAAATGTCGCAAAATGCGCACAAACCGAGATTTGCTCCTTGACTTTAATTAAATAAAGATATATAATAGATGCGTATGGCAAAATACGCTTTTTTTGTTGTCGCGAGGGCGGTCGGGTACGCCCCGACATCGAATCGGTTCCCAACCGACGCCGACTCGCCTACATACAGAATCCGTAAGTAAAATACAATTATTTTTTGGAGGAAAACTATATGGCTAAGAGAACTATTGACGGTAATACGGCTGCCTCCCACGTTGCATATGCGTTTAGCGACGTTGCGGCTATTTACCCAATCACTCCCTCTTCTCCCATGGCGGAAGTAGCCGACGAATGGTCTGCCCAAGGTAGAAAAAATCTGTTCGGTCAAACCATCCGTATTGCGGAAATGCAATCCGAAGCAGGCGCGGCAGGCGCAGTACACGGCAGTCTTGTAGCAGGCGCGCTGACAACCACGTTCACTGCCAGCCAAGGCTTGTTGTTGATGATTCCCAACATGTACAAAATCAGCGGCGAATTGCTGCCCTGCGTATTCCACGTATCGGCAAGAGCTCTTGCGGCACACGCACTAAACATTTTCGGCGATCACCAAGACGTAATGGCATGCCGTCAAACAGGTTTTGCAATGCTTGCAAGCAACAGCGTACAGGAAGCCATGGATATGGCACTTGTCGCACACTTGTCCACATTGGAAGCACGCGTACCCTTCCTTCACTTCTTTGACGGTTTCCGTACCAGCCACGAAGTAAGCAAGATTGACGAAATCAGCTACGAAGATATGGCTAAGTTGTTGGATATGAAGTACGTTGACGAATTCCGCGCACGCGCACTCAACCCCGAACATCCTCAACTTCAAGGCACGGCACAAAATGCCGATATCTACTTCCAAAACAGAGAAGCTGCCAACAAGTACTATCTTGCCACACCCGCTATCGTGGAAAAGTACATGGAAAAGGTCGGCGAAATCACAGGAAGACACTACCACTTGTTTGACTACGTAGGCGCACCCGATGCCGACAAAGTAATCGTCATCATGGGCAGCGGTGCCGAAGCAGTGGAAGAAACAGTTGATTACCTCACCAAACGCGGCGAAAAAGTCGGCGTATTGAAGGTACACCTCTACCGTCCCTTCTCCGCAAAGCACTTTGTGGACGCTATCCCCGCCACCGTCAAGAAGGTTGCAGTGCTTGACCGCACCAAGGAACCCGGATCTCTCGGCGAACCCCTTTACTTGGACGTTGTCGCCGCACTTGCCGAAGAAGGACGTCAAATGGACGTTGTTGTCGGCGGTCGTTACGGCTTGGGCAGCAAGGAATTCACTCCCAGCATGATCCTTTCCGTCTACAAGAACCTTGACGGAGCAAAGAAAAACCACTTTACAATCGGTATCAACGACGACGTGACGGATACAAGTTTGCCCGTTGACGAAATGATCGACGTTGCACCCGCAGGCACCACTCGTTGTAAGTTCTACGGACTTGGAAGCGACGGTACCGTCGGCGCAAACAAAAACAGCATCAAGATCATCGGCGATCACACCGATTTGTACGCACAAGGCTACTTCGAGTACGACAGCAAAAAGAGCGGCGGCTTGACCATTTCCCACTTGCGTTTCGGCAAGAACCCGATTAAGTCCAGCTACCTCATTGACCAAGCGGAATTCATCGCTTGCCACAACCCCAGCTACGTAACTCGTTACGACATCCTTGCCGACGCCAAGGAAGGCGGCACATTCCTACTCAATTGCAGTTGGACTGACGCCGAATTGGAAAACGAACTTCCCGCATTTATGAAACGTCAAATTGCCAACAAGCATTTGAAGTTCTACACCATTGACGGTCTTCACATCGCATTGGCGGCAGGAAGCGCAAAGTCCACCAACATGGTAATGCAAGCCGCATTCTTCAAGCTTGCCAACATCATTCCTTACGAACAAGCCGAGGAATACATGAAGCAAGCCGTCATTAAGAGTTACGGCAAGAAAGGACAAAAAGTTATCGACGCAAACTTTGCCGCAATCGACGGCGCAATTGCCGGATTGCACGAAGTTACCGTACCTGCGGAATGGGCTAACGCTACAACAGGCGCAGCACTTCCCGAAGCTACCGACAGCGAATATTTCGAGTCCTTCGTTCGTCCCATTGTCGAACAAAAGGGTAACAGCCTGCCCGTATCGGTGTTTAACCCCAGCGGTATCGTACCTACCGGAACGACGCAATACGAAAAGCGCGGTATAGCCGTCAACGTTCCCTCTTGGGACGCTACTAAATGTATCCAATGCAACCAATGCGCATTTGTTTGTCCGCACGCTGCAATTCGTCCCGTACTTGTTGCCGAAGACACGGTTGTACCCGAAAGCTTCACCACCAAGACGGCTATCGGCGTGAAGGGCGCAAAATTCCGTGTGCAAGTAAGTCCCTTGGACTGCACGGGTTGCGGAAGCTGCGCAAACGTTTGCCCCGCCAAGGAAAAGGCACTTACAATGGTACCTGCCGAAGCTCAAACGGCAATCGAAGAACCCAACTACAAGTTTAGCCAAACGGTTGAACAAGTAGAAAGCGGACTTAACCCCGCCACCGTCAAGGGAAGCCAATTCAATCAACCCTTGTTCGAGTTCTCCGGCGCATGTGCAGGATGCGGCGAAACACCCTACGTAAAACTTGTTACACAGTTGTTCGGCGACGAAATGATGATTGCCAACGCTACCGGTTGTAGCTCCATTTACGGCGGCTCCGCACCCACATGTCCCTACACCGTCAATAAGGAAGGTCACGGACCTGCATGGGCAAACAGCTTGTTTGAAGACAACGCCGAATTCGGTTTCGGTTACAACCTTGCACTCAAACAACGTCGTGCCAAATTGAAGGAAAACGTTGAAGCATTGCTTGCTATTTGGCAGGAAAAGGGCAAGAACCCCGAAGGCGTTGCCGCTTGCGAAGAATGGCTTGCAGGCTTTGACAACACCAAGGCAAGCAAGGCCGCAGCCGCTAAGTTGCTTGCAAACCTCGAAACTCACGGAACTTGTGATTGCTGCAAGGATCTTGCCGCGGAAATCATCAAGGACAAAGACGTACTCGTCAAGAAGTCCATTTGGATCTTCGGCGGTGACGGATGGGCATACGACATCGGTTACGGCGGACTTGACCACGTGTTGGCACAAGACGAAGACATCAACGTACTTGTACTTGACACCGAAGTGTACAGCAACACCGGCGGACAAGCAAGTAAGTCCTCCCCCACAGGCGCAGTTGCCAAGTTTGCCGCAGCAGGTAAACGCACCAAGAAGAAGGACCTCGGCATGATGGCAATGAACTACGGCTACGTGTACGTTGCACAAGTAGGTATGGGCGCAAACCAAGCTCAACTTGTAAAAGCACTCACCGAAGCCGAAGCATACAAAGGACCGAGCCTTGTAATCGCTTACGCACCTTGTATCAACCACGGTATCAACATGGGCAAGTCGCAAGAAGAAATCAAGCGCGCAGTGGAATGCGGTTACTGGCAATTGTACCGTTACAATCCCGCTCTCATCGAAGAAGGCAAAAACCCCTTCACGTTGGACAGCAAGGATCCCACAGGCAACTACCAAGACTTCATTCGCAGCGAAACTCGTTACGCTTCCTTGGCAAAGACCAAGCCGGAAATTGCCGACACGTTGTTTGAACGTAGCGAAGAAGAAGCAAAAGCAAGAGTTGAAAAGTACAAGAACTTGGCAGGCAAGTAATTATAAACCGCTCAAAACTCAAACAAAAGCAAAAGACTGTCGCAGTTTCGCGGCAGTCTTTTTTGATGTTTTGCAATAAATTTTTGTATACGTATTAAAAAATTTGACACAAAACCCATATAGGTAAAAATAAACGAGAGCCTTTGTATCGGCTCCCGTTTTGTTTAGTATCGAGTTGTTTAGTCAAACTGCAAGTTGCCGTTTGGCAATGTACACTATGCGACACTCACACAACGACTACTTATTCAGTATTCCGTCAAGCGGTTTCAAGTGCCACAGATCCACAAGACCGTTTAGGATATCGTCGGAAATGACGTTGACAACGTGTCCGAGCGTCAACATATACACTTGCGCCGTTTTTTCCACCGTTTCGATAAGTCCAAACGTTTCGTCGATGTCCTTACCCGTGCCGTATATACCGTGGTTGGTCCACACCACCAAACGGTAATCATTCATCTTGTTTGCCGTTGCCACGCCGATTTCCTCTGTGCCACATACCATGCAAGGCAGTACGCCCACGCCGTCGGGGAACACCACTATCGCTTCGGTATTGCTACGCCACAGTTTTTCCGTAAACACTCGGTCGTCCGTTTCCACCACGGCGGACATACACAATGTATACGTCGGGTGCGTGTGCATTACCACTCGGTGCAAGGGGTCGTGCTTCAAACGAGTTGCATGCGTCATCAAGTGTGCGGGGCACTCGCTGGTAAACTTGCCGCCGTCGCGCCAACCCCACAGCAATTCCGCCGTTTGGCAATCTTCCGCAATGCGGATTATACCGAGGTTTGTTTCGGGGTCCTTAATCACGTTTTTGAAGTACTTGCCCGTACCCGTAAACAAAAAGTATTTGCCGACAAGTGATTTGTCGCAAGTAAAATTAAGCGGAATCGTACGCAAAACTTTGCTCGTATCAACGTACTCGGCAAGCTCGGACGGCTCCAAAATCACCGACACGTTTCCGCCGTTGCGCTCGTCCCAACCTTGGCGATACATATTTGCCGTTACGTCACACATTTCTTTAATAAATTTCGATTCCAAAATGTTTTTCATAGTTCAAAACTCCGTATATCTATTGTAGGTTTTCGCCTATCACGACCGCCTATCCTTGTGCGTGTGACGGCAATTTAGCGATTCCAAATCAATCTTTTGCCGTACGATTTCTCGTCAACCACGCTTGGACAAAACTTCCTTTTCGTACTCCGCAATGTTGTCGTAGTAGCACGTCGGCACGCCGCACTCGGCAAGGTACTGCTCCCAAACCGCGCCGAAGTCCATTGTTTTGAGGTACTCGTTTAGCACCATTAGTTTGGTGAAGTTGCACTCGTTTTGCAACACTTTCATTTGTTCAATTGGCATTAGTAGTGCGTTTAATAGTGCTTTGTGCACATTACGCACGCCCGTCACCCACGCCGAAATGCGGTTGATACTTGCGTCAAAGTAGTCGGTTGCGATAAATACCCTATCCAAGGCATCATTACGTACAATCTCTTTGGCAATTTCCTTGGTTTCGTCGTCCAGCAGTACCACGTGGTCGCTATCCCACCTTACGCCCCTAGTAATGTGCAGTGCGATATGCTCGTTAAACAGCAACAGTGCGCTTATCTTGTCCGACACAAGTTCCGTCGGATGATAGTGACCGTTGTCCATAAGCGGCGTAATGTGGCGGCTATCGGCGTAGGACAGGCAAAACTCCGCACTGCCTACGGTGTAGCTTTCCAAGCCGATACCGAACACCTTGCTTTCCAACGTAACAAATACCTTACTTTTGTCGTAGGGCGTAGCAAGTATTTCGTCCATGCTTTGTATATATCTTTTGCGCGGACCCATTCTATCGCCGGGGACGTCCTTGTAGCCGTCGGGTATCCAATAGTTTATCACGCAAGGTACGCCCGTTTGCTCGGCAAAGTACTCGGCTATCTTCAAGCATTGTATGCCATGGCGCACCCAATACTTACGCACGCCCTCGTCGGGGCTACTAAGCGTCAAATTGTCCTTGACCATCGGATGGGCGAAAAACGTCGGATTGAAGTCCAATCCTATCCCCCTCGTCTTTGCAAACTCCACCCACTTGGCAAAGTGCTTTGGTTGGATTTCATCTCTGCCAACCGCCTCGCCCTCGCCGAAAATAGCATAGCTTGCGTGCAAATTGAGCTTTTTCTTGCCGGGAATCAGGCTAAACGCCTTGTCTATGTCCGACATCAGTTCCTCGGGCGTGGTTGCTTTGCCGGGGTAATTGCCCGTAGTTTGTATACCACCCGACAAACTTTGTTTGCTGTCAAAACCT
>ULRP01029528.1_pt1 | contig 15381 bp, 9 predicted proteins | sample 1955521 | NCBI WGS metagenome assembly ULRP01 (sample SAMEA4835685, study PRJEB28245) | human gut metagenome | biome: gut microbiome; material: fecal sample | place: Denmark | collected 2008
GCACTTTCCATTGTAACGGTAATTGTTGCTTCGTCGCCTGCGAGCAATTCAGTGGGTTCGCCTGATAAAACATTTGTATTATCGTATGGATGATCCCAGTCAACGCCGATTACCATGGGGGTGATTGCAAAGTCAAAAGTTTTTGTCGCGGCTTTCCACTCTGCCGTGGCTTCTACGCTGACTTTCACGGTATATTCGCCGGCATTCTTCGGGGCGGTTGCAGTATATGTATTGTCGTCCGCGCCTTTTGCCTTGAACATAAATGCGGGTTCGCGATTGCCTGCAATTACGAAATCGTCTTTCGTAATCGAAACAACTTCTCCGTCGTATTCCTTGCCAAACGTTTTACCGGCAACAAGTACGATTTCGTTGTCCTTCGCGCCAAGTGCGTCGATGGACTCTGTCTTTTCGTATCCGCATACCGTGCAGGTGAATTTCTTTTCGCCGACCACGCCGTAGTCCTCCGGTTTGGTAACTACGCCTTTATCAAAGGTATGCGCGGCGAAATCGCTCTTCATTACGTCATGCGTGGGAGCCGTTGCGTCACAGGTCGATTCGTGCCAGTGTCCCGACTCGTCTTTTTTCCATTCCTCGCCGTAAGTGTGCGTTGCGGTGTCTGATATTGTCCTTTCGGTTTCGTATCCGCATTCACATACGCCCTTTTCGACCTTGTCCGTGTGAACGCCTGCGGACGTTTTTTCTGTCCACGTGAACACGTGCGGGAGTTTCTCCGACGTGTCGGTGTGTTTATCCGTGGTGCATTCGTGCCAGTGATTTGTTTCGTCATACTTCCATTCGCTTGAGAACTCGTGTTTATTTTTATTGCAAGCGGTAAGAACCGAAAGCGATAAAACAAACACTATTGTTATTGCTAAAATAGTGAACAGTGATTTTCTTTTCATGGTTTTTGTCTCCTTTTTTTCTAAATTGATTTATTTCAAAACGCAAATCGAGAATTGCGCTCTAAAACCGTTGTTTTGTTGTGTTTGTATGCCTTTGTCGTCGTCTTATTTGGCAACCTTGTAAATAAATTTAATTGTACCCATATTCTCATCGATATTGCTCTGTATAATGGTTGTTTTGTCTGCGGACAACTCAAACGTTGAGCCTTTAAACAATCCGTATGCGTGAGCGGGACTTTCTTTTTCCATCTCTTCTTGGCTGTCGTAGAACACGATGGCAGTACCTTTGATTCTGTACAGCACACCGAAGCCGCCTTGACCTTCTTCTTCACCCGGACTTTGATCATAGGTCACCGTCGCGGTATTTTTGTCCGCCGCAAAAACGATCGTAGCCTTCGATGATTTTTGCAGTTGAATAAATTCATCTTCCGTCGTTCCCATTTCTGAAAGAAACGCAGTCTTGGCTTCTTCGGACTTCCACTCGATAGTTACGTCAACTTTGTTGAAAGTCTTGCCCTTTATGTCGGGAGTCGCCCACTTTGCGTAAAGAGTGAAAACTCTTGCCGGCATATATGAAAAACTGAATGCCGTATCAGAAAGCGTTGTGCCGCCGTCCGTGCTTTCATACCAGCCTGCAAAAACAAAACCGTCTTTGGTGGGATCGGTCGGGGCGGTAATCGCCGCGCCTGCGCTTGCCTTGATGGGTTGCACCGCGCTGCCGCCTTTGCTGTCAAAGGTTATCGTATATTCTGTTCCGACGACAAGTTCGTCAATCGATTTGGTCTTTTCTCTGCGGCAGACCGTGCAGGTGTAAACCATTGTGCCTTCTTTTTCCGTGGTCGGCTCAACAGTCACGTTGCCGCCGTCCCAGGAGTGCTCGGCTTTGTCTTTGGTTTCCTTGCAGCCCTTATCTGTGCACGCGTGCCAATGATGCGTCTCGTTGTTGCTCCATTCTTCCGAAAAGTTGTGTTTTCCGTCCTTGTTGCAAGCGGTAAGAACCGAAAGCGACAAAACAAACGTCAACGCTATCGCACAAAATGTGAATATCGATTTTCTTTTCATGGTTTTTGTCTCCTTTTTTTGTTTTATTTTTAATCGCGCTTGGGATTTGCGATTTAAAAACTTGCGTTTGAGTGCTTTACTGCTTTTTCTTAAAAATTCCTTTGATTGCGGCGATTAAATCCGCAAACGATTTCTTTTTGATTACAAACCAAAAGATTGCAAAGCCGCCGATTCCTGCGACCGCTACCGAACCGATTACGATACCCGCGATCGCTCCGCCGGAAAGTCCGTCCTTTCCGTCAGATTTTTCGCAAATATCTTTTTTCGCGTTGTCGCAAACGGGAATTGACTTTCCCCCGTACGTATGCTATAATGCAAGTGCTTAAGATATTCGGAACACACCTTAAGTTTATGATAAGTATATCATAAATACAATTTTTATTTCCCCCACCCAAACCGCCGAAAGGTGGGGAAAAATGAAAATTTCAAAAATTTTTTTATTGCGCGGGCAAACGATACGATAACGCATACAGCGGAGAATCATTATGAGTTATAAAGTAAAGAAAACGCTTTCATCGTTTATCTTAATTGCGATTATGGTCGCAACTTCTATTATTTTTACTGCGTGTAACAAAAACGCAACTTTGCTTAATCCCAAAAAACCCACGACTCTTACTATGTGGCACGTTTACGGCGAGCAGGTCGGTTCGCCGATGAACGAATATATAGAACAATTCAACTCGACGGTCGGCAAAGAAAAAGGAGTCGTGATAAACGTTGCGCTGATGTCCAACGCCTCGCAAATAGGCAAAAAACTAAAAGACGCGCAAACGGGCAAAGCCGGTTCAAAGGATCTGCCGGATTTGTTTTTTTGTCATTCGAGCGACGCGCGTAACCTCGGCGCGGACAATCTTCTCGACTGGAACGATTATTTTTCTCAGACAGAACTCAACGATTTTATCCCGAGCTTTTTAAGCGATGGAATGATAGATAACAATCTTTCGGTTTTTCCCGTTTCAAAATCGACTTATCTGCTTTTCGTCGCGGGCGGAGTGTTTGACAGGTTCGCCGCAGAAAAGGACGTTTCCCTTTCCGATCTCGAAACCTGGAAAGGTTTTTTCGACGTTGCCGAAAAATATTACGCCTGGTCGGGAGGTAAACCGTTCTGCGCAATAGACTTTCTTATCAGACTTGCCGAGCTGTGCGCCATATCTGACGGAGAGAATATTTCTTATAAAGACGGCTGGTACGCCGACGATAACCCCGCATTCACGGCAGCATACGAAGCGTTTGCCTCGTCTATCGCCAAAGGTCATATCGTCGTATCCGATATGTATTCAAACACGCAGGTTATGACGGGACAAACCTGCGCGGGTATCGGGTCTTCGGCTTCCGTACTCTATTATAACGACGAAATCACCTACCCCGACAATACTTCCGAAAAAATGAATCTTAAAGTTTTGCCTATGCCGCAGCAGACGAACAAACAAAAGGTTGCAACTCAGGCGGGCGTGGGGCTTTGCGCTTATAAAACGACAGACGTAAAAGCGGAAGCGGCAACCGTTTTCGCGCGCTGGTTTACCGAAGAACAACGCAACCTGAATTTTGTGCTGACAACGGGTTATATGCCCGTAAAAACGGGAGCTTTCGACAAAATAAGCGACAACTCTTTCAATTCGCAAGCGTACAAAAACCTTTATAAGGCTTTGTCTGCAACCGTTGCGACCTGCTCTTTTAAGAAAGAACCGAGTTTTGAAGGTTATTACAACAAAGTATACGCTTTATACGATAAAATCCGTAATATCCAAAAAGACCTTGAATCCCGATACGAGAAAGGCGAAACCTGCGAACAAATCGTTACCGAAATGAAAGCCGCGCTTTATAGCGTAGGCTGAGCGAGAAAATATCGGAGCGACAAAGTTATGAAGATCATAGATTTCAAGAACAAAAAAACTTCTATGCATCGTAAGCTTTTGTTTTATATGCTTACGCTCGTTCTCGTCATCGTTGTTTTCATCGGGGTCGGTTTGTTTTTCGTCGGGCAATTTTCGACGACGAAAGGAAAATACTCAAACAACCTCTCCTTTCAGAATGAGTTTTACGCAAGACAGATCGAAAAGTATTTTGACGATATTACGATGATGAGCGAAATGCTCGCAACCGACTCTTCGGCTATATTAGACAATTACCTGACCGAAAACGGAATCCATTTAAGCGCGCTCAACGATTCTCAATTATACACGGAGGGCGCGCAAAAAGCCCTTTACCCCAAACTTAAAGAGGAGCTGCTGAAAGCCGATGCGTCGGGCGCGTTTATTATGCTTAACGCAACCGTAAACACGGGCAAAGCAAACTCCGACAAATCCAAAACCGGATTATACTTTCAGCGCAGCACCCTTGACCGCACGGACGAAACGTTGTTGTTATACAGGGGCATAGCGGAACTCGGAAGAAAAAACGGTATTATGCCGCACCGTAAATGGAGACTGGAATTTAAAACAGACTATCTGCCGCAAACAAAAAAATTCTTTAACGAAACAATCGTCAAAGAAAAAAAATCGGTACTCACCGACGTTTTTACGCTTAGCGGAACGAGCGAAGAAGCAATGGCGTTCCTTACTCCTCTGTTCGGCGCGGACGGCACGTATTACGGTATTTGCGGCTTTGAAATTTCAAAAAATTATTTTAAGGATTACTTTGCTCAACCGACGATATTCAAACAATTGATCTGCACTTTTTCCAAAACGACCGAAGACGGCAAAATCGACTGCGAAAATATCTTTTGGGCAGGTTCGATCAGCGGCTATTCCCTGATGCCCGGCGGCACGCTCGTACCCAAAGAGACGGACGGCAGTTTTATCGAATTCGTCGGCGAAAACAATTTCGTTGCCGTTAAAAAGGAAGTTACCGTCTGCGATACGTCTTACACGCTTGTAGCAATGCAACCGAAAAGCGAATTAGACAAAACCATAGCGGTCAACGTTACAAAAATCGTTCTGGTATGCTTTTTGCTGGTTTTTACCGCCGTTGCGCTTTGCGTTATCTTTTCGCGAAAATTCGTTGCTCCCGTAATAAAAAGTCTTGAAAAAATACGTATGCAGGAGCATGCCGGAACAAAATCCGACATCATCGAAATCGACGACTTGTTTGTCTATCTTGCCGAACAGGACAGGCTTCGCGATCAGGAAACGGACAAGTTAAAACGCCGCAACGACGAACTTGCGACCGTAACCGAAACCCAAACCGCCGAAATCGATAAGCGCCAAGCGGAAATCGAGCGGCTGGCTTATTCCCGTAAAACCGAGATCGATCCCGATAACTACCAAGCGTTCAAGATCGGACTGAAAGAACTTACGAAAACGGAAAAAACCGTTTTTAATCTCTATTTACAAGGCAAAACCGCAGACGAAATCGCAGAAATTCTTAATATCCGCGAAAGCACGCTCAAATTCCATAACCACAATATTCTTGAAAAACTCGGCGTGTCTTCGCGTAAACAAATGTTGCGTTATGCAACTTTGCTGAAACAAGAAACTCAGAATCTATAACGTATAAACCGGACGAATCATTTATAACTTTATCGACGATAAATAATCTTTTTTCAGCCGTTTTCGATATACCGAAACGTTGCCGCGCCTGAAAATTCGCATAAAAAGTTCCTTACGCCTCGCGCAAGGAACTAAAAAAAACCAAAAGCGCGGCTTTTTTAAGCGTGAAACCGCCTTTTGGTTTTGCATTATACCCCGAAAGAAATAAAGATTTTTTTCGGGGTATTTAATTATTCTACCGCCTTCAGACTTTCATTCATTTTTATCTTAACGATTTTCGGTCTCAGCATAAGCGTTATCAGCAAAGTAAACAAAAGCACGACGCACGGCACTAAAACCCACATAAACCAACTGACGTTTGCTACCGATCCAAAGCCTATCGTTTTGAATATGAGCGTTGCAAGACCTATTCCGACAGGATAGCCGAGAAGAATACCGCAAACCGCGCTGATATATATTTCGCGATAAATATACCCGCATATTTCGGAGTCATAATAGCCTAACACCATAAGAGTGGCTATCTCTCTTTCCCTCTCGCTTATGTTTATCGTTGTAAGCGTATTTATCACCACAGCGGTCAAAAGCCCCGCAAAAACAACAACCACGACGGCTATTCCGATAATCGCGGGCGAGCCGAAATCATCGAACAGACACATATCGAGAAGGGCAAGCCCTGCAAAAACCAACCCCGTCGATACCGCTATAGAAACAAGCATCATAAAAAATCTCGTTTTATATCTGAAAACGTTTCTCAACGACGACTTATACTTAAACGAAAGCCGTTTCCAGATAAAAGAAATCTTTTCAAGCAATATTCTTCTTCCTTTTTTCGGCGGTTTAGGTCTTAAAAGGTTTGCGGGCGCGTCGTCGACAAGCCGCATACCGAGAGAGAATACGGCGATAAGCGTAATAACGATTATTACCCCGATCGACAAAAAGTAATAACCCGGATTTACCACAACGGATACCGGCGGCATAGAATAACCATACCCGAACACAAAACACATTAGCCACGAAACGCCGTATCCGACAAAAAAGCCGATACCGCCGCCGACGGAAAGCGCAACGACCGTAAAGAATATATATCTCGTCACAATGCTTATCGAGCTATATCCGAGCGTTTTTAAACAAGCGATTTGCGAGCGTTCCTCATCCATAAGCCTCATCATAGAGGACAATACGACAAGCAGAGTCACGGCGATAAAAATCAACAATAAGATATTGCCTATTCCGCGAACCTTGTCTGCGCTTGCGATAATCGATTTGAAACTATAATTGTCATAAAGCGTGATTATGCGCACGTCTTCGCCTAAAATACGTACAAGTTCGGCTTTTTCTTTTTCGACGTATTTTTCGTATGCCGAAGAAAAAGACTTGAACATATTTCGATTTGCCGCCTTTATATACAAATCGCCTTCGGGAATAAACGGACAAATTCCCGTCGGGCAGTACAGAATGTTTTCGAGCAGATCAAGTTTGTTTATATCCGTAAGATTATCGGGAATTTCCGTATCTTCGGGATTATTGTAGCTGGGTTCTCCGTCATTACCGAAAGTAAGCGGACTCTTCACTATTCCTTTGACCGTAACGACGACTTTATATTCAAAAGGCAGATTAAGCGCAGAAGTAAGATCGATTTCTATCTTGTCACCGACGGAATACCCTTTTATCACGTTATCCTTTACTTCGGCATAAACGCATTTTTCATCGTCTTTCGTTATCTTTTCGCCTTCGATTAGTTCTGTCTCGTTGATTTTTGCGTTTTCAAGGTCGAGAAAATACAACCGAAGAGATCTTTTTTCGCTCGTCCGGATATCGACGGACATTCCCGTTTCGACGTTGCTTTCTCCGTAACGATTTTTCATCTCGGAAATCTGTTCGTCGATAAAACCGCCCGTTTTGTTTTTTACGATAAAATCGCTTACGTTTTGTTTTTTATAATAATTCTCTATACCGTCCTTAATCATATCGGTCGGCGAGCCGATTCCCGATATAAAACCTATAGAAATAAGGACAATGCCCATAAGCGAAAGAAGTCGTATAAGATGTTTTTTTAACATCCTGCGAATCGTCTTTAAATACGTTTTCACCATTCTATCTCCTCGACCGAGGTCGGATTGTCGTTTGTTTCTACGCTTTCTATTTTACCGCTTTTTATTCTTATCACCTTGTCCGCCATGTCTTTCAGCGCGGCGTTGTGCGTTACGACTATAACGAGTTTTTTTCTTTCCCGCGACAAATCCTGCAAAAGTTTCAGTATTTTCTTGCCCGTAACGTAATCGAGCGCCCCCGTCGGTTCGTCGCATAAAATCAATTTCGGGTTTTTTGCGATTGCCCGCGCAATCGAAACCCTCTGCTGTTCGCCTCCGGAAAGCTCGGCGGGAAAATTATTAAGTCTCTCCGCCAGCCCGACAGATTCGAGAACGGTTTGCGGGTCAAGATGATTATTGCATATTTCAACGGCAATTTCGACGTTTTCCAAAGCGGTCAGGTTTGGCATCAAATTATAAAATTGAAAGACAAAACCCACGTCGTGTCGGCGATAGTTTGTAAGTCGCTTTTTGTTAAACGCCGTTATGTTTTCTCCGTCGAGATCTATTTCTCCGCTCGTTGCCGTGTCCATTCCGCCCAAAAGATTCAACAAAGTTGTTTTTCCCGCGCCCGACGCTCCGAGAATCACTACGAACTCACCCTCGTTTAAATCAAAAGATACGTCGTCGAGGGCAAGCACGGTAAACGAACCCGTATGATATTCTTTTTTTACGTTTTTCAAAGATAAAACTTTCATAACAGCCTCTTGATTGTTAAAAATTTTTAAGCGCAAAACCATAATTTTAACGGTCTTGTCCGTTTATTCAAATATTTTCTTCCGACCCCGATTACAAATTTATCTGCCGCAATAACCCTTTTTTAAGTTGTTTTTCGATTTAAGACGATCGCTTATTGTTTTTTTATTATTATACCCGAGAATCAATAAAAAATCAACCTTTTCGTCGGTTAATATTTTACCGCTTTCGTCTTTTTAACGTTTCGGTCAGATTGCGTTTTAAAAAATCGCCCCCCCTGAAAGATTTTCTTTCAGGGGGGGGCGGGTCAGAATAAAACTTGGTTTTTATAAAGCTTTACGCTTTAGGTGTGCTGAATTCAAGGTGAGTGATAATCATCTTGAGCGGGTCATTAGAGCCTGCCTCTAAATTGCCGAGAACAAACCTTGCACCGCTTGCAAAATCAATTTTATCGTACATTTCTTTCGTTAAAGTAAACGAAGCGGTAACACTGTTTTCCTTCCCTACGTTTTTCTTTCTTATTGCTATCTTTCCTAATTCTGTATCGCCATCCTTAAAATACTGCATTGTATTGCTGCTATCGAGGTAACCGAAATAAACGCTTGACCAGGTTTCATTGACAAAAGAGCTGTCCATATAGAAAGTGAACGTGATTTCTGTTAATCCGGAGTTATAGCAATTCTGAACGAAATTACTGTCAAAAACCATATGGTTTACGGTGTTTGAGTGCGACCAGAAATGCAATTCTTCGTTAGCATTATTGACACGGCTAAAACCGGTGGAGGAATAAGAGGAAACAATATTTTTGTCTGCCGCAGTAGGCGCAATGTTGCCCGTGGTTCTGAAGTTGCTGACGGAGATATCTTTTATATAAAGTTCTCCGCCGTTTTTAGCTATCAACCAGCTGAATTCGGGAATTTTTACGTCGTTTATTCTCAAAGGAACGGTTGCCGTATACCAGGTATCGTAATTCTCATAATAAGTATAGTCCGTGCCGTAAGTTCCTTCGCCTTGTTTAAGGAAATAATACGCCGCATTCGCCGAGCCTCTGCCTATACCGAACGAACGCCAGCCCGCGCCGTAGAATCCGTTAGTGGTAGAAGGCACGTAATAAGAGAAAGTAACGGATTCATTGCCATCGATCAAAGCGGGATCGAGCGTGAACTTACACTGTCTGTCAGAAGAAAGTTTATAAGCGTTTTCACCGCCTATCACTTCTTTGGTTACCGTTCCTTTCTGGGCATTTTCTACGGTGATTTTATTGTCGGTTTTGCTCATAACCGCAAGCCCGTTCACGCCGAAGCCCGTAATTTCGCCGGCGTTTACTCTATCTTTATAAGCCTGATAAGTCGGATCGAAATAAACGTGGCTTACGGACAACGCGCCCGTTTCGCTGTTTAAGGTTATTGCCGTTCCGCCGAGATTTTTCCATTCCGGAATGTCGTATATACCCGTTTTCAAACCGAAAGTCCATCTGATGCCCTCGTAATTTATACTCGTGCTTACCTGATGTTCGTGTCCGCAGAAAACGCTGTCTACGTTATTACTTTTGAATATATCTACTAATTCTTCGCCGCCATAGAGTTTTACGTTACCGTCCACGTAATCAAACGTATCGAACGTTCCGCTCGTCAAAACGTTATAACTGCCGAAATCTCCTGCTTTTGCGGCAATATCGAGGCCTAAAGTATAGTAATGGGTATCGATCTTGCTTTCTTCTGTCGCATATTGATTTTTTGCCTGCATATAGCCGTAGTTAGGCACGTGATAAGCCATACTCACGCTTAAGGAGGGGTCTGCCGCTTTCATCGCGCCTATCGTGCGCTTGAACCAGCTTATCTGGTCGTCCGTAAAACCGGTAGTCGTGGTAACGTGATTTTCAGCCGCGTTATATGCCGCAGAGCAAGCGTTGGTATCCATCATACAGAAGACACGGTTAACTACCCCCCGCATTTTATTCCTACGGTATAATTGCCGTTTCCGTCGGTAACGCCCTGCAAGAACATACCGTATTGAGAGTTTGAAAGCTGTTCGTTCTGCCACAGCGCACCCATTTCGGATTCGTTGTCGTGGTTGCCGTAAACCGCCGCCCACGGAGTTTTAAGACTGTCAAGCTTATCAACGAGCGCGCGGAAAGCCGTTCCGTCGGGGTCGAATCTACCGAACACGTTATCGCCCGTCATTATTATAAAATCGGGTTTAACGCTGTCGAATGCTTTCTGAATATAATCCAAAGCGTTTTTGCCGAAATTCGCTTCGGTATAAACGTCGTATAAATTATCCGCCGTTGCAGGATCGTGCGAAACCTTATCGTAATTTTCGAACTGGGTATCGGTTATCTGCAATACCTTTACGTCTTTGCCGGCAGGCGCTTCTATTACGAAATCGCAAATTTCTTCTACCGAAGCCCCCTCTTTGCCGACTATTTCCGCTTCGAACGCAAGATCGCCCTTATACGCGCTTACCGAAAGAACAGCCGTGCCGCTTGCAATCGCCTGAAGGTTGTCCGTTCCGAGTTTAACCGTCTCGTTGCCGGATTTTACGCTATAGGTTACAACGCCTTCCGTTATAGCTGCGTCGGTGAATACTTTTCCGAGATCTACGGTCTTGCCTATAGCAAGCGTTTTGCTGATTTTGTCCGCGCCGAGTTCTAATTTTATCGCCCTTTTTATTATCTCGGTCAGTTCTTCTTTCTGGGCGGCGGTCAATTTGTTTTCGTCGGATTCGGCAAGCGCGGAATTAGCGGCAAACGCTTTGTTTGCTACTCCTATAATGGTTCTTTCTATTCCGCTTCTGTAATACGTATACGCAGAACCGTCGTAACTATAAGCTATCGCCGTATATCCGCTTTTGAAATTATCGTCTTTAATTCCGACTATCGAGGCGACCATTTCGCCGTTTTTAGCTTCTAATTCTTCGCGGCTTATCGGTTTGGAAATATCGTCTTTCGTTTTGCCGTATTTAACGGAACAATATTCAAACAAATCGCTTATCCCGGTTTCGGTTTGCGCGTCAAACTTTGCCACGACGGAAGACGGCATTATGATCATACCCGCTTCTTCCGCGTTCCATACGGAGCTGTCCGCCGTTGCTTTGAATCTTATACCCGTGGTGCTTTCCGCCGCGCCGTGATCGGTATCTATTCTTATATATGCGCCCTGCTCGAAAGTTACGGAGGAAGCGGCTTTTGCCGTTTGAGTTATAAACGACGTTCCGACGATTATCGCTAATAAAGCAATCGCCGCCATAATCGCGTTCAGCACGCTTTTTCTTCTTGCCGTCATACTCCTGTTCCTCCTCCTTCAGTCCAAATGCCGTCTTGTATCAACTTTTCGCCCGATGTAGACAACACGTCTTCTTTGATAATCGTTTAGGTTCTCAAAATACTACCCTCCTATTATGTATTTTGTATCTTACACTGCCGACGGTTTTGAATTTTTTTATTATCGGCGTGTTTATACCTTGTTTATTAAAACCGATTTTTATCGTTTTGGTCTTTGCCGAAACGGTATATCGTTTTATAAGCATACTTCTCGCCCTTTTTAACGGCGATACCCGGAAAACGCGGATTGTTCGCCGCGTCCGGCAGACCTTCCGCTTCGAGGCACAAAGCAGCATAACCCCGATACGTTTTGCCGTTTTTGCCGACTACCGCGTTAGAAAAACGGGCGCAATATACCTGCAACGCTTTCTGGTCGGTTATAACTTCAAGCTTTATCCCCGATTTATCCCCGATGACGGTCGCAGCCTTTCTTAATCCGCTCCCGTTCAACAAAAACGCGTGATCGAGTCCTTTGCCGTTTACTGTCTGCGGGTGAGCGTTATTTATTCTTTCCGCTATTACGGACGGGGTTCTGAAATCGAAAGGCGTACCGTCAACCGCTAAAAACGTACCCGTAGGAAGCTTTTCTTCGTTTATCGGAACGATATAATCGGCATTCACGTATAACGAATGATTTAATACTTCGCCTTCTCCTTGTCCGTTAAGATTAAAATAACTGTGATTAGTCATATTGCAGACGGTATCCGCGTCGGGAATCGCTTCGTACTCGATATGCAAATCCGCGCCTTTAACGTAGTAAACCGCTTTTACCGACAGATTTGCGGGATACCCCTCTTCTCCGTCTGCGGATAAATACGAAAGCTCGAGTTTATCGCCTTTTACGCTATAATCGAAAAACCGTTTATCGAAGCCGCGTTTTCCGCCGTGTAGCGAGTTGTTCCCCTGATTGACCGTTACGCGGTACTCTTTCCCGTTAAGAACGAAACGACCTTTGCCTATTCTGTTGCAAACGCGGCCTATCGTCGCGCCGAAATAATAACCGGAATGCGGATACTCTTCCGCGGCAGCGCAACCGAGAACGACGTCGCGCCCGTCGTATATCACGTCTGTGACGGTTGCGCCGTAATTTATAATGCTTACGGTCAGTTCTTCGCTCTTTAATATAAACCGTTTTATGTTTCCGCTATCGCTTTTTATATCTTTTATCTCTATCATAAAACCTGAACCCGATTTTTTCGGTCGGCGTCGCCTTATCGTTCAATCCGAGCGGATATCATACGTTTTATCAAACAAAACCTTGTGTTCCGTATCGGTAAACCTGACTCGCAAATCGGTTTTTGAAACGGTAAGAGCCGCCCCCGCGACGTATTCCGTATCGTAATCGACGGCAGACCCGACTATAATCGTATAATCGTTGTCGCAAAAACATTTTGCGCTGTGCTTTTCTATCACGAATTCTTTATGAATATGCCCCGTCAGCATAAAGCGTATTCCCATACGCTTTAAATTATCGTTCCATACTTTATAAGTTTCCCTTTCTATATCGAAGCAGTCGCCTTGATTTTCGGTGGGGAAAACCGGACAAATATGACAAACGGCAAAGTTTATTTTGTCGTTATTTAACTTTGCGCCGCTTATAAATTCCGTTTCCCGCTCTCTGAACCGCTCGAAAACGTTTACGCCGTTATACTCCCGATGATTGTCGAGCTTGTCTTCTCCGCAATCCAGAACTATGCCGCTTAAAACGCCTAAATCAAACGTGTAATAAGTGTTTTTGCCGTCAGCGGGAAAAAACTCGGTGAATCTGTCCGCACATTTGCCCCGCGCGTCGTGATTGCCTCTTGAAAAAATCACGGGAATTTCGCCTTTGGAAATTTCGCCCGTCAGGTTAGCCACGTCGCAATAATCCTGCTCGTTTCTCACTTCGCCTATATCGCCGTTTATTATATACAAGTCGGTATCGTCGCCGAAAAAATCAGCCGTTTTCAACGCGGAACAAAACGCTCTGTGAATATCCGCTATATGATAAACGTTTATGTTTTCGGTTTTTTCCAACGGGCGGAACGCAAACGTCAGGCTTTCTTCTTCTTCAAAGGTCGGGTAATAAATTTTCCTGTCTATCGTTTTTCTGTAAAGAACGGTATAGCTTTTATTCTCGTTGAGAACGCTCTGCGGAACGCTTATTTTTGCAAATCTTTTCTCCGAACTCAAAGTTCCGTTGTTTTCTTCGTAAAAAACGGAATTTCCCGTTCTTATCTTTATAATCCCGTTTTCCTTTGCGAAAACTAATATCTCGTACCTGTTTTCTATCGCGAAAACCGACGGGAGGCAATACAAAAACCCTTCCAACTCAAACCTCCGCTTTCAATATTATCGCGCTGTATTCTTTATCCGCCGATATTTTTATTTTCCCGTCGGACAATGCGAAGCTTATATTATCTCCGTACAGCTTTTCTACGGAATTAAACCCGTATTCGCTTAAATCGATAACGAAGTCTTTTTCTCGCAACGCCCACACGAACAAAATAACGTCGTCGGATTTCTCGCTTATCAATCCAAAAGCGTTTTTATCCGTTTCGCACATATTTTTTAAGCCGAACGGAAACACCGGATATCTGTACGATATATCGTTACGATACGTTTTATATACTTTTATAGCTTCTTTGATAAGTCCGGTATTCGTTTTATCGGCTAAATCCAACCTGCCCGACAAATATAAATATCCGCACATACCGCTTATCATATTAAAAATCGTTTCTCTTCCGTCGGCACACTCTTCGATTTCGCTCGTCGGCTTTACGAAAGCAGCCATATCCTTAAACAACAGCGGATAAGGATAAGCCCAGATTCCTGCTTTTTCCGGCTGAAGCTGCGCCATACAACCGCTTATCACGGAGGGCATAAGCTTATAATCCTCCTGATCGGTTATCGACTGCAAAGAACAGTATTTAAGCGTTCCGTATTCCGACCTGCCGCCGCCGGCAGAACAGTTTTCTATAACGAGGTCGGGGTATTTTTCGTATAACTCTTTTATAAACGAAATAAACGCCTCGTGTTTTTTTCTTAAACCTTCCGCAGGATTTTCACCCTCGTAATTAGTGCCGAGAAATTCGTCGTTGTTATGGTCGTTTTTTATATACCGAACGCCCATTTTATAAACGTTGTCTATTTTGGAAAGCAACCATTTTCTTGCTTTTTCGTTTCTCAGATCGAGTTTCGGTCTGTTTGGTGCGATCACGTATCCGTTTCTTTTAAGAATAACGTCTTCGCCTAATTCTTCCGCGACTTTATACGTGGTTTTTTCAAACTCGAACCACAACCCCGGGCGCATACCTTTGTCCGAGATATATTTTATTACGCTTTCTAATCCGCCGTCGGGAAAAAGGCTTTCCGTCGGATCCCATTCCCCGGCTACCGCCCAGCCGTCGTCTATGCAAAAACATTCGCAACCTATCTCGCTTGCTTTGTCTATCAACGGTATAAGCCTTTCTTTATTCGGCTGCCCCCAGTAACAATTCATAAAATCGTTAAAAACGACTTCCGTTTTCGGTTTTACTGCCTGACATTTTCTTTTATACGCGGTAAGCTCTCTTACGGCTTGCGTAAAACCTCCTTTAACCACGCCGTAAAAGCAATCGTTCGTAACGTACTTTTCGGCAGGTTTAAGATCGTAAGTCCACCCCGTTTTCTCATCCGCGCCGCCCACGGAAACGTTGATAAACGGCGCGCCGTAGCCTTCAAAAACGTTTATTTCGATATACCAGTTAAACGCTCCCTCTCTTTCAAAAAACCAACATTCGTTCTTTTCGGTATCTTCGATAATCAAAAGCGGATAATACTCTTTCGTCGCCCACGAGCCG